>Ga0302325_10008328_pt1 | contig 22777 bp, 15 predicted proteins | sample Palsa_T0_2_FD_201948 | JGI IMG/M metagenome (GOLD analysis project Ga0302325, IMG submission 201948) | Peat permafrost microbial communities from Stordalen Mire near Abisko, Sweden - Palsa_T0_2 | ecosystem: Environmental > Terrestrial > Soil > Palsa > Peat permafrost | place: Sweden: Abisko...
CACTCTCTCTGTGATCGTGCGCAAGCGCCGATGAAGATCTTCGGCGGCCGCACCCGCGTCCATGCGGCTATACACGAAGCCCACCAGATCGGAGAGATAGTGATCGCCAAACAAACCGGAAATCTCGGATTTTCCGAAACTCAGGCGCAGCGGCGAATATAAACTTTCGGCATTGGAGGGAATCCCCGCGGCGTCGCGGCCAAAGCCGATATTGAGGGTTCTGCCCAGGACGCCCTCATCGGTGGCGAACCAGCGAAATCCAAGGTCCGCGGCGATCGCCAGAGCCTGATCGGAAACCGAGCCCTCCGAGGGCCACAATCCCGCGGGGGGGCGGCCGAAAAGGCGCTCGTGGTAGACCCGCGCGCGTAGAAGCTGCTCACGGGCATCTTCCGAATGACGGAACGGCGGGTGCGGCAGGGGCGTGCCGGGATTGGCAACGCGCGCGATATCGGTATCGCACAGGAGCGGGAGGATGGGATGATAAAACGGCGTGGTGGAGATTTCGATCTGCCCCGATTCCTGTGCGCGGCGATATTCGGGCAAGACACGGGCGAGCAGTTCGAGTTGTTTGGCGCGCAGGGCGTCCTTGTCGGCCTCGCTATAATCCGAACCTTTTTCCGACAGGCGCCGCACTTCAGGATCGCAAGCCAGGTACTCTTCATCCATCCAGGCTAACTGCGACAGCACTTGCAAGTCGCGCCAATCGCGCAGGCCAAAGACGCGGGACGCGGCCATCTCGCCCGCGCTTTGCGCGCGCTCCTGCAATTCTTCGTAGCGCGGCCAGCGGCGAATTAGATTCTCGCGGTTGGCCTGGAACCCGCGGGCGACCAGCTCGGCCTTGTCCTCGGCCGTCAGGCGATCGGCGGGAGAAAACGCCAATGCAAACCAGGGTTCATCGAAGGTTCCGCTGGCGTACTCCTCGAGTTGCGCGGCCAGCGAAGGGACCACGTTGAATGTGGCATGGACTCCGGGAAATTCGTCCAGGACGCGGACCATGCCCCAGTAGTCCTTGAGCGCATGAAGGCGCGTCCAGGGAAGGACGTAGCGGCCCGTAGCCGGGTCGCGATATTGCGGCTGGTGCATGTGCCACAGCACAACCAGGTGCAGGGGATTCATACGCGTGCCGCTCCGGGAGCAGGCCCCGCGGCCGTGCTAGAATGGCGGGACTCTACGATGCGCATTATCGACCGGTATATTTTCCGCGAAGTCCTTTCCCATGTACTGCTATCCGTCCTGGTGTTTACCTTCGCTCTGTTCGTGCCCAATCTCCTACAGCTTATGAACCTTCTGGTGCGCCATAGCGGCGAGTTCCGGGACATCGCGGAGTTGTTTCTCTGCACCTTTCCAAGCGTGCTCACCTTCACCATTCCGGCCGGTTTATTGGTCGGCGTGCTCATCGGGCTGAGCCGCATGTCGGCGGACAGCGAATTGATCGCCATGAATACGCTGGGAATCAGCCTGCGCAGACTATTGGCACCGATTGGCATGATCGCGCTGGGCGCGGTTGCGGTGACTTCCTGCATGACTCTGTGGCTGGGTCCTGTTTCCGTCCGGACTCTCAAGACCCTGGAAGACCGCATGGCGACGGCGCAAGCGTCTTTCGAGGTGCAAGCAAGGGTCTTTGATGAGCGGTTTCCCACCATGGTTCTGTATGTGCAAGACGTTTCAGCTGCGGCCACAAAATGGCGTGGCGTTTTCCTGGCGGAGACGGGTACCGGGGATTCATCGCGTCTGACACTGGCCGAGGACGCCATTGTAATTGCCGACCGCGAGCAGAACAAGCTGGAACTACATTTGCGTAACGGCAGCACGCATCAGCTTTCCCTGAACGATCCCGAACACTACGACCTCTCCAATTTTTCCGAGCGCGATCTCTCCATCGAAAACAACTCGCTGACGCAGACGGCCACGCACGAAACCTCCAACACGGAACGTTCACTTGGGCAGTTGCTCGCCGAAAGTGGCCCTGATGAGCGCCCGGCGCATATAGAAATCCACCGGCGGTTCGCCTTCCCGATCGCTTGCCTGGTCTTCGCCCTGGTGGCCATTCCCCTGGGCGCGCGCGCGCGGCGCGGCGGCCGGTCGGCGGGCTTTGTTATCGCCGCACTGCTGGTCTGCGGTTACTACGGAATCTTCGTTCTGGGGGTAGGGCTGGCGCGCGGGGGGGCCATTGCCCCATGGCTGGGCATCTGGGCGGCGAACCTGGCCACCGGGCTGGGGGGAATTTTGACCGTGGCGCGCATTGAACGCTTGCAAGGAACCGGCCGCATGGCGCGTGCCATGGCTGCGCTTATCGAATGGGTCCGCCGGCACCTGCCGGGAAAAGCGCGGCAGCGGAGGGAGCCAAACGCACGCCCTCCGGGAGCGGCAGGGGCAGTGATACCACTGGCAGCGGTGCGAGATATCGCGACTGCCAAGGCCAGGCTCCGGCAAGTGCGCGCCGGCGGGAGTTTTCCGCAGATTATCGATCTGTACCTGCTGCGTAATTTTCTGTTTTATTTTGTCCTGGTCATCGTCTCTTTTCTGGTGCTCTACAACACGGTTACGCTTTTCAATCTTTTGGAGGATATCGCGGCGCACCACACGTCCCTGGTGGATGTCCTGGATTATTTTCGTTATTCCTCCTACGCTCTTTTTTATCAGCTCGCGCCGCTGGCCTGCCTGGTCGCGGCCTTGATCACCCTGGCGGTGATGACCAAGAACAACGAAATCGTGGCCTTCAAAGCGGCGGGCGTGAGCCTGTACCGGATCGCCGTGCCGCTGCTGGTTATGGGAGTCCTTTTTGCGGCGGGGCTCTTCCTGCTGGACAGCACGTATCTGCCGTACGCCAACCAGCGCCAGGATGAACTGCACAATGAAATCAAAGGGCGGCCGGCGCAGACCTATTTCCAGCCGCAGCGCCAATGGATCTTCGGGAACAACTCCAAGGTCTACAACTATCAGCTGTTCGATCGCGATCGAAATCTATTTGGCGGACTCAATGTCTTTGAACTGGATCCGGCCACGTTTGAAGTTCGCCGGCGGGTGTATGCGGCGCGCGCCTATTGGGAAGATCGGCAGAAAGCCTGGGTCCTGGAGTCCGGGTGGGTGCGCGATTTTCAAAACCGGACGGTCACACACTACGCGTCCTTCTCCGTGCAGGAACTTCCGGAACTGGACGAACCGCCCAGCTACTTCAGTCGCGAAGTCCGCCAGAGCGGTCAAATGGATTGGTGGGAACTGCGCGAGTACATTGCGGGACTGACGCAGGCGGGCTTTGACGTCGCGCGCCTCTCCGTGCAACTGCACGAAAAGCTGGCATTCCCGTTGATCGCTCCGGTGGTGATCCTGCTGGCGATCCCCTTCTCCATCCTGGTGGGGACGCGCGGCGCCGTGGGAGGGCTGGCCCTGGGAGTGGGCGTGAGCTTTGCCTATCGCGGGCTGGCAGCGCTGTGCGAAGCCGTGGGGGCCATCGGGCAGTTGCCGCCGATCCTGGCGGCATGGTCTCCCGACGTTATTTTTCTGTTCGTGGGCCTGTATTTCTTCCTCAATATGCCTACCTAGCTGAAAATTCCCGTACCGGTTGAACCATGCCGAGGGGGGTTCCGCGGGCCATCAACTACGCGCGGGCCCAGCCTTGCAAAAAGAAAAGGGCGCCTCCTCTATCTGCACATCGGGGGGCGCCCTTGTGATTCGCGGCTGGTCCAGCTATTTGCCCTTGGCCGCTGCTTTCTTTCCTTTGCTCTTCTTGGCCTGCTGCTCCTCAATAACCGCCTGTGCCGCGGCCAAGCGCGAGATGGGCACGCGGAAAGGCGACGCGCTGACGTAGTCCATGCCCTGCTTGTGGCAGAACTTCACGCTCTCGGCATCTCCGCCGTGCTCACCGCATATGCCGATCTTAAGCTTGGGCCTAGTGGACCGCCCACGAGCGATGCCCCACTCGACGAGCAAACCCACGCCGGCTTGATCCAAGGTTGTGAAAGGATCCTCGGCGAAGATGGCAGCCTTCTTCTCGTCCAGATAGTCGGGCAAGAAGCGGCCGGCATCGTCGCGTGAGAGGCCCATGGTGGTCTGGGTCAGGTCGTTAGTGCCGAAGCTGAAGAATTCAGCAACTTCCGCAATCTGATCCGCCAACAGCGCAGCCCGCGGCAACTCAATCATGGTGCCAACCATATATTCAACTTTAATTTTAGATTTTGAAATAATCTCATCCGCTACTTTTCTGGTGCGGTCCACAAGGATTTTCAGTTCCTTTTTGTCCAGAACGAGCGGGTGCATTATCTCAGGAAGTACCTTAACTCCTTCTTTCTTGGCATCGATGGCCGCTTCGATGATTGCAGCCACCTGCATGTCAAGAATTTCAGGATAGGTGATCATCAGGCGGCATCCGCGATGGCCGAGCATGGGGTTGGATTCATGCAGTTGTTCAACACGGCGGGCTACAAACTCCGGGCTGATGCCGATCTTGCGGGCGAGTTCAGCTTGTTGTTTAGGCTCGTGAGGAACGAACTCGTGCAGCGGAGGATCGATCAAGCGAATGGTAACCGGGAAGCCGTCCATGGCCTTGAAGATGCCAAGGAAGTCGCGCCGCTGGAACGGACGAAGCTTATCCAGGGCCTTGCGCCGGGATTCGGGATCATCGGCAACGATCATTTCCTGAATTGCCAACTGCCTGTCGGCACTGTGCTCGGGATGCTCGAAATCCTTGAAGAACATGTGCTCGGTGCGGCAGAGCCCGATGCCCTCGGCGCCCATTTCGATGGCTTTACGGGCGTCCTGCGCGGTATCGACGTTGGAGCGTACGCGCAACCGGCGGATCTCGTCGGCCCACTTCATCATGGTCTGGTAATGCTTGGACATTTCCGGGATGGCCAACTTGACTTCGCCTTCATAAACGTAGCCGGCGTTGCCATCGATGGTGATCCAATCTCCTTGCTTGATGGTGCGGCCGCTGGCGGACATTTGCTTGGAGGCGTAATCGATGTCGATATCTTCGCAGCCGACCACGCAGCTTTTGCCCCAACCGCGCGCCACAACCGCGGCGTGACTGGTCTTGCCGCCGGTAGCGGTGAGAATGCCCTGGGCTACAGCCATACCTCCGACATCCTCGGGGCTGGTCTCGCGCCGTACGAGAATGACTTTGGTTCCCTTCGCTGCCCATTCTTCGGCCTCGTGCGCGCTGAATACGACCTTGCCCACGGCGGCGCCGGGGACGGCGTTAATCCCTTCGGCGATCTTGCGCTTGGCGAGCTCCTGTGGGGCGATGGAGGAATCAATGATGGGATAGAAGAGGCGCTCGATGTCCTCCGTCTTGATGCGCTGCAGCGCTTCGGCCTTGGTGATCAAACCCTCGGTGACCATGTCGGCGGCGATGCGGAAGGTTGCGGCGGGGGCGCGCTTGCCCATGCGCGTCTGGAGCATGTATAGCGTGCCTTCCTCCACGGTAAACTCCATATCCTGCATATCACGGTAGTGCTTCTCCAGAATTACGCGGACACGCTCAAGCTGTTTGTAGACCTTGGGCATCAGCTTGGCCATTTCGCTGAGCTGCAGCGGGGTACGAATTCCCGCCACCACGTCTTCGCCCTGCGCGTTTATCAGGAAATCGCCATAAAAGAGCTTCTCTCCCGTGGAGGGGTCGCGTGTGAAACAGACGCCCGTGCCGGAGGTATCTCCGGTATTGCCGAAGACCATCTGCACGACGTTGACTGCTGTGCCCAGAAGCCCGGTGATGCGCTCAACACGGCGATAGGTTACCGCCTTCTCCGCCATCCAGGACTCGAATACCGCGCCGATAGCACCCCAGAGTTGCTCGGTGGGGTGGTCGGGAAACTCCTTGCCCGTCTTATCCTTAAAGTAAGACTTGTATTCGCCAACAAGTTCCTTCCAATTCTCAGCCGGTACTTCAGTATCGTCCTTCACATTAATCCTGGCCTTCATCGCGCGCAGCTTGGCCTCCATCTCTTCCTTAGGAAGGCCGATCACTACAGCGGAGTACATTTGCACAAAGCGGCGGTAGGCATCCCAGGCAAAGCGGGGATTGCCGGTCCTCTTGGCCAATCCTTCAACAGACTTGGGGTTCAAGCCAAGGTTGAGAATCGTCTCCATCATTCCCGGCATGGAACGCGCGGATCCGGAGCGGACGCTCACCAACAAAGGGTCGCGGTCGTCGCCCAACTTCTTACCCGTCACCTTCTCCAGATGCGCGATATTCTTGGTCACTTGGGCGCGCAGTTCAGTGGGATATTTCCGGCCATTCTTCAAGTAGTGATCGCAACACTCCGTAGTAATTGTAAAACCGGCCGGGACAGGAAGCCCGATGCGCGTCATCTCCGCCAGTCCGGCACCCTTGCCGCCGAGCAGATCCTTCATCTCACCGTCGCCCTCCGCCTTGCCAGCTCCAAAAAAATAGACGTATTTCACCAGTTCCTCCGGTTTAGCGCTCTCTGATTTTCAGATGTGTCGGCACGCCGACAACGTGGCTGCAGCAGCCTTCCGTAAAATCATGAGAACGGAATTTAATCAGATCAAATCCATTCCAGCAACATCAATTCGGCGGTCCGCATGTCCTGCCCGCACCCCGCAAGCCCCACGCAATAAGTGCCTACGAGAATAAATTCTATCGCTCCGCTGCAGCGAGTTCGGAAAAATCCGCAATCGTAGTGAATTCGCTAAACAGCTCAGCCAACAACGTAAGACGGTTGCGGCGCACCTCTTCCAGTTCCGCCATTACCATGACGCGGTCAAAGAAATCGTCCACCTCCGGACGGAGCCCGGCAATTCCCTGCAGCGCCTCGCGATATCGACGGGCGCGCTTGTGCTGTTCGGCTTCGCGCGCGACGCGGTGCGCGGAGGTGTACAACTTGCGCTCAGCGTCCTCTTGAAATAACTCCGGGCGAACCGCGGGCAGCCGCCATTGATCGCGCGGGCCAGCCTTCTCCAATATCTTGCGGATGCGCTTAAAGGAAACCGCCAGCGGCTCGAAATTCTTGGTCTTGCGAATGGCGCGCACGGCCTGGATCCGCTCGACCGCGTCCACCAGATCATCGGGCCCGGCAGCAAATGCGGCGCTCACTTCATCGAAGGCAAACCCATCCCGCTCCTGCAAAATGTATCGCGCCCGGTCCACCAGGAAATCGGCGGCCTGCTTCTGTATCTCAGGAGAAACTTGTATTTTGGGAGCCGTGGCAGCGAGACCCCGCGCAGCTGCGGAGACAAGCTCAGCCAATGATACAGGAAGTTTTTTCTGCAGTATGACTTTAACTATACCAATTGCTGCGCGGCGTAAAGCAAACGGATCACTTGAACCTGTAGGGACAACGCCGACGGCAAAGCATCCGACCAGAGTGTCGAGCTTGTCGGCAACGGAAAGGATTGCTCCAGTCATATTTCTGGGCGTGTCGTCGCTTAATCCCGCCGGCTTGTAGTGATCGTAAACAGCCGATGAAATTTCCTCAGGTTCGCCTTGAGATTTGGCATACAGTCCTCCAACGATTCCCTGCAGCTCGCTAAACTCCCGGACCATGCCGGTGACGAGATCGCATTTAGAGAGCTCGGCGGCGCGGTCGGCGTCGGCGACGCGGGCCCCGTGAATCCCGCGCGAGAATAACTGCTCGGCGAGCCAGCGAGCCAACGCTCGCACACGCTCGACCTTTTCGCCGTAGCTCCCGAGCTTGGCTTGAAACGTTACTTGAGAGAGTGTTGGCAAATAGTCGGCGAGCCGACATTTCTGGTCGGTCTCCCAGAAGAATTTGGCGTCGGCGAATCGTGCGCGCAATACGCGTTCGTGGCCCCCACGCACCAACCCCCTACGGTCTCCATTCATGTTGATGACCGCAAGAAAATGCGGCGCCAGTCCATCCGTGCGGCGGCGAACGGCAAAATATTTTTGGTGCCCGCGCATCACGGTGATCAGAATTTCCTCAGGCAGCGCAAGATAAGAAGGGTCGAAGCCGCCCATGATGACCGCGGGGTATTCATTTAAGTAGGTCACCAGATTGGCCAGTTCCTGGTCCGCGTTGACGCGAAGCCCTTTCCCCGACACCAAGCGGGCCAGTTCTTGGTCAATCTTCTTTCTGCGCTCCTCGGGACGCACTAAGACAAAGTTCTTTCGGAGTTTGGCCTCATAGTCCCGGAAATCCTTTACTGGAATATGCGCCTTTCCCAGGAATCGATGTCCCGAGGTTGCATTGCCGGCGGGCACACCGCCAATTTCAAAGCGCAACCGCTGCCCCCCCAGAATAGCCACCACCCAGCGGATTGGCCGGATGAACCTGACTCCGGACATCCCCGTCCAGTACATCGTGCGCGGCCAGGTGATTTCCGCGATCACGCGCGGCACAATCTCACTCAGGCGCTCCGATGCGCTGCGGCCTTTGGTTACCTGGCGGGCAGCAAGGTACTCCCCGCGAGGCGTGGTTATAAGGTAGAGGTCCTCAATTGGGACCCCTTGCTTTGCAGCGAAGCTCTCAGCCGCCCGCGTGGGACGACCCTCTGCATCGAAGGCCACCGCTTTTGGCGGGCCGGTAACCTCCCGACGAATATCTTCCTGCTTGAGGCGGACGCTGGGACACGTCGCCACGAGCCTTCGCGGTGCTCCGAATGTTTCCACCGCCGCACCATCCAGAAGGTTCTCGGCTGACAAGTGCTTCTCAAGTATTACTTTTAATTCAGCGATGGCCCCTGGGAGCATCCCGGCGGGAATTTCTTCGCAACCAATCTCCAACAGGAGTTCCGCGACGGCGGGTTTCATTGAGCCGCCTGTTCGATTTTAGGGTTGATGCCGCGTTGGTCTAGATAAGCCGCCGCCGTGTGACAAGCCAACTGACGTACGCGCCCAATCAGAGCAGCGCGCTCCGTCACCGAGATTACCCCGCGTGAATCCAGGACGTTGAACAGGTGGGAACACTTTAAGCACTGGTCGTAGGCCGCCAGCACTGGGAAGCGTAGCTTCCCTTCCTCGGTGGACTGCCCGTAGGCATCCAGCATCTGCGCGGCTTCGCGTTCGTGTAGCTCGAACAGCTTTCGTGTTATCGCCGGATCGGCGACATCAAAACTATAGGCGGAAAATTGCTGCTCCTCGGCGAGTCGCACCTGGCTGTAGAGACGATCTCGCGACCATCGTATATCGAAAACGTTGTCCACGTTCTGGAGATAGGCGGCGATGCGGTCGAGCCCGTAGGTCAGCTCCACGGAGACGGGATCCAAGTCTATCCCTCCGCACTGCTGGAAATACGTGAACTGGGTAATCTCCAATCCGTCCAGAAGCACCTGCCATCCGATTCCCCACGCTCCCAGGGTTGGCGATTCCCAGTTATCTTCCTCAAAGCGAATATCGTGTTCGGACAGCTCGATGCCAATTGAGCGAATGCTCCTCAGATAGAGGTCCTGGATATTCGTCGGCGATGGCTTAAGTATCACTTGAAGTTGATGATGCTTGTACAGCCGATTTGGATTTTCCCCATAGCGCCCATCGGCGGGGCGCCGGCTTGGCTGCACGTAGGCGACGCGATATGGTTCAGGACCGAGTACGCGAAGAAATGTCTCCGGGTGCATAGTTCCAGCACCCACCTCAACATCATATGGTTGTTGAAGTACACAATCCTGATCGGCCCAGAATCTTTCAAGCTGCAGAATTAAGTCCTGAAATGTTGGCCCTGAATTTTTTTTAGATTTTACCTTAGATGTCAAGACAAGGACTCCAAACTCCCCAACAGAAGCTGCCGCGCCTGGAGGCGCCTTTCAATGTGGTGTTCGATGATGTCCAGCATGTGATCTCTCAGTTCTGTATAAGCTCCAACAGCTAATTGCTGGCTCATTAGAGTCTCAAGTTTTTCTTTAAGCATGCACTTCGCTAGTTCAAGCGCGCTATGCGAAAGCAAAGGCTGCCCTTGGATCCGGCAGCTTTCACAGAGCAGGACTCCCGTGACTCCTACGTGTGCTCCCGCTCCGGCATGGAAGGCTGCCGCACAACGCGCACAACGGTCGAGGCGCGACAACCATCCGCCCAAGCGCACCGTCCACAATGCGAAGTAAGCCAGGGCCAGCGGCGGTTTCGCCCCGCCCTTCAGTGCGCGCGCCGTTGCCAGCAGTAGGCGGAAATTGGGTTCGGCCACTTCCCGCTCGCCAAGCACAGCTTCGGTCACATCGCTGGCAAGTGCCAGAGAAACTCCCGCCAGGTAATCGCTTTGCACATCCAAGAAAGATTCCAGCAGGTCCGTCTGATTGATGCGTACGAGTTCGCGCGTTTCGCGCTCGTAGAACCAGATGCGAATATAGCTCAAAGGTTCGAGCGTGCCGCCAAAGCGGCTCTTTGGTTTGCGCGCGCCGCTGGCTACCCCCCGCATTCGCCCATGCGTTCTGCTAAGAAAACTGACCAGGCGATCTCCTTCACCCAGGGGAAAGCTGCGCAATACGATGGCCTCGGATTCAAATACCGGCATCGGGTGTCGGCGCGCCGACTGCTCCGACGACAAGCAGATCGCGTCCAAAAAAGTCCAGATGCAATTACTTACCATACCCACGCGGCGCACGCAAACGGAATTGAGGTCCCTGAATGGTGTCCTTATAAAATGAGGGTTGCAAATCTTAAATCCTGGCTTAGAGTTCTCTTACGCATGCCAATTGCGTCGCCCCTTATTCATCCACCTTTGGTGGACATCGTTGGAGTCGGGCTGAACGCCCTGGACACCATAATCCGCCTGCCGCAATTCCCTGCATTTAACTCGAAGATGGAGATTCTTTCCTCGAATTCCTATCCCGGCGGGCAGGTCGCCAGTGCCTTGGTCGCTTGCCAGCGCTGGGGCCTGCGCACGCGCTACATCGGAAAAATAGGAGACGATTTTGCTGGACGCGTGCATCGCGAAGAGTTTGCCCGCGAGGAAGTAGAAGCTCACCTAATAGAGGTTCCACATTGCGAGAGCCAGCTTTCATACATTCTTGTGGAACGATCCTCGGGCGAACGTACGGTTCTCTGGAAACGGGATGCCCGCCTAGACATCTCGCCAGCCGAACTACGTCCTGAATGGATCGAGCGTGCACGGCTCCTCCACGTCGACGGGCACCCGACAGCCCCAGCTATCGCGGCTGCGCGCATGGCCAGGCAGGCAGGGATTTCCGTGATGGCGGACCTGGATAACCTATATGAGGGGGTTGAAGTTTTACTTGAGCATATCGATTACCTGATCAGCTCTCGCGAATTCCCTGAGCGCGTGACGGGAATTCCAGACCTAATGCAAGCGATTCTTGAAATCAAGCGCCGCTTCGGATGCAAAATTGTGGGAGCGACTCTCGGGATCGACGGCGCGCTGGCGTGGGATGGCCATGCCTTTCACTACTCTCCCGCTTTCCGCGTGGACGCCGTGGACACAACCGGCGCGGGCGACATATTTCATGCGGCCTTTGCCTATGCCCTCCTGAAGGGCACAACGCTCAAGGATATTCTCGATTTCAGTTGCGCGGCCGCCGCGTTGAATTGTACTGGCGCTGGGGCTCGCGGCGGGATCCGACCATTGAAAGAGATACATGAAGTAATGAACTTGGGCTCCAGACATGCGTCGATCTTTAACGCGACGGAACTCTCAGAGCGTTCCGCCAGCGCAAGACACATGAAAAGTAAAACATGAACTCCACGTGCTACTCCTCGAGCAGATAATCCGTCGCAAAGTTTTGCATTTATCACCGCACTGTTGGTTACCAGCATGTTCCTGTACGGCGACGGGCTGCACCTGCTGGGCAACATGCTTTTCCTTTGAGTCTTCGGCGGAAGCGTAGAAGACCGGCTTGGCCACATTTATTACGCGCTGCTTTATTTTCTCCGCGGAATCGGCGCGGGGGAAGCGCATACGCTTACCAATTGGGGTTCGCGGGTCCCTTCCATCGGAGCGAGTGGAGACATTTCCGGGTCATGGTGCATACATTATTCTGTTCCCCTTCTCTCGCTTGGCTACTGGTTTCTCGCACAGTTTCTTAGCGGCTTGGCAGCTCTGGAGACGCAAATCAGAGCGGCGCCGCCTGGTTGGCGCACGTTGGCGGCTTTCTGCTGGAGACCTTGCTGATGGAGGGAGCCAGAGATCGTAAGCAGCGCGAGTAAAAGAGAAGAGTTGCGGAGGCGATCAAAGGGCGCGCACCCTTTACCACTGCCCGCAGTGCAAAGACGAATTTTCGATCGACGCTGACAGCGAGGTTGCTGATGAATTGAATTGTCTGCGCGCCGACAATTTCTTTTATCGTGCTTCCGAGTCTCGCGCGAGGGCGAATCATTCATCTTATTCATTGGGTCGCCCCCGTAGTTACGTCTGTCGCCCGCGCAGCGAAACTGCGAGTCGAATAGAACTCGCAATTTCCGTGATCGAGAAATGCGTCCGAATACAAAACTCCTGGAATCAAAAATATAAAGTGTTGGTTTAGCTCAGAATTTCTCGACGAGTTGTCAGGTTCTCGATGCGGTCCAGCCGCGGCACAAAGCCTATGCCTGATTCAAGTGACACTTTAATTGTACCTTGCGGGGTCACAGTCACTTCTGGATCAATAATGTCCTCGGTCCAATAACGCCGGCTGGCGGCGACGTCGCCGGGCAGCGAAAAATTCGCCAGGGTGGAGAGCGCGATATTGTGGGCGCGGCCGATACCGGACTCAAGCATTCCGCCGCACCACACAGGAATCTGGCGATCGCGGCAAAGGTCATGCACACACCGCGAGGGGGTGTACCCGCCCAGCCTGCCTAGCTTGATATTGATGATGCGGCATGCTCCCAGAGAGATTGCCGCGCGGGCCTGCTCTTCGTCATGGATGCACTCATCAAGGCAGATGGGGGTTTGCATCTTTCGCTGTAGCTCCACGTGACTGAAGATATCGTCCCAGCCAAGGGGCTGCTCGATCATCATCAGGTAAAAAGGCTCCAGTTGCAGCAGGAGCGCAGCATCGTCGAGACGGTAGGCGCTATTGGCGTCCACCATCAGGCGGATGCGCGGGAAGCGCTGGCGCAGGCGGGCCACTGGTTTGAGGTCGCGGCCAGGTTTGATCTTTATCTTGATGCGCTGGTAGCCGGCGGCAAGTTCCCGTTCCACTACGCGTTCGAGTTCATCGTCCGATTCTTGAATGCCGATCGAGACGCCGCAGGGGATCTCCATGCGTTCGCCGCCGATCAACTTCCACAGGGGAATTTCCTTCCGGCGGGCCTCGGCGTCCCAAACGGCGGCTTCCAGCGCACCCTTAGCCATATTGTGCCCGCGGATTTGCGCAAGCAATGCCCACACATCGGCCGCAGACGCGAATTCCCTGCCGCGCAGCGCTGGCCAGACGAAACCGCGCAAGATGTGCCAGGCGGTCTCGACGGTCTCTGGCGCATAGAACGGGGCTTCGCCGGCAACGCATTCGCCCCACCCGGCGATACCGTCGACATCGGCTTCCACCAGCAGAATGCGCCGCAGTGTGGTGCGCCCGAAGCTGGTCTCAAAGGGCGCGACCAGCGGCATGTGTATCTCGCGCAGAGTGACTTTACGCAGGCGCATGGCGAGTCACTCCCTTCCCCTACTCGTCGTGTGACCAGGGTTCCAGCAGGTAGGTACCGCCGCCGTCTTTGATTTCGATGGAGGTGGCGGCATACCCCAGGCCAAGCCAGTGTTCGAATTCCTGGCGAATTTCGGCCTGCAGGCGCGCGGCTTCCTCGGGCTGGCTGCGCTTCAGGACGGGGAGTTCGGGAGACACATGGATACGCGCGAGTTTCTCCCCGCGGTGCGGCGCTGTTCCCTCCTTGCGCGAGGATACCCCGCGGCGAACGCGCGGCGAGCGCAGCCGCCACTCGGCCACCAGTCGGTCGGTGGGCAGGCCGCCGTGCAGCGGGCTGGTGGTGATGCCGTAGAAGTTGGGCAAGAAGCGCCGGGCGATGGCGCCCAGGCGGAAATTGAAATGCGCGTTTCGAACCTCCAGCGGATCGAAGGTCCACTCGACCAGTTCGATGCCCCGCGCCAGCGCCTCATCCCGTTGGAAGAGCTTCAGCGCCCTGCCGACGCCGGCACTGCGATAATCATCCAGCACCGCGGCCATATGCGAATGTAGGAAGGGCCGCCGCTCGTGCGCACCGGCAAAGGCCAGGGCGAAACCGATCATGCGGTCGCCATCGAATGCGCCCAATACCTGCCCGCCGGTCTCCTCGGCAATCACAAAGAGAGGCAGCGGCACAATATCGATGTCCGCGCTGCCCCACACGGCGCGCTCGATCGCTATACAGGAGGCGAATTCGGAGAGGCCGTGGCAGGCGCGCACGGTCACGATTGGCGGCGGCTGCTTCGCGCGGTCGCGAGTTGGTTTGGTTGGAGACGCACGTTTGGCTTTTTTCATTTCCCTCGTCCGGCGTGGTGCGTCTTTTGGGCTGGGGACGCAGCGCGAGTTTTGGCTTCGCTCCACAGTTCCTCCAGTTCATCGGCGGAAAGTCCGGAGAGCTGCCGCCCGCCGGAGGCCGCGGCGCGTTCCATCTCGCGGAAACGCTGGGAAAACTTGCGATTGGCCTTTTTCAATGTGATCTCCGCATCCAGGCCCAGAAACCGCGCGAGATTCACACCCACGAACAGCAGATCGCCGACTTCCTCTTCAACTTGCGCACGGTCGTTCGATTCCAGCGCGTGGCGCACCTCGGCCACTTCTTCGTCGAGCTTCTCGAAGATTCCATCGACTTGTTTCCAATCAAACCCCACGTTATGGGCGCGCCGCGTGAGTTGGTGGGCCTCAAGCAATGCCGGCAGCGTTCGCGGCACTCCATCAAGGACCGACGGAAAAGCTGGTGACATGCCTTCCTTATTCCCGGATGACTTTTGCTCGGCGCGGCGCTCCTCGGCCTTGGTCTGTTCCCAGTTCTTCAACACCTGCGCCGACGTGCCGGCTCGCACATCGCCGAAAACATGCGGGTGGCGGCGAACCATCTTGTTGTGCACGTGTTCGATGACATCGCCGATATCGAAGCGGCCCGCGGCGTTGGCCAGGTAACTGTGAAAGACGATCTGCAGCAGCAGGTCGCCCAGCTCTCCGGCAAATTTGGAGGCGTCGCCGGTGTCGAGCGCATCGAGCACTTCGTAGGTTTCCTCCACCAGATAGGTGCGCAAAGTGTCGTGGGTCTGCTCGCGGTCCCAAGGGCAGCCGTTAGGGGCGCACAACCGCGCCTGCAGGGCCACCAGGGCCTCGAAAAGTACCCCGATCTTCCGCTTCCCGCCGCGCGAATCACGCGGGCGGCCGGCGGCCTTGGAGCGCTTGCGCGACCGTTGGCGTGACTTCAATGAGGATGTTTTTTTCGGCGGCACTTTTTTGGTTATGTAGGGGCCCGGGGTTGCGATTTTTTTAACGATTCACTTTACGGTAGCGACCCCGAATTGACAAGACGGGACAAACGCGGGACCTTGGACCAACCTAGGACCCCCCGGGGTGGTCCCCGAGTACGTGTCTTGTCCGCGCCAGCGGGGCAATGCTAGACTGAGGAGCTAGCTAATATCGTCACCGCAACGATTACAAGCAATTGTATCTGGCTACCTCTGAGGGGGAGAATCCTTTGGCAGACCCGAAACATGACGAATCTTTTAAGGTGATCGACCGCCGGCTATTTAATGCGGAGGGGGAGATTCGCGAAGAGGTGGTCCGCGAGGAGCGCCACAAGGAAGAAACTCAACCAAAGACCGTGGTCGGCTCGGCCCCTGCCGCAAAATCTCCGGCCGCTCCGTCCGGCGACATGGAAAAAAAGATCGACGCGCCTCCGGTGGCGGAAGCCGAAGCAATCAAGCCATCGCGCGGCTTCCAGATGCTAATCAACTTTGTGGGACAAAACGCCGCCATGTTGCTGGGCGCATATCCCGACCCGCGTACCGGCGAACCGATGCTGGACCTGGATGGCGCTCGCGATTTGATCGACATGCTTGACGCCCTGCGCGAGGCCAGCCGTGGCAACCTGGCCGCCGAAGACGACCGCCTGTTGATCGACATCCTGGGCAGCCTGAAGCTTTCGTTCATGGAAATGACCAAGGCCGCGGCCAAGGCTTCGCAGGAGAGGGTCAAGGCTCGCCCCTGAAGTATCCAACGTGTCCGCGACCTCCCCGACGAACAGCCAACCCTTGCAAGTGACGGTGCTCGGCTCAGGCACGTCCATGGGAGTTCCCAGCCTGGGCTGCCATTGCCGAGTTTGCCAATCCATCGATCCGCACGACAATCGCACGCGCCCGTCAATCCTGCTTTCGCGCGGCGGGTCGAATGTGGTGATTGACACCACGCCAGACTTCCGCTTTCAGATGTTGCGCGCGAGGATCGATCGCCTCGACGCGGTGGTCTATACCCACGGCCATGCCGACCACATCCTGGGTTTCGACGATATCCGCCCGTACAACATGAGGCAGAAAACCGCCCTGCCCATTTATGCCTCTGCGGAAACCCTGGCCGTGCTGCGTCGCGTCTTCGCCTATGCGTTCAGCGGCGCGCCCACGCAAAGCACGATTCCGGAAGTCATTCCGCACGAGATTGATGGCCCCTTCGAATTGCTGGGCGTGCAGTGGATCCCCGTCCAGGCCGAGCACGGCAACACCGCCGTTCTCGGCTTTCGCATCGGCGGGCTGGGCTACCTGACGGACTTTAGCCGCCTGCCCGAGGAATCGAAGCCCCTGCTGGCCGGAGCCAACGACCTGGTGCTGGACGCCCTGCGCGACGTCCCACACCCCATGCATCAAACCGTGGCGCAGGCCCTCGAACTGATCGCGGAACTCCAGCCGCGCCGCGCCTGGTTTACCCACATCGCACACGATCTGGCGCATCAGGAGACCAATGAACGGCTGGCGCGGCAGGGATTTGCAAACGTGCACATGGCCTATGACGGTTTGCAATTCGAGGTGCGCGCGTGAGCGGCTTCCTAGCGGCGCACTCCACCGCAGAATGGCAAGTGCGCTTCGGCCCATCCGGACGCCGGGCAGTGGTCTCCATCGGGAACTTCGACGGCCTTCACCTCGGGCATCAGGCGATCCTCCGCAGTGTTATCGAAAATGCCCGCGCATCTGATGCCGTGGCCACGGTCATAACCTTCGACCCGCATCCGGTGAAAGTGCTGCGTCCCGCGCAGGCCTTGCCGCTGATCCAAACGCTGCCGCAAAGGCTCGCGGGCTTCGCGGCCTTGGGCCTGGACGCCGCGCTGGTATTGAAATTTGACTCGGCCCTTGCGGCCCTCTCTCCCGAGGATTTCCTTCGCGACATCCTGGTCCGGCCGCTGCGCACGGCGATGATCTTGGTCGGCGCGAATTTTCGCTTCGGCCACCGGCAGGCCGGCAACGTGGCGCGGCTGGAGGAACTGGGCCGGGAATTTGATTTCACGGTGGAGATTGTAGAACCGATCATTTCCAGCGGGGCGGTAATCTCCAGCTCAGCCATACGTAACGCGGTGGGTGAGGGGCGCGTGGCCGATGCGGCACAGATGCTCGGCCGGCCGTTCGCTCTTACCGGGCAGATCGAAAAGGGCGCCGGTCGCGGGAGCGCCGTGCTTGTGCCCACGCTCAACCTGGCGCCGGAGCAGGAGCTGCTTCCCAGGGACGGCGTCTATGCCACGGAAACAACTGTCGCCGGAAAACTCTATCGCTCGGCCACCAACATCGGCACGCGTCCCACTTTCAACGGAACTCGCCGCAGCATCGAGAGCCACCTCTTTGATTTCTCCGAGGCTGTAAACCAGGGGCATCTCGAGCTGCGTTTCTGGGACCGGCTGCGCGATGAACGTAAATTCAGCGGCCCGGAGGAACTTCTGCGCCAAATTGGCGTAGACCTCGATCAGGCGCGCGCCTTCTTTCGCAACCAGGACCTCTCCCCCAGCGCCGCCGCGCGCACCTGACGGCCGAAGTGATTCCGACAACGGCAGCCGCCCACCCAAGCAACCATTCGAGACCCAGACTCCAAAGAGATTGCCGAGGAGCATGCTATTGTGTCCCTGGAATGCTCTGCCCTATTTTCAGGATCGGATAACCCCGTGGCGCGACTGCCTCCAGGCGCTCCCAGGGTGGCCTTTTTCCCCGATGCGTTTTCCGAATTAGCCGACGGAGTCTCTAATACCAGCCGCCGTTTTGAGTCCTTTGCAAGAGACCACGGATTACCGTTGCTCACTGTCTGCGGAGGTCCGCGCAACGAAACCCTGGCCCTGGGCTCAGCCACTCGCGTGCAACTCCGGCGCGGTCCTGTGGGCTTCGCTCTGGAACCGGCTCATGACTACGACTTGCTGTTCCTGCGGCACTATCGCAATCTCGTTCCGTTGGTCCGCGCCTTTCGCCCTGACCTGGTGCAGATCACCGGCCCCAGCGATGTCGGCGCCCTTGGCACGCTCATTGCCCAAAAGCTCGGCATCCCCTTGGCGGCCACCTTTCAAACCAACCTCCATGAATTCGCGAGGATGCGTACGGCCGCCGCATTACCACATTTCCTTCCCAAGGCCATTTCTTCCAGGCTTCTCGCCGCCGTGGAGCGTGGGAGTCTTAAGGCCATGATGGAGTTCTACAAGATTCCGCGCCTTCTCTTTGCGCCGAATCAAGAACTCATCGATTTTCTGACAAAAACCACCGGCAAACCTTGCCTCTTGATGCCTCATGGTGTCGATACGGCCGCCTTCAACCCGGAATTCCGGGACCGCAGACCGGGCCCGCTGCAAATCGGCTATGTGGGACGGCTCTCCGCGGAGAAGAACCTGCGCTGGCTGGTTCGACTGGAACAATCGCTGCTGGCACGTGGCCTCACGAATTTTCAGATCGTAATGGTCGGTCGCGGCGTGGAGGAAGAGTGGCTCCGGAAAAACCTGCGAAACGCCGTATTCACGGGCTTGCTCCAAGGGTCGGGTCTGTCTCGCGCATTTGCCAACATGGACGTATTCGCCTTCCCGTCGGAAACCGACACCTTCGGACTGGTCGTTTTGGAGGCCCTCTCCTCGGGCGTTCCCGCTGTGGTAACGACTCGCGGCGGCCCGAAATACTCCGTGCAGAATGGCCGGACCGGATTTGTTGCCGGCGACTTCGACGAATTCGCAGCCTGCGTCGAGAACCTGCTCACGCAACCGGAGTTGCGTTCCTGCATGGGCCAGGAAGCCCGCCGGTATGCTCTTTCCTTCTCGTGGGATCGCACTTTCGAGGCCATGTACGCGGCCTATGACTGTTTCTTCTTCCCGGTGGACCGCCCTTGCGCCCCCGAAATGGCCTGCGACCAAGCCAATAACTGATCCCATTTCATTGACTATCCGCCAACTGCCCTCGCGGACAGGTAACTCATAGCATTCCTTGATCCTTGGCAAAAACATTTTGACCTCGGAGGGCAGAAAGAGTGTTATACAATGGGTTAGCTTATCGAATCCTAGTGTGCTTTTTTGAACACTCTCATCAGGAGATAACCGACAACGAAACTGTGAGTCGGACGCAACCTTAAAAGATGGCGACCCAACCTTCACCATCAAGAGCGTTGCTCCCGTTGCTCCTTGTGTGCCTCGGGGCCCTTACCCCCGCATGGGCGGCTTGCGACCAAGTCCCCGCGGGCCAGACACTTCGCGTCCGCCTGCTGCAGCCAATCTCTTCCTACAGTTCCAAACCTGGCATGCCTGTGCAGGCCATCCTGATCGAATCCCCGCAGTGCGACGGGAGTTCCATTTTCCCGATTGGCGCTGGCGTTGAAGGTAAAATAACGTACGTAAAAAAAGTGGGCTTGGGGTTCCGCCATGAAGCCGCGGCCGTTGAAATCGAATTCGATCGCATCGTCCCCAAGGACGCGTCGCCTTTTGACATTAGCGCCCAGGTTGTGGATGTGGACAACGCTCGCGAGACCGTAAAGGACGGCATGGTCCACGGCATCCTCAGCACCGACACGATTCAAAGCCACTTCATTAGCTTGCGTCTGCTGGAACTTCCCTCCTGGGATCCTGAAGCGCTTTGGGTTCTTCCCGTACGACGGGCCTTGTTTCCCTACTATCCCGAACCGGAAATCTTTTTTCCGCGTGGCACAGATGTGCTCCTGAAATTGACCGCTCCAGTGCAGGTTGCCATGCCCGTTGATCCCGCACCCCTGTATCCGGATTTTGATTCATCCGAAGCGAACGCAATCGACGGCGAGATTCCTTCCCTGCCCGAGCACGCATTCACCCGCAAGGGTAAGGAAGGCGACATCGTGAATCTGGCCTTCATTGGCACGCGCGAACAAGTCGTGAGCGCCTTCCAAGCCGCGGGCTGGACCGGCAGCGACTCCATCTCCACGGGGTCCGTTCTTCGCGAAGCGCACGCCCTGTTTTCTTTGAACAACTACTCCCATCTCCCCATCTCCAAGCAGCTGTTGGATGGCGAGGCCCCCGACTTTTCGCGCCAAAAAAGTTTGGATAGTTATGAAAAGCGCGATCACTTGCGGATTTGGAGCCACCCGGCTCCCTTGCTGGGAGAGCCTCTATGGCTTAGCGGGTCGATTCATGAGGTTTCCGCCCAATTATCTTTGTCGTCTCGTGGCGGCCGCTTTCGATTCCTGCATCACCTGGATGGCGATCTCGATGAGGCCCGCGACAGGGTTGTGCGTGATCTGGCCCTGGCAGGTTGCGTGGACGCCGTGCACTACTCTCCGCGCCCAGCCATGAAACATTTCCTGAAGAGCCCCTCGGGCGACGATCTGCACACCGACGCCAGGGTTGCCGTGGTGCTGCTGCGGGATTGCCACGATCCTGTTTTCAATGAAGTTTCGGCAACTCCGGTGCCGGCCTACCGCCCGCGGACAAAATTTGCGCGCTACATGCGCACGCAAGTACTGACTTTTCGCAGCGACCTCTGGCGCACCAATGCCATTTACACCGGCTATGAATTGGGCCGCGCTGCGGTTCGCGACATCCGTCGCAAGCGCGCCCGCGATCTTCCCCCGACCATAGAAGTGCAAGACGGGCGCAGCGGGCCGGCCAAATCGTTCCTCCCTTGATGCCGGTCGACTGCACTTAGGTTTTTCCTCTGAAATCTATCCCGTAGCGTAGGCGCTTAAGAAACCGCGTTCTGGTGGGGGTTAGGAACGGCAGGAACCGCAATAGCCGCCAATCTCCATGCGGGTTACTGTGATCTGGATGCCGGTATCGCGCTGAACCTGGCGTTTCAAATCTTCAAAAAGATCGCTTTCCACTTCGCGAACCTTCCCGCAGCGCAGGCAAGCTACATGAATATGATCGCGCGGGCCATGGCTCTCATAAAAGTGCCGGTGACCGTGGATATGCAACAGGTCCAGCTCGTCGAGCAGACCGTGGCTCTTGAGCATCTCCAGCGTGCGGTAAACGGTGACCCGGTGTACCCGCGGATCGATCTTCTGCGCCCGCTCCAGAATGGAATCGGCGGTTAAGTGCTGTTCGGCCTGGTCCATCACTTCGAGCAGAACCTTTCGCTGGCGCGTCAAACGAACACCCTGACGCTGCAGCGCGCTGCGTAGGCGCCCTGGCTCGGTGTGCGCGTTGATACGCTCGCCAGAAGAAACTCGGTGCCGGGTGTTCGTCGCTGAAGGCATACGTTCGAAGCTTAGCGGACAGGAAACAGTCTCAAGACGTCATTGTACATGACGATCAAAAATATGAGCAACAGAAAGACCATCCCCACGGTCACGACCCGTTCCTTGAGCTTCAGGCTGAGGTCGTGGCGCAACAGACCCTCGATGGCCAGCATGAAAATGTGCCCGCCGTCCAGGATCGGTATGGGTAGCAGGTTCAAAATCGCAAGGCTCAGGCTCACCTGGGCCATGAGGCCGATCAGATCGCCAAAGCCGCGCTGTGCGGCTTGCCCGGAAGCCTGCATGATTCCCAGTGGTCCTTGGAGTGTCTTGATGGAAGCCTTCCCGGCAAAAAGGTCTCCGACTGTGGAGACCAGCTTCCTTGACAGGATTACGTTAAATTGAATGGCTTTCGCCGTCGCGGTGGGCAGCGAGTAGCTCTTATTAACCGTAGAAAAGCGATAATTGATTCCAATGCCCCACCGCGGCCGGCCGTCGCCAAGGTCACCCCAGGTTGGGCGCAACTCCAGCTTCAGAGGCTTCCCTTCACGGAGTACATCCAGTTCCATCGGACGCCCGCTGCCTTGTTGGATGAGGTCCGACAATTCGTACCAACTCTTCAACTGCTGGCCGTCAACGGCAACGATGGTGTCATTGGCCATCAGGCCGCCCTTGTCTGCGGGCGATCCGGGGTTCACCTTGCCCACCATTGCCGGCTCGGGGGGGTAGCCTAAATCCTCAAACGGGTTCTGGCTGTTGCGCACGGAGTAAGAGAACGTTTGCCCGTTGCGTTCCACCACCACCGGTTCCATGTGCCCGGGCGTAGCCAGCGCCAATTCAAGCCCCACGCGATCCCATGTCGGGTCCTGGGAGCCAGCGAAGGAAATAACGCGGTCGCCCGCCTGGATTCCCGCCTGCTGCGCGGGCGAGTCCTTCAAGACGCCGGCGATAACCACGGGACTATCCACGTAGGTCGGTTGCTCGCTTCCATGCACGAACAGTCCGGCGGTCAAGATCACGGCCATCAGAAAATTCGTGGTCGGGCCGGCCAACGCAATCAGCACGCGCTGCCAGCGCGGCTTGGATAGAAACTCATCGGGATCGCCGCGGCGCTCTTCCGCGGGGTTGTCCCCCGCCATGCGCACATACCCGCCCAGCGGCAGGGCGCTCAGGCGATAGTCAGTGGGTCCGCGCCGTGTGCCCGCGATGCGCGGGCCGAAGCCGATGGAAAAGACCTCCACACGGACTCCAAACAGCCGCGCGACTATGAAATGGCCCCATTCATGGACCAGCACCATTACACCCAAGCCAATCA
>Ga0302325_10008331_pt1 | contig 22772 bp, 23 predicted proteins | sample Palsa_T0_2_FD_201948 | JGI IMG/M metagenome (GOLD analysis project Ga0302325, IMG submission 201948) | Peat permafrost microbial communities from Stordalen Mire near Abisko, Sweden - Palsa_T0_2 | ecosystem: Environmental > Terrestrial > Soil > Palsa > Peat permafrost | place: Sweden: Abisko...
AGCCAGACTTTGGCGATGTTCTTGTCAATCTTGATCTCCACTCCGGGAACAGGTATTCCAATCTTGTGCAATCTCTCAATTTCCCGGCGCTGAAGTACCTCAAGCTCTCTCTCTTCATCTTCCGAACTCTCAGAAGCCCCATCCTCATCGCCCTCTTCTTTGATCGTCGATGAAGACTCGGTAACCGCCTTCTGCGCCTCAAGCTTAGGTATAGGAATCGGGTTAACATTGTCGGCCCCGAATTGTGCTTCTAGAAACATGAAGAGGCGCTCTAATCTCTCAGTAGGTGATATGTTCGCATGGGGATTTCGTATGGGGACATCATGGGAGTGGGAATGCTTGCTCGCAGATTCTATAACATGTCAGCTTGTTCGGGTTTGGTAACTACCGGGGACATACGTTTCACGGCGGCAGGACTGCTTTCTACCGAGAACAGGACTGCCATCACTGCATCAGCAATTCCATCGTTGAGCATATTGCCCTCCCATTCCAATTCAACCTGTCCGTTGTTACTGTATCGAACCGTAACACAGCCCATAACTAAATAAGCTCTAGACTGGTGTGAGACCTCTTCATCGGTTTCTTCCATGGAGCCATTCATATATGTATCACCATTCATCTTTTTGGAATTGCTCTCTGGCAACTCTTCAATGCTACCAAATGTACCTTCCAAGGCCCACTTGATCAGATCAATGCCAGCAGCACTAAGCGTCATTCGTTGCTTGCATGTAATAGTCGTAGTGGTCAAGCCAGCGTATTCTCTCAAGTCTTCGGGAGCCATTAGAGACATCTTGAAATCATTCTGCACAAGAACGCCGGTGACAAGTTGTGTCTGATTTCCCTCGGAACTTGGAGGTGGGATTGAAGCAAGCTTGCCAACGACCTTGGCTGTCTTATCGGCTTTGAATGGTATTCGAAGCTCCTCGCAGTTCCGTGGGCTGTAGACTTTTACCTTTGTTGTCTTATCGGCATTTAGAGATAGAAGTTTAGACTTCAGACGCATCATATTGTGTTGCTCACCGTGTACTAGGATCTAACTTTTATTAGAACTCTTCTAGTCAGTCGAAGGACATACTTACTACTACTGGAGCGCCGACTTCCTCTATGAATTCTCGATTTTCAACACCGTCGACGTGAGCAGCGAAGGAGAATTCTTGAATGCTACACCTTCGTGGTATCATTACTTGCTCTCCATCCGTAGCACCTGGCCCTCGTCTTGCTCCGCCACTCGTCCGGGACATGATGGCTGGGATCTGATCCGGTTCCTGCATGATTTGTTTTGCCATAGTCCCTTCAACACTGTAACCGGTAATTATGACGCCATTTTTGTCACTGGGAGCCCATCTCTCAAGCAACTCTCTGCTTACCCCGTTTTGTAACATTCCCGGGCTGGCAAGCATGACACATCCTCCAACGTCATCGAATCGGTCGAGATTTTTCAAAGAACGAATATACTTGAAGTCCCAAGGTCCGCCTCTGCCAGCCGTATCAGATGAAGCTTCTGCTTCCGCCATTCGCTCCTTGAAGAGCTTCTTGATGTTATCGTTCATAGCTCCAACGTAAGTCTGATAGACAAGCATGCACTTCCGGGCTAAATTACTAGCATAGTATATTGGTATCTTCTGAAACTCAGGGTGGCGGCCCCAGTACTCATCTAAGATTAGGAGGAGTTCTTGCGCTCGTCCTAAAGCAAAGACGGGCATCAAAACGCGGCCTCCTCTGTTCAAGATCCCAGTGATGGATTTCATGAGTGCCTGCTCTCGTTCTAATCGAGGCACATGTGAGGCAATGCCATACGTCGATTCTGTGATCAAGACATCAATCTTGACACCTTTTGGTACCTCAGCAGAGACAAGATGTCGATCATCCTCTCGAGAATAGTCTCCTGTGAAGAAAATTTTGAGGCCCGCAATCTCAATGAGAAACATAGCAGCTCCAAGAACATGACCTGCTGGATAAGGAGTGATTCGAATGGACGAAATAGTGTGCGTAGTATGGTAATCGATGGCTTCAATCATTGGAAACGTTGATAAATGATCTGCCTCAGTATAAACAGGCTGAGAGGTTCCAGATGCGCCGCCAACACGGACGCTGTCCTGAATAAGCCATTTGTAAATGGCTTTGGTGGGATGCGTCATGAAAACCCGGCCTTTGAAGTTGGTCTTGGCCAGTACGTAAGGTAGTGATGCTGCATGGTCGACGTGAAAACTTGAGAACAGTCAGCATCATCCAACTCAACAGACTCTTATGGCATATGCGAAAGGAAGTAGATGGCGGCTATGTACAGTATTGTGTGCTTGTGTGCAGGTCATCTCACGGAATCAAGACATGCATCTGCTGCATAATAATCGTTTTGTATTGATTCTCGTATACATGAAGGGGCGGTTTGGATGGAAGCAAAGTCCAAAATAACCACCTCAAATCTGCAACAAAAGGAAATCTGGAAAGAATTGTGCTTGAAAAGGGCCACCGTATCCCTGTCCTATTCGAACAAAGATGATATGAAGGACGCTTACTGGCTGATCAAGAGCAGGTCCACAGTGCTTAAGTCGAAGTCGTCGTAGAATGGTAATGACGCAAGACCTTGGTATCCAGCATGCTGTCCTGCATCCAACTGTTGCACACTTCAGTCAGCAGAAGCCTTCGAACGGTTGCAGAGTCTATAACTGACCATCACAGTCTTGCCCTTGTATTGAAGAATGTGACACGACCTGCCAACTTCATTACCTCCACCTAGACACAAGAACAAGAGCTCATCAGCGGGGTCCACCGGCTCTTCAGCTGGAGGGGGCATCGCGGATGCCTTGCGCTTGGAAGCCATTGCGCCTGCGTCTTTGCACCCTCCTTGGTTCGTGAAGCAACACCTGTCTTGGACTTGCTGGTGCCCATTCGAGGTTGGACGAGGTCAGTAGAAGACCATCACGGCAAAGCGTAACTCGCAATCGAATCCTGCTTCGAATTCGAGGACGATACTAGACACGGGAAGGGCAAAGGAAGGTAGGAATTCGTTGTGGGTGGGTTGAGTTCAAGTCTACCTTCACTGATTTGAGCGAGTCCACCTTTGCAGCCGCGCTGTTGCGCACGTGACTCGACCTACTGTTCCATTTCGTCGACCACTTCTGATGCCATCTACAAAGTTATTGGCGACATTCACCACCGCACGCGACCAGCCAACGAAAGCGAGACGCATGAGGGAATAGCGACGCGCTTATCCAGGAGCTGCTGAGAGACCTGGATCCGCGCATGGGTGAAGCCTCCTTGCGCACTGCGGGCTTTGCGCCTGCCTCGTAAAGGAGATTCTGAAGCACCTCAGCAGCCATCCGCTTGGGCATCATGGCGCAACCACAGCAACAGTATTCGATGCCTCCAACAAGGCCATATTCACCCCAGCAGACTTCAACTTCTCCCGGAGCGCCGCAGCAATTCACTCTGCCTCCAAACAAACGGCAACGGCTGTCTCCAAATCCGCCCTCACAGCCAGGCTCACCTTATGTGCAGTCTCCTTACGGGATGAATACCAACACTTCAGTGCCTCCATCGGCTGGCGCATCCCCTCACTTTCAAAATGTTCAACTTCCACCACATGTGTACAATACTCCATACTCGAACGGGCATACGACTCCCACTTTAAGCCTTCCCCAAGCTCAACCTACGCCCCAAAATCCTTCACTTCAAAGCCCTCTCAACTTCCCTGGTCAAAACCAATCTAATCAACCACCGAACTTCAACAATTACAGCATGGCACCGCAAGGTACCGGTACCATGGGCCCTCCATCCAAACCCGTTGAGAAATCCAAGGAAGATGGCATGGACGTGATGGATGTCTTGGGCGGCACCGGTGTCGATCTACGAGAAGAAGAGCAATATACCTTTCAGATGTACAACTCGTCTTTCAACTCGCAACTTTCTGGCTCTCAGTCGGGCACGATCTCTTCCGGAAATAGCTTCACCCAGTTTCCTCCGGGAGACGAACGTTCATTTTATGGAGCGGGACCTGCAAATGCAGTTGCTGAGAAGGCAAACACAAAGTCCCAGGATGAATACCATAAGAAGGCGGCGGATAAGGCTTGGCACGATGCCGCTCGAAACCTGGCGCTCTCGCGGCAAAGAGAATTGGACAACCCTTTCTTGCAAGTCGGCCTCGTAAATATGAGGGCGCAGAAGATAGCTCGCGACAATGGGCTCATGCTACATACCGATCCCAAGGGAATGATGGGCACAATGAAGCTACCAGACAACTTCCAGCAAAGGGATGTAAGAGTTCAGACGGCAGTAGCAGGCGGTGTTGCTCTCACTGCTACTAATGGCAACTTTCTACCCGCCGATTCTATGCTTGTTGATCAGCTCGCTCTTTTATCAATTGCCACTAAGCATCGCTTACGAGGCCTGATCGAGGACGCTGCAAAACTTGCCAAAGGCCGACGAACTGGTTCTCATGGAATCATTCCCGATGAATGGGCGGATGCTGCAGCACCGAGTAACCCTGATGGTTCTAGCCTTGTTACTGAGGGTGCACCGCGGAGTGGGTGGGAGAGTGCAGTCAGCCCCCACTCCAATCCGTTGAAGCGTATGTCTTGCCATCATCTGTCGTTTATAATGCTAACGTATCAAAGGCTCATTCTCTTCTGCGAACAAAATCCCGACTCCTATTTCTGATGGCGGGAAGACTCCCGTGAACGTCAACAAAGTCACAAACGATATTGTTGTTGCTCTACGCTCCACAGCCGTGAAAGAGAGGGACCTCGAAGAAGCACGTCTGCGGAAGCGAATAGCTCGAAGTTCTGGAGAAGGAACGCCTCGGCAAGGTTCAGTAATTCCTGGTACCCCGGGTTCGGTCGCTCCGGAGTCTAATGAGAAGGCACCTACGAAGAAGGAGCAAAAGAAGAAGGCCGAGGCGAAAGTCAACGAGGCTGCAAGTCACGCTGCTGCCAACGTCACGACCGCTCAGTTCTTGGGAGGGGGCAGAGGGCTATTTGGCAAGAATAAGAAGTACAGTTGGATGACCGGAGGTAGTGCTGGCGGTTCTGCAAGCGGCACAAGCACACCTGGTCGAATCGTGACGCAGGGTCTACCAGGCACTCCTGGAGGTACTGTAGGGAATGCCACTCCAGAAAAGTTGACTGCTGAGGGCGCCAGAAGACTGGGAACGTGGAGAGAAGATCGGGAAAAGGGAGTGGGAATTCAGATCCGGGATTGGGTAGCTGTCCTCGAAGAGGATGGACACGAGAAGAAGGCGTTGCAGAAAGCCTATATGTTCCTCGATCAATCAGAGCCCAAGTGAGCCATACCTCCACCCGAGAGACCTGACACATCAGTGTCTACACTTTGTATTCTGGTACCCATAGTTTGCGAGGCGTTGCATTGGGATGCGGCGTTATGTCCTCCAGGAAGGAGGACCCCTACCTCCATCGTATTTGGGAGGCTTACATGATACATTGCATAGGGATAGGTTATATCAATGAAGCCAGAAAAATCTCAAGTATCATTTGTCGCTACGTGAAGTGACCCTCGACAGAAGGCAGCATTTGATTATGAAGCCACTAAGCAACGAAGTTTCTTCCATTGAAGAAAGCTCGGCTGAAGGTCGCAGTCAGGAGGAGGTTGCTAAAGCCGCCGACCCCGCCAACCCCTATAATTACGAAGTACCACCCTTCTTCACCTCTGAAATTTCAAGCGAGAGCAGACGTGTTTATTAGCACTTCAATCATCAATTTACTAAACGTTTCTTTTGTACTCATGTTGCATTCAATTACGTGCGAGTTCTTGCAATCCATAGGTAGGTAGGTACCTATTACGAATAATGTCTCACAGCTTCGGCTTCTGCTGCTGCACGATTCGTTTGGTAACGGTAGCATCTTCGGTAGCTAGACTAAGCTGATTTAGGGGGTTACTGTAGAACTTACGTTGTAGACCCAGCCGCCACTGGAATAGAGTCAGAGGAACAAAGCACCCGCCAGCCACGACTCATATTGAAACTCGTACGTTCCCCGGCTTCCCATTGTCTTCGGCGTTCTCATTCTCCTTCTCCTTTTCCTTCTCCTTCTCCTTCTCGTTCTCGTCACTTGCATGCTATGACATCGTGATACTTGTTAGGAAGGATCATCGGGGAGAGCTTCCCCTCCTGATTCGTCGGTAGACTTTGCGTCGGGAAAAAACGCACCCGTCCGGCAAGGAGTTACATCCGGATTCTGGACCACGATCACGATCTATCTATAAACCTCGACTTCCCCGGATTCTCAAAATCTCTTGCTTCTCCGCTTCTCCGCTTCTCTGTATCAACGTCCTTCCCTCTTCGCCTCAATTTGATCTGCTTGAAGCATTTTATTTTGGTGCAAGTTCAACATGAATTGCCCTTCTCGCACTGAAGAGCCTGAGGGTACTGGCTTCAATCAAAATCCCAGCGCCTTGGCGGCCGACTTGACTACGAGGCAGGATCTGAATGGCATTGCAAATGCAAGGCTCTTGAGGAGGGTAGCGACTGGAGAGATCGAGAACGTGGTCGAGCACCTTCCTGATGACGATATAAAGAAGACAGCGGTGATTGCGAAAATGGTTTTGGCCAGTGATAGTCACGAGTGTGACGAGTGTGAACGTGGCATGTCAGGTTTTGAGGTTGTGAATTTGAGCGATGGTGATCTTTATGAGAGAGGAGCCGACGGAGGAAGGAGTCTTCCAATTTCGTCGGAATGGTTCATGAGGTTGCGGGCGGTTGTGCTTAAGTCTGCTAAATTTGTAGGGCCTGGATTTATGGTATGTAGTCTCCAAGATTCCTCGATTGTCCCTGAAGGTCAAGGAATGTCATTCGTTTCCAGCTGCAGATTCATTAATTATTGTTGAAGGTCGAGGACAATGAGCAGCCTTCATCCCATTCTTTTTGGTCGGACTCTCATCAAGCAATTCAAGCCACTAACTCACTCTCCAGATCTCAGTAGCCTATATTGACCCAGGAAATTATTCCACCGACGTTGCTGCAGGGGCTAGCTTCCGCTTCAAGTTACTCTTCATCGTCTTGATGTCAAATCTCTTCGCCATTTTCCTCCAGAGTCTATGTATCAAACTCGGAACTGTGAGTGGACTCAACTTGGCTGAAGCTTGCAAAGAGTTCCTTCCAAAGTGGTTGAATATCACCCTTTATATCATGGCAGAGGTCGCTATAATTGCAACAGATATTGCTGAAGTGATCGGGACGGCTATAGCAATCAACCTCTTAATACCAAAGATTCCCTTGGTTGCAGGATGTGCCCTGTCTATTGTCGATGTGCTCCTGATTCTGCTTTTTTACAAGCCCAATGGATCGATGAAGGGACTTCGAGCATTCGAGATGTTTGTCGTTGCCCTTGTGCTTGGAGTTGTTATCTGCTTCTCCATTCAACTTAGTCTGATCAAGGATATGTCTGTAGGGGAGGTCTTCCGTGGATACCTCCCATCTTCTGCCATTGTGCAATCCGAAGGGTATGTTGCTCGCACTAACAAACTCAGCCAAGGATATGCTGACCGCTCCAAGCCTCTACCAAGCCTGCGGAATTCTTGGTGCAACGGTTATGCCTCACAGCCTCTACCTTGGCAGTGGCATCGTTCAGTCTCGCCTACAAGAATATGATATAACTGCTGGTCTCGTCTCAGCTTCCGCCCAGTCGACCAACTCCGAAAAGCAACCTTACCATCCTTCTCTCGGGGCCATCAACTTCTGCCTCAAATATTCGATCACAGAGCTGGCCATATCTCTCTTCACATTCGCTCTTTTCGTCAACAGCGCAATCTTAATTGTTGCTGGTGCTTCTCTCTCCTCAGATAGCTCTGCGGCCTCGGCGGACCTCTTCGGCATCTATGATTTGCTCTCCTCTAGCATCGCTCCCGCTGCAGGCACTGTATTTGCTTTAGCACTTTTATTGTCAGGTGTTAGTGCCGGGATTGTCTGCACCATTGCAGGCCAAATGGTATCAGAGGGAGCACTGAATTGGAGCTTGGTGCCTTGGCTGAGGAGACTAGTTACAAGAAGCATCAGCATCACGCCTAGCATTATTATCGCTGGCGCTGTTGGACGAGAAGGGCTTTCTGCCGCACTCAACGGATCCCAGGTCGCACTCAGCGTAGTTTTGCCGTTCGTATCGGCACCATTGATTTACTTTACATGCAGAAATAAATACATGACGGTCCGGACGCCCGGATCTGCGGACGATGATAAAGGGGATGAGGAAATAATGGATGGTAATTTAGACGATGTCGTGGATAGACCACGACAAGGCGGCGTCAAGATGAGGAATCATTGGGTTGTGGCGGTGTTGGCGGTGATTATTTGGCTCGTTATCACGATCATGAATGTTGCAAATTTGGTGTTGCTAGGAAAAGGTCAAGGTGCTTGAAAAGAGGCATTGGGTCGGCACGATCGGGGAATTTGTTAGACTACGAGCATGATGAAACGAAGATATATGATAGCCTCATGGCAAACAGAATAGATGAATAAGAACAGAGTGATTTTTTTTGATACGGTTCAGTATTTGCAGTGTCCCTCCGTAGTCTGTCATGAAAATAAAGGGGGCGAATGTGAAAGTGACATCACGTGCGGGTGGGCTCATTATGAGTCGAGTGTATTTAAACCAGGGGCCGCATACGAGTATGCAAGAGTAAAAGCCTGATTTTAATTCGATTCTGATTCTGAATTCATTTCATTTCGGCTATAGAAACGTCTAGTCTACTTAAATGCACCCGTAAACCACCTAGAAACCGCTGCTCATCAACCTTACTACTGAGATTATGGCTGCTAAGGCTATACAGAGAGAGTTTCCGGACGAGTTTCTACTGGATTCTAAATAGAGGGAACGGTTTCAGGTTTCAGCCCGTAAAGAAGCTAGAGAAGGTTCTTGAACGCGTTTACGGGCGCGCGTCTCTAGTGGTGTTGGAAGAGCTAAGAGCAGGAGTAGGTTTGGAGGTTTTCGGGCGTATAACTTTCTTTTTCGGAGGCAGGGCATCCGGATCTACTGTAGGTCTTATAAGACATTGTGTTTTTTCTCTTTGTTCTTTTGCTTGGAGATGCGGTAGCTAGAGTACGTTTTAAGAAGCCCTCTACAGGCGCTAGCGGCCGGATTTTTCAAGAGTAATAATTCCTCGCGGGGCAGTAAATAATTGGAGCTGTATTTGGGTTCGGTAGGAGCTATTAAGAGTAAAGAGGTGGGTAGAGAAGAGGTGTAGAATATCAGGTGATTTCTCTTTTCTTTGAAATCACGTGAACAATTTACAGCCCGAGTCCTCATATGCAGGGGGGTCTTTTATAACTAGAAAAAGCTAGCTTTTTACTTCGTCAAAATCACGCTTTCAATAAGGATTTTTCGGTTACTACAGCGGCATCCAGCTAGCTACTAGGCTGACTGGTCAGGACAAAATGTGGTAGTGGATCGATTGCGCAATTCGACAAAAGTCCTAACAAAAATTTAGCAAAGACGTAGATCCTACTCCCTGAAAGAGGGCTAGGGTTGAACTTTTGTCATTTTGCTCGGCCTCGGGAGATCGCCTTCATATATGTGATATAATTTTTTTTGTGAGCGTGATATAGCGGCAGCGAATATGGTAAATTTGAAGAATTAGAGCAGAAATTCCAACAAGCTTGATTTCAATTGTGTTTCTCGCTGCGCTTCACTGGATCTCTGATGGCCGGTGTCTCAAGTCTTTATGGGACTCTGAGAGGAGTGAAGAGTCTTTAATTCTAAGGGTGCTGGGTGGCTTTCTCACTCTCAAAAATGTGGCAGAGACCGCCCTTTCCGTCTCGGTTCAGCAAAATGAAAAGGGTAGGTGCGGAGACTTGGAAGAAAGAATCAGAGCAGGCGATGAATTAATCAATCTGGGGGAAATTCTTAGAATAAAACTCAGTAAAGGCTTGGGAGACTTTGGATGCCCTTGAACGGGAATGCAGGAGGTGTACGTACCAGCAAGATACTAGCCTAGGGATAGCTAGAGAGTGACCAAACCAACCTCCTAATGCCGTACAACGATGAAAGAGCACGAGAGCGGTGTTTGAATGGCCAAGGCAACCCGACTCTGAAATCATAGCCTGAATCCTTAGATCCGTGGTTTGCTGGGTGCAAAAGACTGCTAAGATCCAGGCTAATGACACAAATGACACATTCACGATTTACGCTCCACAAAAGGGTGAATCGTGTCGGACATTCCCATCAAGCCAGAGTCCCTTGTCGCGAAGAATAAAATGTTACTGGGTGAGATTGCCTGGCAGAAGCAGATTTACGAGGTGAAGTTAACTGCAAAAGCGCCAACCCCGATTCTTCCGAGAGTCGGTTCCAAATCTCCTAACTAGAATAGACAGAGAAATATTGAGTTATGTAACATGGCCCCAGAATCTAAATATGCGAGCACAAGGCCACTGTCTAAATGTTTCGGCGTGGCGTAGCTTGCGTTCTTGGTGAACACAAGAATACATCCATTCGATCCACTTCAAAGGAGCTGTAGCACGTCTCTTGCGTTTAAAGTCTCAATGACGCGAGGGTTATGCCCTGGCGATGATAGAGCGGCGATAACATGGTCGCCCCCTAATGCCTTAGGAAGAATGAAGCTCACGATGGTATTGGTGGCAGCGTTTGAGAAGGCTCACAACACATGGGCCCCTTCACAAACCCTAAACTCTTTCGAGACTGGTGTAAGTGACTGAGCGACTCGCACCTATTCCTGCGCAGAGCCCATCTACAACCACGTGAATAAATTCCCACTCGTGCTTATATTGTGGGCCCTTCCCCTGATATGTAACGATTTGATATTGACTAAATGGCAGAACGAGCTCGACGCATAACATCGCATTGGCAACGGTTAATTAGTTAGCTTTTAGGGCTCGACAACATAATACTCGAGTAATACTTCAGTCTCCAAAACCTTTTAGTCTACTTTTAATTTTCTTTAGCCTCTTTTGTGAAAAGCACTCGCTCCTTCCCTCTCTTCTCACAACCGCAACACCACAACTTCAGCACACAACCATCATAACAATTATAGAACATTCTTCAAATTCCATATATTTCTTAAGAACGTATTCTCAAGGCTTAGGAAAGAATTTCTTGACTAAAACATCAACACGCTTGCGCCGGATTCACGTCGCAACGTACTCGAGAAACATTCACGGCGTGCCACCAGTGCACCTTCACGGGAACGAGAGGGCCATCTGTCTTCCAGTACCCTCTTCAAAAACTTCAGAAACATTATTCGTACCCGTAAGATATTTCGACTTCCTGAAACCATTTGATAGGCTTTCGGAGCCCAGAATAATCCTTAAATCTCTACGCAAAGCGTAAAACACAACAAAGAAAAATGGCTCACCAAGAGGTAAGCCCACTTGAAACCGCTTCAATTCATCTTGAACTGACAACTATCTCGTCGCCATATGACCTATTGACCGGTCGTCTCGGCAAGCCGCGAAGTGTAGCACCTCGATACACTCCTCCAGGTCCTGGCAGTGACGCTTGGGTTGCAGTACACCGGTCTACAGCAATACCAATAAGTGCTCGTCCAATTCGGCAGCCGCAGATGCCTGTGATTGAAAACCTCATAGCTCCACGAAGAGGAGTTAACGAGATTGGCCAGCGAAACATGGATGCTCTGAATCAGACTGCGTTCTCAAATTTGCAGAGTCAACGGACTCTCAGTCCGCAATCCCCCACCTCCTTAATGCAGCTTCCTACGATCGAAAACCTACGACCTCTACTGAGAGATAACAACGTTGCTCAGGGAGTTGTGCATTCTTTGGATCGGGTAGCAATTCCCTATATTCTGAATCCTGCTCCCACTGCGCAACGTTCCCCTGTATTGCCGGTTGCTTTGATTGGGGATCTTCTAGCAGCCCAGCCCTTGACAATTGATCAATCTACCATGCCGGCTCCTTCAGTCGTTCGCTCTGCCTCTCCCGAGCAACGTATTTCCGGAGCTCTCCATGCGGATGCAGCTGGACTCGAGTCTTGCCCAGGGTCCTCAACTTCCCCAGCAAACTCACCACATCGACAGTCGGAGTCCTCTAGCGATACGGATTCGGACGCCACCACTGCCTGCGCTGACGCACCTTCCGCTCCGAATGATCAACAAAATACTGCCATGAAAATGGCGTCGCTTTCTCAAGGTGCACAGCCAAGCTTACTTGTCGGCAAAATTGAACTGCTATCGAATGATGATCTGAACGCCTTACTCGTGACCCGCGCTGAAAAGACGCTTAAAAGGAAGCTCGATGTTGAACAAGTTATATTACAATCTAGCGAGTCGAGCAAGCCTAGTAGCTTAGAGTCGGGCTCGGACTCGAAGTTGAATTCGCTATCAACTAACCTTGTTCGTAACCCCATCACTGGGAAATTCAGAAGACGAAACATGATGGACGACTTTCATGATTGCATGGAAAAGAAACTTATTCAGGAATGGGATGACTGGTGTGGCAAAGATAGAGAGGAAAGAGGACCAGTTGAAGGATACGAAGAGGGAGATAGCGACCTCGAATTCCCTGAATGGTTAGATGTGAAGGAGGAAAGAGAGGAAAGAAAGTATTTATGAATGTCCCCGATCTCTTGCTAGCATTACTGACGAGGCATTAGTGGAGCGAAGCAGAGGAAGCTCTCGTAGAACGCCAGCAAAGGCTGAAAGAGTTCGCCTCATTTTCCGACTCATGAACGAACTTCTGGACGGGGAGTCGATTATTTTCTACTGTTAGTTTTGGGCTGATATGGTGCAAAGCTATGAGGAGTTGAAAATTTGAATAGGCCGTCGTAGGAGAAACGTGACGATGAAGATATAAAGTTGAAGCGAGTCTGCATATGAATTTGAGCGGGTTGCATTGGCATAAGTGGAGTCGTCTTTCTTGGTGCTATCGAGGCGACAATGGGGCCTTCTGTACAAATGCTTATTCATATATAGCATCTTGTTGATGGTTTGTGGGTTGGGCAAGGGCTTCGTTGGGATTAAGGGTGGAGCCTCTGCACGGCTCGTCGGCAGGATTGATCACTTACAAGGCGTTCCTTTGAAGTCTAGACTTCTCATCAGACCCTCAAAAACTATCGAAGATCGTGATGGTGAGATGCAAACATGGTGAACACTTAACGGACCAACTTTATGAAGTGTGGAAACTTGTGGAGGTTGGAGAGGGCTACCAGTAGTTGACGGGGCCGGCAAGCTCACTTGGAGGATTCAGAGCTGCCCTTTTCGACACGGTACTCGTACATTTTCGAGGATGTTGAAAGAAGGAAGGTTGAGCGAGGCGAGCTGTCAGGGGCTGTGGACGAGAACGCCACAGATCCACAGCCACGCACGGAGGCAGATTTTCCAGATTTTCCAGATTTTCCACGAGCCAGGCCAGGCCCCTTCTCTCCTGCCCCACAGCTCGATCCACCCCTCCCAGTCACATGCGGCATCGAGATCCATTGGCTCGTGGGGGTTGTTCGGATGTTCCCAACACAGTATTTATAGTTGTTGCTGATCCTCTCGCTCTTGATGCTTGCGCGATGTCATATCTATCCACGTACCACTGTCGCTCTTGTCTCCCCCATCTCTTTGAACCCCCTCACTCTCGCACTTCCCCCCCTTTCTCTCTTCTCTCCAACTCTCCCATCGCGTTCATATCAGAGGGCAAACAAAATTGCAACTTGGTCCGGTAGTCCAAGACTTGAGCTATTACCGGTAACTCGTTGCTTTTTCCACAACCAGAGATCATTGCAACAATACATCATGGATTCTACGCCAATTCGAACCGTCCCAGTTCCTAGCGCAGACGCCCTGAAAATTGCAGAGCCAGACACCAAGATACAACATGTCGAGCACGTCAATGCCCCTGCGACCGTCGGGCATCATGAGCACCTGCCAAAGGGTATCTCCGAGACAGATGAGGAGAAGAAGACACGCTGGTTCATTGGGAGTATAGATTGTGGAACTACTTCCTCCAGGTTTCTCATCTTTGACGGTGAAGGAACCCCAGTTGCCAGCCATCAAATCGAGTTTGAGAACATCTACCCAGAATCCGGGTAGGCCCTGCGTTAGTTTCTTATATTATTGCACCAGCTAATCTTCTCTTGTTAGATGGCACGAGCACGACCCGCAGGAATTAGTAACCTCTGTTGAGGAATGTATTGAGGAGGCAACTGCACGTTTTCTGGAAAAAGGTTTCAGAAAGGACAGCATCAAAGCAATTGGCATTACGAACCAGCGAGAAACCACAATTTGCTGGGATACGAACACTGGCAAACCCCTTTACAATGCCATTGTTTGGCCAGATACTCGAACTACGTCTCTCGTGCGTGAACTCAAGAACCGGAAGGGCGCAGATGAGCTACAAGAACTGTGCGGCCTGCCATTATCAACATACCCATCCAGCGTTAAGCTTCTCTGGCTCTGCAACAACGTGGATGCCGTCAAGAAAGCATATGATGAAGGCAGGCTTTCATTTGGAACCGTCGATACATGGCTGATTTACAAGCTTAATGGTGGAAAAGAGGCCGGTATCCATGTCACAGACACCACGAATGCGTCTCGGACAATGTTCATGAACTTACACACCCTACAATACGACGACAAGCTCCTGAATTTCTTCAAGCTGGACCGGAAAAACATCACTCTACCTAAGATTGTACCATCTTCTGACAAGGAGGCATTTGGCGCCCTGAAATCTGGTGCCCTGAAGGGCGTCAAGATCACAGGCTGTCTTGGAGATCAATCAGCTGCCTTAGTAGGCCAATGCGGATTCTCTCCAGGGGAGGCAAAGAACACATACGGCACTGGCTGCTTCCTCCTTTATAATGTTGGCGAAAAGCCGGTCATCTCCAAGTATGGCCTTCTTGCAACTGTTGCGTACGACTTCGGACGAGGCCGGAAACCAATATATGCTCTTGAGGGCAGTATTGCTGTTGCTGGATCTGGGGTGAAGTTCCTGATGAATAATATGGGTTTTATTAAGCACTCGAGCAAGATTACCGAGCTTGCTGAGACGGTGAAAGACAACGGGGGTGTGGTGTTCGTTACAGCCTTCAGCGGTCTATTCGCTCCTTATTGGATTGATGACGCGAAGGGAACTTTGTGTAAGCCGATCTCCAAGTATCCTGTTAAGAAATCATGGACTGACTGATATCAGTTGGCATTACAGCACACACGCAACGAGGACATATCGCTCGTGCAACATTAGAAGCAACATGCTATCAAACCAAGGCTATCTTAGATGCCATGGAGAAAGACTCTGGTCACAAGCTAGAGGGCCTTGCAGTTGACGGTGGAATGTCAAATTCCAATCTTTGCATGCAGACCCAGGCAGATATCATTGGCATCCCCGTTGATAGACCTGTCATGAGAGAAACGACAGCTCTAGGCGCCGCTATTGCCGCCGGCTTTGCTGTTGACATCTGGAAGGAATTCAATGAGTTGAAGGAGATCAACAAAGAGGATAGGACCATCTTCAACCCCCAAATCGACAAGACTAAGAGCGATAGGATGTTTAGGAAGTGGGAGCAGGCGGTTGAAATGAGCAAGGGATGGGTTGTTCAAAATAGTGAAGATGAGTAAGGGAGGCAACCCTACAACCCTTCCTAAAGGGTTATGAAATATGAGAGCTTTTGTTGACAGTCTTTGCTATGCATGTACTTACTATACCCTGCGCTGGTATGCCGTAGAATAACGATGAATTTACTTGTTTGATAATATGAGAAAACTAAACGTTGCCTCGCAGTTGCTACGAGCTCTTACGAGTAGTCGACGGTGTGAAGTGCACTGCTCATGATTCAAGACGGCTCTTGTGATCAATGTTTTGTCACTTCGGGTTGCAAGATTATTCGTTGACACATGTAAATCTCACCTTATTGATTACTTTTCTGCATGCGCGTGACGCTTAATCCTATGCTCTCCCCTCCCCTCCCGCTTCAGCCCGCCATATTTTCATGTGACAATGAGCGAAAACGGGTTTGCAGCTAGACGACCGAACCAATCACCGTCGATTCTGACGAAGCCTCGGCAGATTCAAGACAAAGAGGACAAAAGCGACCATCTCGGTCATGAACCCAGTGTTGCCCCTCAAAAACCTCATTCTGCCTCCCTGACCGATCACTTTCCTCTATTCTACCGTCTCTGTCGATTCTTTCAATCATGTCTGCAGGTAGGTCAATTCAAGGAAGCTGGTATGCAAGGCGAGGCTGACAATTGCACTTCCAGCACAAAAACGCCTCACACAGGTCTCTGGCCACCTCGCTGGCTCGAAGAGCACCATTGCTTCTACAGAAGGAGATAGTTCGTCTGCGCGGGCTAAGCTTCTTCAGAAGAACCCAGACGATGTACGTTGCCGCGAATGTCCTACTTCTAAATAGGCATCTGATAAATTCAGGTTGTCGTAACAGCATGTCTTCGCACCGCGTTCACAAAAGGAGGTAAAGGCGGATTCAAAGACACAGCCGCAGCTGATCTGCTAGTCGGAGCTTTCAAATCCCTCATCGAACGTTCGAAAATCGATCCAGCACTCGTCGAGGATATTGCGGTGGGCTCCGTTTTGGCTCCTGGCGGAGGTGCCACCGAGTTCCGTGCTGCGGCTCTTGTTGCTGGATTTCCGGTCTCCTCTGCAGTCAAGAGCTTGAACAGACAATGCTCTTCTGGTCTACAAGCTTGCGTGGATATTGCGAATGCGATCAGCTCGGGTATGATTGAAGTTGGGATTGGTGCTGGTGTTGAGAGCATGAGTCTGCAATACGGGTAAGTTAAATGTTCCAGATCAATAGGGACATTGTGCTGATAATATGCAGTCCTGGCGCTATTACCGAATTCTCCGAGCTTCTCGAATCGCACCCAGAATCTAAAAACTGCAAAGTACCTATGGGAGTTCTCTCAGAGAAGATGGCTAAAGACCGCGGCGTCTCCCGGAAAGTTCAAGACGAATTTGCCGCCTCTTCATACCAAAAAGCTATCAAGGCACAAGAAGCCGGCCTCTTCGATCAAGAAATCGCTCCTTTGACTGTCAATTGGGAAGATCCTAAATCTGGAGAGATGAAGAAGATCACTGTGTCGAAAGATGATGGTGTTCGACCTGGCATCACGGCTGAGAGCTTAAGCAAGATCAAGCCAGCGTTCGCGAAAGACGGCTCTATTCATGCTGGAAATGCAAGTCAGATCTCTGATGGCGCTGCAGCAGTGCTCCTCATGAAGCGTTCTACAGCTGAGCGACTTGGCCAGACTATTTTGGGCAAGTACGTCGCAGCATCAGTTGTTGGCGTGGCTCCTCTTCTTATGGGTATCGGCCCCTGGGCTGCAATCCCCAAAGTCTTTGCGAAGGCTGGAATCAACAAGGATGATGTTGATATCTTTGAGATCAATGAGGCATTTGCCAGTCAGTGTGTTTGGTGCACGAATGGGTTGGGACTTGATCAGAATAAGATCAACCCCAAGGGTGGAGCGATTGCTTTTGGACATCCTCTAGGATGCACTGGTGCTAGACAGGTGAGCACCTTGCTGTACGAATTGCGGAGAAGAGGAGAGAAGGTTGGTGTCACTAGTATGTGTGTTGGTACGGGGATGGGCATGGCTGCTGTTTGGGTTGCAGAGTAAGGGCTTTGAATAAAAAATGGATGTATGAATAGAGTGGGATAGACCGGGACCATAAATTGGATAAGTCGATGATGCAAGGATTTTGAGATATCGAGGTTGCTTTGCTCGTCTTGGTGACTCATTCGCATGCGACGTGAAATACTGAAAGGGAATGAAGCCATGAGGTTGGCAACTTCGCCTTTATTTTGAGGGCATTTAATAGTTGAAAGGGAATTGTTAGCTGGCCGACGTATTTTCAGATGAATGATATCAATAGAATTGAAAGGTGAGGGTAGTTATACCTCAGAATGTCCCGAGGTAATGACTGCACCAAATTCATCAATAATGTCCCCCAGCTTATGAGGCTTTTATGTATTTATGAACGCATTATGAACGACCCTTCAGAAATCGGATGATGTGCTGGGCTTTACAGAGGAATCACATTGTCTGGACGTTTAAAAAGTCGGATGTGTTATTGAAACCCTTTCTCGCCCTTTCACTAACTACTTGGGCTGCTTCAATATGACGCCAAATCTAGGTCACTCGCTCACGCTGCCTAAATAATTGTTACCTCGTTACCTCGTTTTCTCGTTTTCTCGTTACTCGTTACTCGTTACTTTGTTATTCGTTACTCGTTATCGCTTATCCCCCCCACTAGTGCGACCTCCGCCTACGGTGCCCCCCTCCTTTCCTCCCCTCCACAGGCTGACGACCAGACTTATTTCTCTTTCCGTGTCACATATCTGTCTATTCTGGGAGCATATTGCGTGCAAGCTCCCGCCTACTTGAGCTCCAGCGGAATTTGGACTCGCCCTTTGCTCCCTGTTTCTGAGACGTTCCCGGTGAATCCACCACGCCCGAGCTCGACAGCAGGCAGCGTCAGGCAGTCGCGACCTCAAAACCTTGGTACACTTGTCGGGAACAACCACAGAAATAATTGGATTCAAGCGTAGGATCTTCTCATCCCTTCAAAGCTTCATTCATTTCGCCTGCTCTTGTTCTCTCAACTCCCATCGGCTCTCGTCTTATTTGAGACATGACATGATCCCGCAAGGCTAACGACATGGAAACGTCCAGCGAGCTTCAGTCTCACGCAGAAGAAACAACCCCAACACTTGAAAAAGCTTCGGCCTTGCTACGATTCCCTACACCCGTCGCAGACGAAAGAGTAAGCAGTTGGGTCGAGAGCATTTCTGCCGCAGACATGTCCACTCGCAGCGAGGCTCCATCTGACGAGAGCGTCCTCGGCGAATCCACATACGAGTTCATCGATACTGACGAAGAGAGCCGTGACGGCAATGCTACTGAGTCCGTAGCCTCAACCGATTTCGGACGTCCCGATGATATTGCAAGTCTTGCAGACACCGAACAAAGTGGAGAAGAGAGTGGAGAGGAGGATAATCAAGGGACAGAGTCGATTCCGGCCCTCCCTAACCTCGAAAATGCTGTCGAGCAAGCTTTCAATACGCCTACAATAGGCCGTAGCTCTGCTCTCTTGCTCGAGGACATCGATAAGCCCCTCACTCAATCCATCGAATTCGAGGAGCCATTCAGTCTCGGTGCTGAAACAATCTCCGTCAAGCACACAGTGGCGGATTTCAATGAAGAGCAGACCGCCAACACTATTAAAGGAATGATGCTGCAGAGCCCCCCAAAGCGTTTAGTTGTCACCATCCGGCAGACTATGACCAAGCAAGGCTTATCAACCCGAGATCCCCTTCGAATTCTATATGTTGGTAGTCACTCGGCGAAGCAGGACATCATTCACAAGATTGCGAGTTCCGTAACAGCATCAGTTGAGAGTGACAAGCGTGCAAAACACCTGCGCCACTCTACATCTCAGCTATACAACGTTGTCCCTGTCTCCGCATTTGGCTCAGAGAGAACTCCCGAGATTGAGCTTATGCACTCTTCTGGATATCAGATCAAAGTTGAGGATTGCACATTTGCCCAAAACTTGAAGTTTGAGGATGTTCCCGAGAAGCCGGATGTTATCAAATTGACACTAGATGGCAACTTTGCATACCATTCGGTCCCTGAAGGACAGGGCTTCATTGTCGAACCTCATTGGGAGTTACCGCACGTGGCAGTCTTCTACTGTTCAGATAGTGACGATATCGATGCACGACGAACAAGAACAATTGCTCGAAAGTTTATGAGCCGCCATAGTATTCCTTCCATCGTCATTTCACACAGGCAACTGTTTGACCGAGGCCAATGCATGTCACTGGATCAACACTCCATCCACATGTGCTTGGAGTCACGAGATCCCAATGGGAGAGGAAATATCATCCATCAACGTCTCCCCATCGATCTGGCATCGTTTTTGAATATTGATGCCCGACAAATGAACAGAAATCTCGCATACCTCACCGGGCTTCACGAACCCTTAGATACTCTAAGCGCACCAGCTGTGGCCAAGAAGGCCGAAGCAATTCTCAATAATTCTCAAGATCTCGAAAAGATATCATACAGCATCAGTGACAGTGTCAATTCCATTCGCAATAGAAATGGTGGAGCAGTGTGGAGAGCTGTCATACCAGTCGGAGTCCTTCTTTTGGGTGTTTTCGTAGCCGTCTTGACAGGTGTTCCAAGCTACCGTTTCTCCCGCGTGTCAACTGGACCTGCAATTTCGGTCAACAGCAAGATTATGTCTGCTGTTTCGATCTCTTCTACTGCCTCCCTTGCTCTGGCACCACCTATTCCAAGCATTACCTCGACATCCAGTTCAATCGCAGTAAAAACTTCTACCCGTACGATCACCGTCACCGAGTCACAGGCTGCTGCCGCGAACAGTTTGTCAGTGGTACCATCAATGGAGATTGGAAAAGTCTCGCAAGCTGTTCAAAATCTTGCCAAGTCTGTCAACAAATCTTCTGTTTGCACTGCTGAAGTGCTCGGAGATAGAGAAATCTTGATCCGCATCCCATCAGCAACAAAGCTCAGCTGGCTTACAAAGGAAGCGATGTCTGTAAACATCACCAGAGACAATGTGACGGTTGAGACCGAGCGAGCCTATAGCTCTGATGATGGTATCGTCTTACTGTTACCCAAGAGAGAGGCTTATGGTGTGCTCAATATCTCGATCATTACGACGAAGAAGCCCAGGGTCAACGAAACATTTCAGGTCGACTTCGGAACCATGACCTCTCAAACATGGCAAAGTGTTATTAACAAACTATCATCGTTCTTACCAGAAGATGCTAGCCTACTCGATCCACAGATATTTGGGCAAATTCGTGAAGCTGCGGAAAACATGGCCGAAGAAGCACTTGCTCACTCACAATCGACATTGTCCCGGATGGAAGAAGTCAGACGAGTGGCTATGGAGCAAGCAGCATCTGCCAGTACAAGCCTTACCGAATTAGCCAAGTCGATGTCACTCGAAGCTGCCAAGCGCAGTGCTATTATTTCCAAGGAACTTGGGATACAACTATCTGAAGCTGAAGCACAGATTTCCAAGCATATGAAGTCCCTTCAACATCTCCGGGAACCGCTGGACGAGGGATTGACGAAGGCTCAGGTTCGATCGAAGCTTGTATGGCTGAAGCTTCAAGGCAAGGATCAAGAATACCGCGAATACAAACGGCGTGCGGCGGAGGCAACTCGAAGTCGGGCAGAAGAATCTCGAAAGTCTCGGAAGACTTCTGCTGAGGAGAAGAAGAAGGCAAATCGAGCAGCGAAGAAAGCGGCAAAGAAGGAAGCTCGTGCAACCAGAAAGGCTGCCAAGAAGGCACGCAATTAAGCATTTGACCTGGGATGTTGGGAGTAATGGCATACATCCTTCTGCTTTGGTTGGTTCCGGTGGGAGGATTTTCGTATTTCAATTTCGGAGTTGCTTGATTCAGCGAGGGTATGGGGTTAGGGTATGGAGGGGTGAGGAATAACGGTCTCGAGGACTCCACTTCGGGATAGCCACCGTGGCAATGAGGGACTGGTGTACAGGGACAATATAGTTTTCTTAGTCATGGCACATACCCTTGGAGGTTTTTTCAACAATTCTAAAAGTTTATCTCGTGATTGTGAAGTGAAGCCGTGTCGTAATTCTGAAGGGAAATGAATTCAAGGAAGAGGTTTACCATTACGATTTAAATCTGATCTTACTACTAATGGAGTAAGGGCTGGTTGGCGGAGAAGCAAGTGGGATTTGGCAGGCAGAAATTTAGCTCATTCTCCAAAGAAAGATTTGGTCTGGCTATCCAGCAAGCCCAGGGGCAGGCACGGTAGGCGGTTCAGGAGACCGCTCGCGCTAAATTTTAGCGAGTTTTCTATTCTGGCACAACAAATGGGGCACCGTTTACATGAGACAACTCATTACCTGACCACGATACCATCATACAATATCTGGAGGTCAACCTGCACTCTTTACGAAACCAACGACCGAAAGTATTGCATTTTAGCATTTTCATAAATCAAGATGGCAGATGCCAGTACCGACGAGCCCAAGCTCGCTCAGACCGAGACTGAGCTTGCTACAAAGCCCCTCCAAGGTGAGGTAGAAGCTCCAAAGGAAACCTCTGAGGCCCCTGGCGCTGTACGTAAACCAGTATCTATTTTCCTTTTGCGATCTAGAGATCGATGCATTTTGAAGCTGACGGCAATAGACCTTGACTGAACAAGCTACAAGCGCTGCCTCCGCAGCTGCCTCGACCGTCACGTCCGCTGCTTCTGGAGTCGCCGACAATGTCTTCTCGATGTTCGGTGGAGGAGCCAAGAAGGAAAAGAAGGAGGAAGATGAGGACCGCGGTGACAACTCCGGATCCGCAAAAGCCCAGAAGGCGGCTGCTGCTGAGGAAAACCCAGAGGTACAAAACATCACATTCAAGATTGCGGCGCTAGTTCTGACATAACTGCGCGCAGGATGAAGCCCCAGAGTCAGAAGATGTCCACTTCGAGCCAGTCATTCGTCTCACCGAGAAAGTTGAGGTTAAGACCAATGAGGAGCTTGAGGAGCAAGTTTTCAAGATGCGCGCAAAGCTCTTCAAGTTCAACAAGGATGCCAATGAATGGAAGGAGCGTGGGACTGGTGATGTTAGACTGTTGAAGCACAAGGAGAATGGCAAGACAAGATTGGTTATGCGAAGAGACAAGACGTTGAAGGTTTGCGCCAACCATTATGGTATGTTGGGACTTCCTGGATGCATTCGGAGTAGACGCTGATGATATTCCAGTCGTTCCCGAGATGAAGCTTTCTCCCAACGTTGGCAGTGACCGAAGTTGGGTCTGGAACGCTGCCGCAGATGTTAGTGAGGGAG
>Ga0302325_10008332_pt1 | contig 22772 bp, 16 predicted proteins | sample Palsa_T0_2_FD_201948 | JGI IMG/M metagenome (GOLD analysis project Ga0302325, IMG submission 201948) | Peat permafrost microbial communities from Stordalen Mire near Abisko, Sweden - Palsa_T0_2 | ecosystem: Environmental > Terrestrial > Soil > Palsa > Peat permafrost | place: Sweden: Abisko...
AAAATTCGGCGTGTGCTGAACAACGATCCTGGGTTGGGCGTGGTGCGGCATGCGGATGCGGGGTACGAGTTGGCGCAGGAGACGGCGCGGGAAAAGGGCATCAACATGCCGATGCTCTGACGAGTGCCGAAGAGGCAAAGGCAAGAGCAACCGCGCCCAGAGGGCACCCGCCTTCGATTCCGTCCGGCGCAAAGAACGCGCCAGACTCCGCGCAGGATGACAGAGTTTTGGTGGTGCAATCCTTAAATGGCTACAAAAGGCAAGAATGGCTAAAGCTAAGGCCGTCGTCAATATTGGGCAACTTATAACGCTTGCTGGGCCGCGTCGTCCGCGCGTTGGCGACGAGCTTCGCGAATTGGGAATTGTTCAGAATGCTGCGCTCCTGATTGAAGACGGGCGCATTGCAGTTGCGGGCGCTCACTCTGAACTCCGCGCGCAGATTGCGGATGCAAGCGGTGTGATCGACGCGCAGGGCCGGTGCGTGACGCCGGGATTTGTGGATGCGCACACACACCTGGTGTTTGCCGGTAACCGCGCGGCGGAGTTCGAGCAGCGGATTGCTGGAGCCACTTATCAGCAGATCGCCGCTGCGGGCGGAGGCATTCTGCGCACTGTCGCGCTGACGCGCGCCGCCAGCGAGGATGAGTTGCTGAATGCCTCGCGCCGCCATCGCGACTGGATGCTGCGCGGCGGCACCACGACGATCGAAGCGAAATCAGGCTACGGGCTTGATCGCGAGACGGAACTGAAGATGCTGCGCGTGATTCGCCGATTGAGCGAGGAGGGGCCAGCGCGGATTGTTCCAACGCTGCTGGCGGCGCACACCGTTCCGCCAGAGTTTGTGGGACGCCGTGGTGAGTACGTGCGCTTGGTGGCGGAAAAGCTGATTCCTGAAGTTGCGGCCGCAAAGCTGGCGCGATACTGCGACGCGTTTTGCGACGACCATGCATTTACCGTGGACGAATGCCGGACTGTGCTCACGGCGGCGCAACGCCATGGACTTGGGTTGCGCATCCACGCGGAACAGTTCCGGCCGGGGACAGGCGCGGGCTTGGCAGCCGAACTCGGAGCCGCCACGGCTGACCATTTGGAGACTGCGACGGAAGAAACGCTTGCTCAACTTCGCGCGGCGGGCGTGCAGCCGGTGCTGCTTCCTGGGTCAGTCTTCGCGCTGAGCCGCACACAATATCCGCCGGCGCGCGCCATGGTGGATGCGGGGCTGGCCATTGTGCTGGCTACCGACTTCAACCCCGGCTCGTCGCCGGTTGCGTCGATGCCGTTCATGCTTTCGCTGGCCTGTTTGCAAATGGGGCTTGCGCCTGCGGAGGCACTCACGGCAGCCACAATTAACGCTGCGTATAGCCTTGGTCTTGGCAGTGAGATCGGATCGCTTGAGGCCGGCAAGCAGGCGGATTTGTTGATTCATGAATGCGACGATTATCGCGAGCTTGCTTACTTTGTTGCTGCGCCGTTGCGGCCGCGGGTGTTTGTTGGGGGAGTGGAAGCAACGGTGTCATGAACCGGACCGGGTTGGGTTCGAGGTCTCCCACCCATTCACAAAAAGCGCGAATGGATGGGGCACGGAGCGTATTCGGGCTCAGACAGGGGGCCAGTTGGGCGCAATGCGGATCAGGTCGAGCCCGCCCCGATCCATGACCACGAAAGAAGGCGAGCTGGCGGGGATGGCGACGATGCCGCGCGCGGGCAATTCGATGGGGTCGAAGTCGGAGCCGATCACGCGGCCGGCGCCTTCGGCGGCAAACAGGTAGGACAATCCCTGCGGCTCGTCTGCGCCGGGTAGAGTTTTTCCCAGCCGGTTGCCGGAGACCAGCAGGCGCTCCATGCGGAAATTCTCTACATTGATCAGGACGGTGCGATCGGCAAGCTCTGTGGGCGCAATCTTGCCGGCGCGGGTTACCAGGCGCAAGGCTTCAAGGGATTTCTCGATGTGCATTTCGCGCGGGCGGCCGTAGTCGTACATGCGATAAGTTGTGTCAGAGTTCTGCTGGGTTTCAAGCAGAACCGAGCCGGGCCAGATGGCGTGAACGGTGCCCGCATCCACATAAATCATGTCGCCGGTCTCCACAGGCAGCATGTTCAGGCTCTCTTCAAGCGTCCCGTCCTGCATACCGGTCTTAACCTGGTCCAGTGTTACCCCGGGCTTGAGTCCGAGGGCGACTTCCGCTCCGGGCTCGGCGGCCAACGCGTACCAGCACTCAGATTTGCCGCGCGGTTCGCCGTACTTTTGCGCCATTTTGTCGTCGGGATGCACCTGCACGCTAAGCTTTCCGCGGGCGAAGATCATCTTGATCAGCAGCGGCGAGCCGGCCGAGGTCGCCGCCGGACCGAGCAAAGCGGGCGAAGCCTGTTCAAAGAGCGAGCCGAGCGTTTGCCCGCGGTGCGGACCACCTTCAATGAGGCAATCGTCTCCCGTGAGCCAGACCTCTCCGAGCGGCTCGATGTCCGCAACGCGGTCATACCACGGGGCCAGGTCATGATAGCCCCAAACGCGGGTGACAAACTGCGGCTCAATACTGAAGGGAGACAACTGCGTGATGGGCGGGTGTTGGGTTTCAGTCATATGGATTGCTCTTCATTTCCCATTCTATGGGGAATTGCAGGCGCAGCCGCTTGATGTTGGAGATGATTTGCCGCCAGGCGACGGTTCGATTGGCGCGCCGTGCCCGGAAAGCAATCAACCTAGTCTGCGCCGATGTGCGTAGCTTCGCCGATGGACTGGAGAGAAGACCCATTGGGACGATTGAACCATTCCACGCCGGCGCCCACCAGGGGCGCATCGTCCAGCAGGGCGGAAACGCGAAATTCAGCGCCGAGAGTTTCCAGTTCGCGCTGGGCGGCGGGAAGAAACAGTTGCGGGGAGCGCGAGATGCCTCCGCCGAGCACAATGACCTGGGGAGCGAACGCGGCCAGCGCGGCCCGCAAAGCCAGGCCCAGATGGCGGCCGAACTCCGCGAAGGCCTCGGCTGCCGCGGGATCGGTATCCACTGCCTTGGCCAATTCGGCCACTTCGCGGGCGTGGCCGGTGCGGCGCTCGTAGCTGCCGCGAATGCCCCGCGTGGAGACGGAATCCTCGATGATGCCGCCTTCGTAGGGCAGATCCCAAATCTCTCCGCCAGGAGGGACGCCGCACCCTTCCGTGACCACGCGGCCGTCCACGGCAAAGGCCGATCCGATGCCGGTTCCCAGCGTGATGCCCACCGCGCGCTCCACGCCCCGGGCAGCGCCGCCGCCGATTTCGCCGAGCAGAAACGCGGCTGAGTCATGCAGGAATCGAACCTGGCCAGGCTCCCAGTCGAACCGGCCCGCGATTTCCTGGCGCAGATCCACGCTGAACAGGTAAGGCAGCTTGTGCTTCATGTGGCTGACGCCGGCTGCAAAGTCGAAGGGGCCGGGGAAGGCCAGCTCCGCGCCTGCAACGGGATCAAGCCCTGCGGAAGCGCGCATGCCCAGAGAGTGAAGAAGGCCGACGAAGGCATTGCTCGTCTGTTCGTTTGGATGCGGGGCAGTGACCACAGGGCCGAGCCGATAGGTGTCTGGATGACAGACCGCAGCCGCTACGTGGCTTCCTCCAACGTCGTAAACGAGGACGGACAATTCGGCTTTGGCGGTCATGGAAACCCCTCGTATGATAGCGTTCTCATTTGTAGCACACGCTCAAGAAAAGTTGGAATACGGGACGAAGAAATATTTGCTGGCAGGCGTTGCTGGTGATATGCATCACGCACCCGGCAACCTGTTTCAGATGACGAACAGCAAGCCTGCACCACAGGAAGGTCTCCGCTATGCAAATCGAGTTGAAGTCAGTGCGCCCCATTTCCCATTTTTGCCATCGCCGTTGGTTGGGCACACTTGCGGCTTTTGCCTCTCTAGCCCTGTTGGCTATCGTCGCCAACGGGCGCGCCCAGGCCCAGACTGCGGCCCTTCCGGAAGTGGCGTATGGACCGTACAACGCGACGTTTCTCGCGGATGGACCGGGGCTGACCAAGCCGCTGGCTCCGCCGTCGACGCTTGACCCGCGAACGGCTGGAATGCTGGATAGGCTGGGGCTCAATCAACAGGCTGCGCAGCGGGATGGGTTGACCGCGGGCCGCGCTGCGTGGACGCTTGCCTTCTGGTTCCATTCTTCAGAGCCGCTGGCGGGAACGGTGTTGCTGGCAGGCGTTGGTGATCCAGGGGCGGAGGACGCGCGCTTCATCGGCGTTACGGACAATCGACTGGCGCTTTGGCTTGGCCGGGGACAGGGAACGACCGGCATGACGGCGGCGGGGCGCGAATTGACGGAGGCCGACTGGCACCTGGCCGTGGCTGTCAGCGATGGGGTATTGGTCACGCTTTACGCCGACGGCAAGGAAGTTGCGGCCAGCCCGCTGGCGCAGGGTGAGGTTGCGCCGCGGCTGGAGATGGCCCCGGCGGCTGTCGCGGGAGGGTCGAGTGGGCATTTTGGCGGCAAGATCTTCGGGCTCAAACTTTATCGCGAGGCGTTGACGGCGGAGCAAGTGGGCGCGCTGGCCGCCGAGTTGCCGGATTTTGCAATGCCCACTTATGAGGAAGGCTCGCGACGGTGGCCGGTGCAGACCTCCGGCATGGCGGGGCAGATAACGCCGCAGGACCCCTCGACTCTGCCGCGCGGCAAAGCGCAAATCCAGAAACCGGTAGCAAAGGCGCTGCGCGCAGAGGACCTGCGCACAGAGTTAGTGGGTACGAATCCATGGAAAATTGAAGGCGGCTGGAAGCTGGCCGCCGCGCCCGACGTGAAGGCTATGGGTGAAGAGATCTCAAGGGCCGGGTTTCAAACCAAAGACTGGCTTGCTGCCACGGTGCCTGGAACCGTGCTGACCACCATGATCGATCGCGGCATCTATCCTGACCCGGATTACGGGCTCAACAATCTCGCTATCCCTGAGAGCCTGGCGCATCAGGACTATTGGTACCGCGTGGAGTTCAAAGCTCCCGCGCAGGCGCGCGGGCAGCGGTTGACGCTTACGTTCGAAGGCGTAAACTACGCGGCCGAAGTGTGGCTCAACGGGAAAAAGCTGGGTGGATTTACGGGCGCGTTTTTGCGCGGCAAATTCGACGTGACTTCGATGGTCGACGATGGCCGCGCGAACGTGCTGGCGGTGCGCGTGAGCCCGCCGCCGCATCCGGGAATTGCGCATGAGCAGTCGATCAAGGCCGGGCCCGGCGAGAATGGGGGCATCCAGGTGATCGACGGGCCGACCTTCTCGGCAACGGAAGGATGGGACTGGATTCCAGGAATCCGCGACCGTAATACGGGCATCTGGCAGGATGTGACACTGACCGCGACCGGCGCTGTGGAAGTAGGCGACTTGAATGTGATTACCACGCTGCCGAAGTCCGACCGCAGCGAAGCAGACGTTGAAATCGAGGTTCCGCTGACGAACTCGTCTAACTCAGAGATAGACGGTGAAGTTACAGCGAGCTTTGACGATGTTAGCGTAACGAAACATTTGAAGCTGGAGCCGGGAGAAACCCTTGTGCAGCTCAAGCCGGAAGAGTTTGCGCAGCTCAAAGTGGAGCATCCAAGGCTATGGTGGCCGAATGGCTATGGCGAGCCAACGCTGCACACGCTCAAGGTGAGCATAGCCATTGGAACCGTGAAGAGCGCGGAGCGCCAGATTGATTTCGGCATGCGTGAGCTGAGCTATGAGACTTCGCTCTTCGACGCGGAAGGCCACTTGCGCCGCGTGGAGGTGCTGCCCAGCCGGACGCACGATGAAGCCACCCCGCTTATCAATGAAACGCACGACGGCATTCGCCAGATCGACGACAAGACTCCGAATCAGATGCCGCCGGGACAAACGATTCCCGAGTATTTTCGCCATGCGTGGGTGCATTCCCTGGAACCGGGAGCGGAAGGTTCTGCGTCGATTCGGCCAGTGGACGGCGGATGGCCAGGCACTGACCTGGTGATCAAGGTGAACGGCGTGCGCATTGCCGCGCGCGGCGGAAACTGGGGCATGGACGACAGCCGCAAGCGCGTGAGCCTGTCGCATCTGGAGCCCTACTTCCGCCTTCATCGCGACGCGCACGTGAACATGATTCGCGATTGGATGGGGCAAGATTCGGAAGAGAATTTTTATGCGCTGGCGGACAAGTATGGGCTGATGGTGTGGAACGATTTCTGGGAGTCAACGCAGGGCTACAACCTTGAGGCGCAGGACCCGGCGCTGTTTTTGAAGAATGCGCGCGACAGCATTCTGCACTTCCGTCATCATCCTTCGATCGTGGTGTGGTGCGGGCGCAACGAAGGCGTGCCGCAGCCCATCATCAATGAAGGCCTGGCTGAGCTGACGCGCACGCTCGATCACACGCGCTATTACACGGGCAGTTCGAACCAGGTGAACCTGCGTAACTCCGGCCCTTATCAGTTTCAGCCGCTGGAGACGTACTACCGCATCAATCGCGGATTCAGCGTGGAGTTGGGGATTCCGAGCGTTCCCACGCTGGAGGGCATCGAGGCGTTTATTCCCGAGGCAGATCGCTGGCCCGTCAGCGACACGTGGGCTTATCACGACTGGCACCAGGCGGGGAACGGCGCAGTCGCGCCTTTCATGCAGCACATGGAGACGGAGTTCGGCGCGCCCACCAGCCTTGAGGACTTCGAGCGCAAGGCGCAGATGCTCGACTACGCCGGGCATCGCGCCATCTTCGAGGGGTTTGCGGCGCATTTGTGGCAGCCGAATTCAGGCCGCATGATCTGGATGACGCAGCCGGCCTGGCCAAGCATGGAGTGGAATTTTCTCGGCTCGGATTACGACACGCAGTCCAGCTTTTACGGAACGCAAAAGGCCTGCGAGCCGGTACATGCGCAGTTGGATTTGACCGACGGCGCGGTGGATTTGATCAACCTGGGCGAGGCGCGCTCATTCAAGGTTCGCGTGCTGGTTGCGAGTGTTGTTGGCAAGACGCTCAGCGACCAGACCAACCAGGTTGAAGCGGCCGCGAACGCGCGCACTGCGGTCGGCAAGCCTGATTTGAACAAGCTAGCCGACGGGCACACCGTGCTGGTGCGCTTGAGCGTGAGCGAAGCAAACGGCGCGCCGGTAAGCGACAACTTTTACTGGTGGGCCAAGGACGAAGCCAGCTTGCGCGAGTTGAACAGCTTGCCGCGAGCCAGGCTTACTGCAACGTCTGTCGCGGCGGCCGGCGATGGCGAACGCAAAGTGACTGTGAAGATCAGGAACGACGGATCGACGCCGGCGTTGATGGTGAAACTCACGCTCAAAGACGCCGCTACAGGCCAGCGCATTCTTCCCGCTTACTACAGCGAGAATTATGTATCGCTGCTGCCGGGCGAGGAGCGTTCCATCAGTGTTGCATTTCCGGATGGCGCTTCGAAGCCTGCGATCGGACTGCGGGGATGGAATCTTGAGGCAGGGACCGTTGCCGCGCAATAGCACGCGACTTCAAACCGAGGTCTCGCGTTTGAGACCTGGCAGATCACGGATCCACACAGTCATGGTGCTCGCCGGCATTTCTCACGGGCGGCGAGACGGCCCGGAATTCAAAGCTTGGGGAGGTATCTGAGGGCCGGAAGGCCCTCAGGACAGCCGGTCTGGAGACCGGCGCTACGGTTTTTTGCGACTGGTGAGAAATACGGGCTAGTGAATCACAACCGGGGTGCGGTGTTTGCATCCGCAGGATCGGCGCAAAACAATCTCCACGGGGAGAACAATTCTGTTGCCGGTCTGCGGAATCTCGCCGCGCGCAATGCGATCGAATAGCAGGCTGGTTGCAACGCGGCCCATCTCCTGTGCGGGCTGGCGCACCACGGTCAGCGATGGAGACGTGCACTCGGCCATATCGAAGTCGTCAAAACCGGCGAAGGCCACATCATTCGGCATCTTCACGCCCAGGTGCACGAGCGCGCTGAGAACATAGCGCGTGGCCAGAGTGTTTGACGTGAAGATCGCGGTGGGTGCGGTTGCGCTCTTCAGTCTTTCATCGAGCGCCTGCAGGGTATCTTCATACGAAGCGCAGCCGAAAAAGGCATCTTCCGCGAGGCCGGCATCCTGAACTGCGCGCCGATAACCCAGGAATCGAGCATTGATGGTGAACAGGTTGCGGCTGAGCCCCATGAAGGCGATGCGCTTGTGTCCATGCTCAATTAAATGCTCGACCATGCGCCGGGCCCCCGCGGTGTTCTGCACCAGCACCACATCGAGTGCGGGGTCAGAGACAGGACGATCGAACATCACCACCGGAGTCTTGCCAAACAAGGCGCGGGAAATGCGCGACTCGCGATGAGGCGTGGGAATGGCCACCAGGCCGTCCACATGCCGCTGTATCATCTGCTCCGCTTCTGCGAATTCGGTGTCGGGGTCCTCATTGGATGTAGTGATGATGACCGAGTAGCCATGTTCCTTGGCTACTGTTGTCACGGCGTGCGCGCAGTTGGCAAAAAATGGATCGTAGAGGTAGGGAATGATGAGGCCGATGGTGCGGCTCCTCTGTCCGCGAAATGCACGCGCCAGCTCGTTGGGGCGATACTTCAACTGGTCGATCGCGGATTGCACTCGCTGCGCGGTTTCCGCGGACACGGGGACGGTTCCGCTGAGGACGCGAGAAACGGTCATGGTTCCCACGCCGGCCAGCCGGGCTACGTCACTCATGGTGGCTTTGCGATGCGGAGATTGTGGACGGTTCGAGGGCTTGGTGCGATTGACGGCCTGGTTCTTTTGAGTGTCGTGCAAGTCAATAACTCCAGTAACATCGAGATCCGCGGGTTCGTGGACACGCGGTTCACGGTTAAGTTTGGCGAGTTTTCCGAGTTACCACTGCAAAACCAGAGCTACCCAGTCCTTTAATGTTCAATGAAATTCGCCGGTCCCTGATGGTCGCGACCCGTGAATTTCAGGGTCCAGGCGTAGATCATCTCCGGCTTTGCGATCGCTTGAATCTCCGCTGAAAGATGCGGTAAAAAAGAGAAATCCAACAAGGAACGGCGATTCGCTTATCAAGCGATGAAAGTTAGCTGGAACTCTATCAGCTTTGTCAATGGGATGGCAACGAGTTAACTCAGTTGCGAATTTAACCTGCATTAGGATCTAGCGCAAGAATCTAGGAAGCGGCGGGGCGGGTGTTGGGCACGCCCATCTTTTCAGTACCGGCATCTTCTCTGGGAGCAGCAGGCTCGCCGTTCTCCCCGCCATGAGCCTTCAATGATAGTTGCTTGAGGGCGTGGTCCAGGACTTCGCGCTTCACGTGCTGAATCGGCATCGGAGCAATGACGGTGATGCCTCCGATCAATTCGGTCAAGGCCAGGTAAGACTGGCGATTGGTGTGGAGAAACTCAAGCGGGTATTCAGGCTTGCGCGCGCGAGCCTGCACTGGATCCGCATCGAGGAAATAGCTGATGTCAGGCCTCGGGGTTAGCTTCATGATCAGCCGAACATAAGCACGCATCGCTGGGTTGCGCAGAGAAAGGTTTGCAAGTTCGTCGTAGATATAGCGGTCGAAGATTACAAGATCGGCCCCGGAGTGCAATGCCTTCCGCACAGCAATCCTGACCGAAATGGCATCAATGAAGTAAATCAGCAACCGTATGGCAGTCATAGGCCATGACCGGACATTCTTGTCTCGGCGGTTGATTGGCGCGTCGGGAGCTCCAATCCCTTTATCGCCCCTGAATACGGTGTGGCCGGTGGTCTCGCGGAGCCAGGTAAGCCGGGCAATATCATCCCAGAACCTGACTAGCAGGACACGCCGATTGTCCTCTTCGAGCCGCGCGCGGAGAGCTTCAATCTGCGTGCTTTTTCCGGCGCCATCGATCCCGGAAAAGCTGACAATCCTGGTGCGGCTATTTCTTCCAAGTCCATGCATCGCTATGATCCACCGCTCCTTTGTTTGCAGCTAACCATCAGTTAGGCCGGCTGGGGCTTGCACGGGAGAGCGCCACGACAGTCCCCACGGCGATTGCTGCGCCCACCACGATACTTACCCGGATTAGAATTGCCCGGGCGCGGCGCTGCTTTGCAGGAGCGATGACCGCTCCGGCCGGCCTCGAGGCGGTAACGCCGAGGGGCCTTTCCAGTGGGGCTGCAGCAGTGCCCACGGGCGTTTTGTCGCCGTTTTGCTGTTGCTCCGCGCTTGCCTGCGGAGTGCTGGACTGTACGGGCGGATTTGGACTCCCGGAATCCTGGGGATCAGTCTGGGTAGAGGAAACGGTCTGCGGTTGCTGGCCGCTGACAGCCTGTTGCGGCATTGCTGCGGATGTTTCAGCCAATGGGAACGCCATTAGCAGTACGAGACAGCTAACGGTCGGTCTCTTTAGCCAATTGGTCGAGAGTTTCATTCATTCCTCCTCGGCGGGACCATGGAACGCGCAACACAAGTGATTCATGCGGAGTGGCTACGCCGCATTCTCAGAGGGTTGATGTGAGCTATGAGGCACACTCAGGTGCGAAGCGGCGCCCGTCGGCAGCCGGCGAAAGCTGTTCGCCGCATCGGCGTTGTTCTCGTAGATCTCAAAGAGGCGATCCAATCCAGTGAGCCCAAGAACCACTCTGGCTCCTTCGGGAATCCCGGCAAGCTTCACATCGCCATTGCGCTTCATGGCCTCTTCCAGGCAACACAAGAGCAGGAGGAGCGCCGCCCTGTCCATCTGTTGAACCTTGGAACAGTCGAGGACGAGCAGGGGCCGGTCAACATTCATGCAACTCTCCAATTCGTCAAAGAAGAGGCGCCCTCGCTTCACGTTCAATATTTCAGGTAATTGCTTCACTGCTACAGCGTGTATTCGAAGTGTCATATTCCCATCCCTGTAAGACTGTGATTTCGTACCCGCCATCAGATCCCGCCTAAGTGCATTGATTGAAGCCCTTATAAATGCCCCACTCCAGTTACGAACTTTCCCTGATCTCCAGCAACCGGGCTAGCTCTGTTTCCGGATTGCGGATTACATGCGCGAGCACGTTTCTTCCATAGCGGAACAGGGTCACGAGGTTCGTGTTATACCAGCAGCACTCTGTCATCCGCGGCGAAAGGCCGCACAAGAACCGAATTTTCCCAAGGCCGCCTGGGGAAGAGAGCATCGCGGCCACAAGGCGATGATTTCCATCCAGAATGGTGAGCGGTTCGCTTTCATTCAAACCGATCAGGATTACTGCGCCGAGTCCTGGTTCTTCGCGATTAAACTCCTTGCCAATGGCGGCAATCTTTGCCAGGAATGGAGCATCCACCAGGTGACGGCGCGTGCTCATGCCTTCAGCAACGCCGTTGATGGAGAAGTTGCCCCGCGCGAGCTTTCTCCACTGGGCGCGAGGGAATACCCGGATCTGTCCCAGGTCTGCCTCGCTGATTTCCAGCTCATACCATTCAGTGCCGGCGGGAATCTCCTCCCACAGGGCAAGGTGGCGAATGAAGAGCAGGGCGCGGCGCTTGGCGTTTTCTTGGGCGTCGAGGAGATTCGGATTGCTGACCATTTGCTTCAGACTCTCGTGGTAATCACGGAAGGCAGGAGAATGGAAGTCACTCTTCAAAAACACCGCAATGACCTCATCTTCCGATATCCGCCGAATCAGGCGGACGGGGCGAAAGGCTCCGGCCTGCGTAGCTTCCTGTGGATTGGTGAGCGAATCGAAGAGGAAGGGCACCGCTACAAAGACGAGCAGAGCGGCCATCAGGATCAGTTGAACGAAGATGACCTCGCGCAGGGACGAATGGAAGCGGCAGATGGCGGCGATGACCAAACCGCTGAAAGCCAATTGCACCCAACTCGTATTCGCGATCTTGTAGGACATTTCGAAAGTGATGATGACCACACTGAGCGAATAGACAACCGTTGTGATGGCATACAGCGCCAGGAGATAGGGAAGGTTATACTCTCCGGCAATTTTGAACCCGGATCCAAAGAACGATGTCCACAAGGAGGCGGGTGCGATGCTGAGTCCTAGAGCCAATACGGAGCCAATACCCAAAACCAGCATCAGCGAGGTTGCAATGACTCTGAAGTCCTTTCTCTCCACGTCGCGGGTTCCGGCCACGAGCGGAAACATGGAATTGACGACCGCCGAGGAAAAGGCAAAGATCACGCGGCCTACCATTGCTACCGCCGCATAAATGCCCGCATCTCCGGAAAGGAAGAAGTGCTTGACCAAGACGATGTCGCAATTGTTGATCAGCACCTGGCCGGCGAAAAAGATCATTGCGTGCGAGGTTTCGCGCAGGGCATAGGAGAAGCGAAGCGGGTTTGGCACGCGCGTTGCGGGGCGTGGCGGAATGGTGAGATAGGCGATTGCAACGGCTGCTGAATTGGCTGCAATCACTCCTTCCACACCGAATCCGAGCTGGATCAAGAGAAACGATCCACCGAGTCGAAACGCTCCCTCTACCACGAGATTGATGGCAAGACGCCGAAACCCAAGGGTGCCCTGAATGTACCCGCGGCGGCTTCCAAGCGGGACGTAGAAAGCTGCGCCGATTGCGAGCAGGGCGACAAGAACGGGGCTTGGTAGATTCAGGTAATCCGCAATCCCTTTTTGAAACGAAAGCAAGAGGAGCGCTACGAGTATCCCGCATCCCCAGGCAGCGCGATGCAGCCCTCTGTATACCGCGGCTTTGCCTTCAGCCGAGTCTTGCTGTGCAACTACTTTAGCGGAAATGATCTGGAACGAGAGCGTGACGGCGGAGACAAGCGTGAGGATGGTGTAAACAACCGTGGCGTGGCCGAAGCCTCTGGGCCCCAGGAACCGCGCCACCACGATGTTGTAGGCGAGGTTGATAGCGGTCGTGAGGCCCGAGCCGGAGAGCAGTATTACGCTCCCTGAGACAATCCGTGCCTGCAGAGTTTTGTTCTTTGCGGTCAAAATCTTCACCACGTTCTGGAAATCCGGCCGGTTCACAATGCAGGAAGCATTCGCACCAAGGTAAGAGGGGTAGCATGATTCGCGGCGACACTTGATACGATGCGAAATTGCCGTTTCTGGCTGCTCGCCATTCAGAATGTATGGGCTTTGTGCCGCGCTGGGCCAACCCCGACCATGCGGGTTGCCTCTAATCATTTAGCCAATGATTACTATGTTGAATCGTGCACGCACTGCATTTCTATTTCTTCTTCTGTTGCCACACGGATGTTCGGGGCCGGAAATGGGCCGTGCTCTGCCGCTGGAGCACAAAGCGACGGGAAGCCAGCCGCAAACAATCGCTTTGTACGAAGCATGGTTTGGGCACCCCCGGCACATTTCTGTCGGATACTCTTCGCATGACCCCGCCGAGTTGAGCAGCCAAATTCGGAAAGCGAAAGCAATGGGGATTTCCGCGTTTGTGGTGGACTGGTATGGGGACAGGGAGCCATTCATCGACCGCAGCTACGCCCTGATGCAGACCGCGGCTGCAAGCGAGAAGTTCCAGGTTGCCATGCTGTACGACGAAACACAGGAAGAGGATGGGGCAACCGACGAAGCACTCGCGGACTTGACCATGTTCCACGACACTTATCTCTCCTCGAAGGCGCCGGGGCGCCAGGCATATCTCACGTATGAGGGGCGCCCGGTGATCTTCATCTTTCCAACCGGGAGACACACCGACTGGGACAAGGTGCGCGCCATGGTAAACAAATGGAGTGTTCCCCCCTTGCTCATCGATGAGAACCTGCCGGGACAATACGCGGACGCATTCGATGGATTCTACGCGTGGGTGCAGCCGGGAGAGAAAGGGTGGGCTTCGGACGGCAGCAACTGGGGACAAGAGTACTTGAGCAATTTCTACGAGGCGATGCGGTCGAAGTATCCCGACAAGATCGTTGTGGGGGGCCAGTGGTCCGGCTTCGATGACAGCAAAGCATCCTGGGGATTGAACCGGCACATCTCCGCGCGATGCGGACAGACGTTCGCCGACACTTCAAAAATGTGGCACACCTATTTCCCGCCCGACAATCTTTTGCCGTTTGTCATGATCGACACATGGAACGACCACGAAGAAGGCACGGCAATCGAGGACGGTATTCCCTCCTGCGGGCCGGGTTCGCAGCAGCAAGCAGCGAGTCCGGCAGGCCACTAGGGAACTGAGCAAGGCCGCATGCGGGCTCCGTCGGCGAAGCCGGGAAGCATTACTCACAATCTGACAAGTAGGAAACGCAACTGACGGTGCGCGCGTTTGCAAGATGGCTGAATAGTTTGAATTTCCGGCATTCTTCGGCGGGCGCCGGAGGATGCCGGATTTCTAAGCTGCCTCGGTTGCGTTGCGGTTCTGATATCCATCGCCTTGCACTGCGATCATCCCGACCTGGGGTGCAATCATAGCCGGGGCGCGGTGTACCCTGCTGATGATGGAGAGGGGCCGGCTGCGCACCTCGTCATAAACGCGGCCAAGATACTCGCCCAGTATGCCCATGGACAAAAGCAGCAGGCCGCCGACGAGGAACACGGAAGCCCCCACACCGAGCGCCGCAGTCATCACGGCAGTGCTGGAGAGAAACATGGAGAGTCCCAGCAGAACAGCAACGCAGGTTGCGAAGCTGAAGAGCGCGAAGCTGAGGCGCAGCGGTTTGTAGCTGAAGCTCGTGATTGCATCCATGGCGTACTTGATGCGGCTCACGAACGACAGTTTGCCGTCGCCGGCGAGCCGATCGTGCCGGTCGTAGAAGACCACCTTGTTGCGATAACCGACCCAGGCGCGCAAGCCCGGCAGATAGCGATTCTTCTCTCCCATCTGGTTGACCGAATCCACGGCCTTCCGGCTCATGAGACTGAAAATTCCGGCATTCAAGGGAATGGGGTAGTCGGAAAGAGTTCCCATCACGCGATAGAAAAGAGGGAAAAGCTTGGCCAGGATTCTGCTCCTTTCCTGGCGGCTCTTTCTTACCGCGACCACGACCTCGGCGCCATCGCGCCAGGCATCGATAAGCTGCGGCAAAACCTCGGGCGGGTCTTGAAAATCGCCATCCATGAGAATGACGGCAGCGCCGTGCGCAGTCTGAAGGCCGGCTGAGATAGCCCCCATGTGGCCCCAGTTGCGCGACAGTTCCACCACCACCACGTGGGAATCGAGACTTTGCAACCCTCTCAGCAGATCGAGAGAGGAATCGGTTGAGCCATCGTTTACATACACTACTTCCCATTGTGTGCGAGCGCTTTCCATAGCGCTCGCCACGGCCTCATGGAACCGGACGACCAGTTCCTCTTCGTTATAGATTGGCACGACTACTGAAACCATATCCGACTCCTGAATTTCCGAATTCTGCTTCGATCAAATGCCGCATCGATCGATAAGCTCGTTCTCTTTCTCGTGCGTTGTTACCCAGCGGAGCAGGTACCACCACTTACGATCCGAGTTCCGGCATCATTCGGGCACTGCCTGAAAAACCCGCACTCTCCATCTGACTTCGGCGGGTGTTAGCACAACGATGTAGCGGGCGCTTACCTGCCGTGTCGTTGTGACTTTGTCGTGATCGAGGACCTGTACGTCGTAGTCGACTTTGTCTGTCAATTCGATGGACGAACCCTCAGGCGAATAGAAGGCGATTTGAAGATCGTGGGCGCGATCTTCGTACTTTGTATGAATCCCCGCGGCGGCTTGCTGTTGTATGGTTTCGGCGAGTTTGTCCCTGGCTGTGCCTACAAAATCCGCATCGAGCAATTCAGGGCGGTTCTGATCGAACGCGGCGCGGAAACTTTGCCACGACTTCAGATAGTCGCGAATTGCCGCTGCCCGTGTCTGATCCTGCAGCGGGCGCGGGCCTTTCAGGTTCGATGGTTCCACGCGCAGGGTGGCTTGAGCGGCAGCGAACATTGAAGCACACACGGCCAGAGCGGAGAGGAGAAGGAAAGGCTTCAACATGGTCATTTCTCCCAGCCAATCTGGTTTCCCATTACGACGCCGCTGGCGACAGAGATGGTTGCTCCGCTGTGGACCGGCATTTCAACTGCCGCGATTCCGCGCTTGAGGGGAACGTCGACCGTTGACTGACCGCCGCGATAATTCTCTGTGAAGGTGACAATGGTTCCGTCGGGCACCGCATTGCCGTTGCAGTCGCGGACGGGATCGGTTGCCAATTCGAGTTGCTGGCCCAACTGCCGGGCGCTCATCTTCAATCCGCAGGGATCGCCCGGAACCTGCGCAACGACACGCGTGCTGGAGACATCCCCGACGCGCGCCAAGAATCGATCGGCGCCTTGTTGCGCCGTCGAGTCCATGCCGGTCCATGCCGCGCCATCGTGAGTTTCAACGGTGCGCTTCTGCGCAGTTCCGGAAGGCGGGGACAGCTCAAATGAGACGGGCATGGGAACGACGATCAAATTGCGATAGGCGTCGAATACATACACGGCGCCGGTGATGCCTTCGTGCAGGCCGACGGGAAGCCGCGAAGGCTTTGCGAGAAAGCTCAGTTCTGCGGGTTTACTTGCCGGCAATACATCCAGAAAGTCGCTCTCTGTCGAAGATTCCATCGTGAGCACAACCAGATAGCGGCCCGCGTTGTAGAGCGATCCAGCGGCGAACGATGCGGCTTCTCCAAGCTGCACATCGCGCTTGAGTACCTGGCCAGGGCCGATGATGAACAGAGCCGCCTTGCCGCTGCCTGTGGTTTGAACGGTGAACGCATCGCCCGCCTGAATGCTCTTGGGCGCGCTGATGCTGGGACTTTGCGCGAGGGCTATTTGCATAGTGGCGAGGGTCAGGCCGCCAATCAGAAATGGCAATCTCGATCTCACAGCGAACCTCCGGAGCTGTAGGTCGCAATCACGGTTCGCTGACTGCTGACGTTCTTCGCGAGATCTTCAGGAATATGAATCTGAAATGCGACCGGGGTCTGCGGAAGCAGCGCCTGATCCACGTATTGATCTGCAACCCAGACAACCTTCCCGCTCTTGTCGTAGAAGGTCCCTAGCACGTGCGCAACGTTGACGATCTGTCCGCTTTGATTGATGAGCTGGCCGGTCAGCGACGCATCCGGCGCCGGATGCAACTGTTCGTCTCCGATTTCGATGACGGGATCGGCCGAAGCCGCAACGAGAGAGGACAACGGCGTCATGCGAATGCTGGCGACGCTGGAAAGAGACACATTGGGAAACCTGATGAGAAACGGAGTCACCTGCTTGGGCAGCAGAAGGTGCGAGATATTGTCGAAGCTGCCCTCCGTGGCGATGGGCGTTTGATTCTTTGCGAGCAATGTCGCGCTGACGGTTACGTATGCGGGCACGACATCTTCATTGAGAAGCTCTCCGAGAACGACCACACCTTCGGCTCGTTCGACGGGATGCATGTCCACAATGCGCACGTGGGGCGCTTCGGCGTCCTGCGCGCCCCAATCGTCGCCCGGGCCGCGATAGATCACATCCCACCGCAGATAATTCACTGGGATCACCTGGGGCGGAACCGAGGGCTGTTTCGCGATGGGCCACTCCGGCGCCCATCGGTCTCCGTCCTTCACCACGTGCACGTCCCGTGTCGTTACGGATGGGCCAACCACGGTGGACCAGCGCAGCTTGAGCTGAACATCGGCCGCAGTGTCAGTAGAATGAAGCGGCCGCACCTCGAAGCTATCCAGCGTCGAGTAGGTAAGAAGGCTGGGGTAATAGCCGGTCAAATCGTGCATGAATTCAGGCTCGGTGAACTGGGCCTTGTTGGCCAGACTTTCATAAGCCTTCTGCCAGTCGTGAGCGCGGATATCATTGCCAAGATTGCGAACTGCTGCTTCCGGAGTTGAAGACGAGGGCACAAGGCTCTTGCCTCCGGCGTAGGCCAGGGCAGAGGGTGCAGGCCACAGCGTACCGATGACTACGAGTGCGATGGTGGTGGCGCCGAGAATTACAGCAAGCAAGCGTCCGTTGTTCACGAGACCAACCTCCCGTGTACAAAATCCTCATCCGCTGCAATGGGCTGCTGGGCCTTCTGGTCCGCCCAGCTTTCAGAGCGCTTCCGTTCCGGAAGAAAGACAACCACGATTGCGAGCAGGCTGCTTCCGAAGGGAAGGATGCCCCACATCAAGCCCTGCCAATGGGGGGGAATTTGCGGCGCATTGATGGGTGTGGCCGGCGGTACACCATCCTTACTCCAGATGGTGATGGTTCTCTCTTCAAGGTTGTCCACAGGGCGCCAACCGGCAAACGCCAACAGCGGATCGTAGTAGTGATCGCGGACGAAGATCCATTTCAAACCGTAGTGATCGGCGTGCGTCAGGATTGCCCGCAGCGCGTCAAGACCTGCCTCGCCGAAATACTTTGAACTGGTGAGCGCGCCGGCTCCGAAGTGAGTCAGCTCAGGCAGCATGCGTCCGGAGTTCCATTCGCCATCCACGGTTCCCGCGTCCGTCATCATGGACAGGCGTGAGAGTTTATTCCCGAATCCAAGCGTTAAATAGCGGTACTGATCGTGGCCGTCGCGATTGAGCCAGGCAGCGGAAGAGGCGACGTTGAAATCTTCCGCGTCCGCGGGCCTGAATGTAGCCCAGCTTACGGCCAGTGCGAAAGTGCAGGCCGCCGCGAGAGCCAACCCGACCGCGGCCCTCGTACGATAGCGATCGACGAGCTCCGCAGCCAATAGTCCCACAAACGGAAGAGCGAGCAAAGTTGCCCAATAGCTGAATCGCTCCAGGGTGAGCACGTCGAATGCGCGGCCCAGGAGGAGATGACCGACGGGCGTTGTCCCACCAAGGCCAATCAGGAATGCCAGCCAGAAGCCGAGCAGCAAGGGACGAAGCCGAGCAACCATGGAGCCACGCCAGAAGATGAACGGCAACGCCAGCACCAACGCGCCGTACGGGACGATGAAGTAGTTCAGGCCCGATTGCGGGCTGAGGATATAGTTGGCTCTGCTGGAGTGCGGAATCGGCGTCTGCGTAACCGGATAGTGAATCAATGCAATCCAGAAGGGAAGCAGCACGAGCGCAATTGCGGCGCCCGCAACCACCGCAAATACGAGGGTGCGGCCCAGGAAGGCAGGCATGGCGATCCGTTCGCCATCTTCGCGGTCCATGAGCACCAGGGCCAGGGTTGGCAATGCGAAGAAGATCGATCCAAAGAGCAGCGTGGCATGATGAGCAGCAGCGGCGGCCATGAAAAGAGCGACGGCTTTGACAAACGATCGCCAACTGCCGCGCCTGATCCACTCGAAAAGAAAGGGCAGGGCGTTCAAATAAATTGGCGCTGCCGAAGTGGTGCCCAATTGGCCCGCGGAGTAAACAAGGAAGCTCTCAGAGCCGAGAAAGACGCTGGCCAAGGCTGCGATGGATGCTGCGCGCGGGCTGACCCAAAGCAGAGAGAACCGATATACGCCGATCACGAGCAATAAAATAGCGGCCAGTTGCACAGCCATATAGGCCATGTCCAAACCCATAATCCACGACAGCAAGGCTACCCATTGCTGCGGGAGAGGCGGATATGTGGTTTGCGAAAAACCTGCGTACCACTTTGCATTCCAGGGATTGAACCAATGGTGGAGATAATGCGAGGCAAAAAAGATGTGGAAGTTGGTGTCGTAGGACTTCAAGGGCAACTTCATCAGAAGGAGCGGCAGATGGACAACGATGGCCGCCATGAGGATGAAGCTCATGGGTATCGGCCGTGGCGACGGTGCGATGGACGTGGCGTTCTGCACAATTGCCTCTCGAAAGAAATAGTTGGATACTGCCTGCGCGTTCAACGCTGAATTACGACAAATTCACGCCCTCTGCCCATTTCCGATAGAAAAGGAAGCGGCGCAAAGTTCCCCTTTTGCGTTGATGGTTCGATTCGAGAATTGACCGTAGTGTTGCCTTATCAGGCTTTGTGCCCTCACATCCATCCGCTTCGCAGTTGCTGCAACGGGCCTGCAGCGGGCCAGGACTGCACGCACAGCGAACACCGAAGCATCTTCGTATTCTGAGAGGCTCTTGGATATGGAGAGTGCGGTAAGCCATTTCACCCAACTGGGATGGGAAGCGACAACGACTCCAAAGAGTCTTCCCTCACTCCTCCGAGTCTCCGGATTATAGCGGGGGCCTTAGATTCCCTATCGAAGCAAATTGGTTGCTTGAAGTGTGCGCATCCATTTGCAGAGGCTGAAAAGTCTTTCAAAGCAAGAACAGATTTGTAGCAAAACTGCACATGGAGCCAACGTTGAGAGCGCATCCCGAATCAAAGCCCATAACGTCAATTTGTGCCGGTGACCGCCTTGATTGCCAGACCTGGATTCCTGAAAGTTGCGTTGGTTTCTGTGCTCGCCGCAGCTCCCTGCGTCGTTGCGGCACAGGTCTACAATGTCGGGTCTGACACTTCAAAACCCGCGCCGCCTGCGCCAGCAAGTCAGGCGCAATCTTCCAACCAATCGCTGGGGTGGGGATCGAACATTCAGAATGCGCGCCTGGCGCGCGCCGCACAACTGGCTCTGCAGCACGGCGATCGCGCACAGGCGCTGGATTATGCCAGGCGCGCCGCGCAAGCTGCTCCGAGCGATCCGCAATTATGGTTCCTCCTGGGATATGCAGCGCGATTGAATTCGAAGTTTCAGGAGTCGGCGGATGCTTATGGGAAGGGCCTGCGTTTGAGCCCTTCATCGCTGGAAGGGCAATCTGGCCTGGCGCAGACGTATAGCTTGATGGGCCGAAGCGGGGATGCCCAACGATTGCTTAAACAGGTTGTTGCGAGCGATCCGAAGCGCAGGGACGATGTGCTCCTGCTCGGAGACCTGTACATGCGATCGGGAGACTTCAACGATGCAGTCGATTGGCTAAGCAACGCGGAACGGCTGCGGCCCGATGCCCGGTCGGCATTGCTTTTGGCGATCTCGTATCAACACCTGAAGGAATTGGACCAGGCGAACCACTATCTTGAGTTGGCCAAGCGGCGCGATCCGAACAACCCGGATGTGCAACGGTCGATGGCCGGATATTACCGCACTGTGGGCAACTACGCGGACGCAATTGCCGCGCTCAAGTCGATCCGCAACCCCAAGCCCGATGTGACGGCAGAGCTTGCGTATACCTATCAGCTCGATGGAAAGCTGGATGTCTCAGCCAAACTGTATGCGCAAGCGGCGAACGCTCTGCCTAAAGATATGGGATTGCAACTCTCCGCGGCGCAGGCTGAAGTCGCTGACGGATCAATCGAGAAAGCGAATCCATTTCTTCAGCGCGCCGCGGAAATCGACGGGAACTACTACCGGTTGCACGCAATCCGCGGTGAGATCGCGAAGGTTCAGGAGCACGATCAGGATGCCGTCCGGGAATACACCGCCGCCGTTGCTCATTTGCCCGCGGAACCTGCGGAGGGGCCGCTTTATGGCATCCAGCTTCACTTGGATCTGATGGCAGTCGATAAGGATCTCGGCGATGAAACCGCTGCTCATCATGAGCTTGATACGGCGCAAAGAGAAATCGATGGCCTTGGCGACCCGGCGACAAATCGCGCGCAGTTCCTGCGCCTGAGAGCGGTGATCGAAATGAACGCCGGCAACCCTGACGCTGCGCTTGCGGACGTGAAGGAAGCGCTTGTCATCAACGCGCGCGATCGGGACGATCTGCAGCTTGACGGCGACATCCTGATGAAGCTTGGCCGCACTGAAGATGCGATTGCTGCGTTCAAGCAGGTTCTCGCGGCCGATCCCTCCAATCGATTTGCGCTCATCTCGCTCGGTTACGCTTCCCGCGCCGCGGGCCGCGATCAGGACGCGGAGATGTATTTCAAGCGTCTGGAAAAGGCGGATCCGTCGTTCTACGTGCCGTACCTTGCGCTCGGCGATCTCTACACGGCGCGTCGTGAATTCGCGAAAGCCGAGGAGTCGTACAGCAAGGCGTATGAGCTTGCTCCCGGAAAAGCATTGGTCATGGCGGGCGGAATGAATGCGGCAATCGAGGCGCAAAATCTCAATCTGGCTGGCACATGGCTGAGCCGCGTAAAGAGCGGGATGGAGCAGGAGCCTCAGATCTTGCGGGAAAAGGAGAGATATCTAAGTTTCAGGGGCGACTATCGGGAGTCTGCCGTGGTTGGGCGGGAAGCCATCAAAGTTTTGCCTCACGACAGAGACGTCGTTGTGTATCTTGCATATGACTTGCTCCACCTTGAACAATACGACCAACTGCTGTCTTTGACATCGCAGTATCTGAATGTCTTCCCCAAAGAGCCTGACATTCCCCTGCTCGAAGGTTATGTACACAAGCATGAAGGGCTTCGCGAAGAAGCCAGGCAGGACTTTACAGAAGCTCTCAATCGGGATCCAGAGGTAGTTACAGCGTATGTCAACCGCGGCTACATCTTGAACGATCTTCGTCAACCCAAGCCTGCCGCGGAAGACTTTGATTCGGCGCTCAAAAGAGAACCGGACAACGGCGAAGCACATCTTGGACTTGCCTATGCGGACCTCGACCTGCGCAAACCTCAGGCGGCGCTGCGGCAAGCGGAATTGGCGGAGAAGGCGCTCGGCGACTCAAGAGACATTCACGTGATTCGCGCCACGGCTTACGGCCGCGAAGACATGCTGCTCAAGGCGGCGGATGAGTATCGGGCCGCCTTGAAGTTCACTCCAGACGATGGCGCGTTGCACCTGGGGCTTGGCAACACGTTGTTTGCGGAGCGCCGTTATCACGATGCGATTGACGAACTGCAAATCGCGGTAAAGCTCTCGGCAAGCAACGCGGATGTTTATGCATTGCTTGCCCGCTCTTATGCGAACTTGCAGGAGCGGGAACAGACGTTGCGCTACGTGCAACTGGCGGAGGAGAGCGCTCAATCGGCGCCCGCTTCGGGCAACAGTTCGATTTCGGAGCAAAGCGAGATATACGTATCCACAGGCGAGGCGCTGAGCACGTTGGGAGATCA
>Ga0302325_10008333_pt1 | contig 22771 bp, 21 predicted proteins | sample Palsa_T0_2_FD_201948 | JGI IMG/M metagenome (GOLD analysis project Ga0302325, IMG submission 201948) | Peat permafrost microbial communities from Stordalen Mire near Abisko, Sweden - Palsa_T0_2 | ecosystem: Environmental > Terrestrial > Soil > Palsa > Peat permafrost | place: Sweden: Abisko...
CGACATGGAACCATTTCCTGTTTTCAAAACAAGTTGTCCTCAGTTCCGTCTTCCTTCGCGGCTTCCTTCGCGACTTCGCTGCTTCGCGGCTCTTTCTTTTGCGGGGTGCCGCGCTGGGATCTAACCGCGCTTTTTCTCCGCCGCAGCGCGAATTTGGTCCAGCATTTCTCCCCAGCCTTTGGTCACACCTTGCTCGAGTTCGGGTTCGATCAGACCGAACGCCTTATGGGTGAATTTCAGCAGGGTGCCGCCGGGCTGTTCGGTGAGGCGGTACTGGATGTGCGCGATCGCGGGGTAGGACATCATCGTTGGGCCAACCAGTTCCAATAGTTTTGGCGGCTTGATCACCTGGACATGACCCCACAGATGCCCGGTGTTGTTTCCCAGGTCGCGGAACCAGCGCCCGCCGGGCCAGGGTTCCAGCTTCATGTTCATGTCCTTCATGGGGCCGTGCGGTTCCAGCACGGTTTCGAAGACCACATCCGCCGGGGCGGCAATTAGCACCTCTTTGACGACCTGCAGGAATTTGATGTCATCAGCGTCCATAACTTTGCTCCTCTAAATGGGGTTGGTGTTCGATGCAGAGAGATCGTGCGCCGCAAGTTGTTTGGCTTTTCGTTCGGCGGCTTCCTTGATACTTGCCAGTTGGTCGGTCCAGAAACGCTCGAAATTTTGAATCCAGTCGTACACGGGTTTTAGCTCCTTCGGGCTGAGCCGACACAGCCGGCGCCGCCCGGCCTTGTGAACGTCAACGACACCCACCTTTCGCAGCACGCCCAGGTGCTTGGAAACAGCCGGCTGGGGAAGACCGAGCTTGAGCACCAACTCCGTAACATCGTGCTCGGCGCCCAGGGCGAGCAGATCCACAATCTCCCGCCGGCGAGGCTCGGCGATGGCCTTGAAAACGTCGGAGGTTGTTGCTGTCCGAGCCATGGAACAATCATATTCCGATATGGGAATATATCAAGTGAAAAAAGATAAAACGGCTTCGAAACCGTCTCAAGCTCTTTCTATCTCGGATGGTAAAACGTCCGTTGCCTTCGACAATATTGGTGGCGTTGGAAGGGCTGCGCGATTCAGTTGGTCGACGAGAAAGTAAAAGCCGCGTGGGTAGGTTTGAGCGCTTTGGCATACTCTGTAGGAAGAGTCCACGGCAGGGGAGCGGAACGCCGCTTGGACTGGGCGGGTTTCCCTCGCCAAAGAAGAGCAGTGGAACAGTAGAGCAGTAGACCGCAGTGGAGCGGGGAGCTCGGCCAGAAGCGCCGTTCTCGGTCTTGGATTTTCTTCTCTACTGCTCCACTGTTCTACTGCTCCACTGCTCTAATTTTGCCTTTGGCAAAATTGGAGCCACGGGGATTCGAACCCCGAATCCCACCATGCCATGGTGGTGTGATCCCATTTCACTATGGCCCCGGAATCGGGGAACTTTCCGCCGAAACGCGCGGTAGGAACTCTATCGGGGCCAATGGGCGTGTCAAGCCTGGGGGAAGGCACCTGGGGGAAGGCACGGAGGCACGGAGGCACGAAGGGCAGAATACCGGCCACGATCGATGCCTGGGGTGGGCAAGGACCGATCTCGTTCGTTCATGTGGAGCCGCTTGCGGGCTCGGTTTCGGCGTCGGCGGGTTTTTCGGCGCCGTTGCCGAGTCCGGGGCCTTCGACGTCTCCATCATCGCGGGAGCCATCAAAGTCCATCAGGAAGTGGATGTGTTGCATCCGTTCATCGCCGACGCGCTTGCGGAGCAGGTTGCGGGCACGCCGAATGGCGGTGCGGCGGGAGACGTGGGTGACGATGATTTCCTTGTTCCTCAGCTTCGGAAGCACCTCGACGAACTGGTCCAGATGCAGGTGGCGGCCGGCCTTGGCCTTGGCTTTGTGATCGGCATCGAAAAACGTGATTTCGGTAATCAGGATTTCCGCGTTTTGAACGTCGGGGTGGTCGAAGACATTCCCGATCGTGGTGTCACCGAGGAATGCCACCAGCGGCACTTCGATGCGGTATTGAATTTCGACGCCGGCTTTGCGCAACGCGACGAGTTCGGGTCCGGTCTTGCCCATCAATTCCGGCTTCAGCTTTTCGCGGATGCTGATCAATGCGTATCCGATGCTGGAGCCCCCGTGATGGGTCGCAAAACAGCGCACGCCAAAGTCGCGGCGGATTTCGTATAATTGTCCCGGACTCATCGGGAGCAGCTTGTATGGCGTCCCCTGGCGCTCCACGTCCCGCCAGCAGCGCAGCATTGCGTCGATAGGGTCCTGCAGTTCGCGGGGAACGAAAATCGTTCCCGGCTTCATCCTTTGGAAGTAGCGCTGCGACAGGTAGTAGGGCAGCCCCGCCATGTGGTCCATGTGGCCGTGGGTGAGGCAGATGAAATCGCTGGTGAGGGCAAAGTAGGGGGCTCGGCCGATGTCGAAGCAGACGTTCAGCTCCGGAACCTGGATCACCGTCTCTTCGCCAGCCACGCTGTAGCCGACGACGTGATACATTCCGAGCGGAATCTTGGCGAATTTCTGAACGAGGTACGACTTTCCCGGCATCGGAGAAGTGTAGTCGCCACGGACGGCCGACGAAAGCGGTCGCATGGAGGGGGGATCGTGGTATAAAAAAGAGGAAATAATTGGTCGGTTAGGGCGTTATGACTGGGACGGCTGGACCAAATTCGATGCCTTTGCCGTTTGCGTCGCAAACCAGTGTGCCGGAAGTCCTCAGCGACGAGGTGATATTCCAGCGATTGCGCGGCGGTGATGCCGCGGCAGGGGACGAGCTGGTCAGGCGATATTATCAGCCGCTGCTGCGGTACTTACAGCGATTGACCGGCAGTCAGGCCGGCGATGAGCTGCTGCAGCAGACGTGGCTGAGCGTGCTGGATCACGCCGACAAATTCGATCCGAGTTTTTCCGGAGGCGGGTTTAAGGCGTGGTTGTTCCGGATTGCGACGAACAAGGCCAACGACTTCTGGCGGTCGCGCGGCCGGGAAAAAAGTGCCCGGGAAGGGCTGCGGCTGGTAACCAACGACCAATCGCCTGGCGCCGACCAGCGGCTGGAGGGAAGCGAACAGGAGCAGAAGCTTCGATGGGCGATATCGCAGTTGCCAGAAAATCAGCGGCAGGTGGTGATGCTGCGGTATTACAGTGAGTTGAAATTTGTCGAAATTGCCAAAATACTTGGTTGCCCGCTCAACACCGCGCTGGGACGGGTGCACAAGGCCATGATCAAGCTCAAGCAGCTCATGAGCGACTGAACGGAAGATGCGATGCTCGAGTCACTGGAAAACAACGAACTGATTCTGCTGATGTACCTCGCGGGCGAATTGCCGCCGGTGGATCATCTGGAGGTGGCGGAGATGCTCGCGGCCGATGCGGGCTTGCGTCGTGAACTTGAGCAGATCCGCGAGATGTCCGGGGCGCTGAAGGGCGGCTTGGCCGCGCTGGATCGTGCCGAGCCGCTTCCATCGGAGGTTGTCGTGGCGCGGCGCATCGGTCGTGCGATGCGGCAGCATGCGCTTCGCGCCGCCGAGGCTGCCCGAAAGTCGAAGCCGGCATCCAGCAAACTGGTGTTCCCCTGGTGGGCGTATCCCAGCGTTGCCGCCGCGGCGATCTTTATTGCGTTTCTCACCTGGGTCATCACGTTTAACTTTGGAAGCCACCATCACCGGATGGTCGCTGAGGGCACGCTCGGATTGCCTCTGAACGTGATCGAGCCGCCGCCGACTTCGACGCCGACGACCGATCCTGCCGATGTCAACTCAGCTCAGTTGGCACAGGAGATCGAGGGCTCCTTCGGGCCGTCGACCGAAAAGGAAGATAATCAGATGTTCGCATTGAGCGAAGATCCGCAGGCTGCAGCCGGGGGCGACAAGAATGACTAAGCCCCGAAGCAGAACGGCCAGGATTCCGCGGTGGGTGGCGTGGGCGCTGTGCGTGCTTCCGCTGGGCGCGCTGGCGGATCAGCCTGTTCAGCAGGTCGATCGTTTTTCCAATACCGCCGGCTCGGCCGAATCTCCCGAGCCAGCTCCCGCCGGCGCTCCCGATGGCTTGATGCGTGGCGGGCATCATCGCCCGACTGATGACGAGTGGCAGGATGCTTCGTCTCTGCTGAACCGTTACAGCCCCAAGCGTATGGCGCTGGTGAGTGCTCTGCCGGATGGTCCGGTCAAGCAGCGGCTGCGCAACTTCATTTACGGCCGGTACCTGGCGTTGCTCAGGGTCCAGGACAGCTTTCCTCAGATTTTTCAACTGCAGTTGCAGCGCCTCACGATTGAGGACAACCTCTTCGATCTGCACCGCCAATACGCCGCAGCCACCGGACCGGCCAAGGCAAGCCTCCACAGCGAGTTGCGACAGCAGGTGCAGGCGCTGTTCGACAATGTGCAGCAGGACCGGCAGGCGCGCATCAACCGCATGAAGATGCTGGCCGTGGAGCTTCAGACCAAGAAGGACGCCGCCGAGCAGAACCGGGACACTCTGATCGAAGAGCAACTAAGGGATGTGATTCAGTACGGGCCGAGGGTGTTGGACCGTGAGCGATTTCTTCGCCGAAACGGCGGAGTGGGCGGCGCGGAAAACGGCGGGGGGGCAAGCACATCCGCACCGTTATCAGGCGGTTCCGAAGCGCAGCCCTTGCATCAGTTCCAGCCGACTACCAATCCGGATTGAAATTCCTGCGACACGCAAAAAAAGATGGGGTCGTCCCCTCCGAGACGACCCCATTGGCATTCTTTGCTGAAGAGCTGCCGGAAGGTGTGGCCGGTTTTTTGGCAACTCCGTTAGCCCCCGGCTTTGCCGGGGTCAAGACCCCGGCAAAGCCGGGGGCTAACGGAATAGGAATGCATGCTTGTCACCAACTTCGGCCACACCCGTTCAATACACCACCGCTGTCGCGTCTTCGATCGCCTCGATCACCTGGCGAACGTGGAAGGGCTTGCGGAGGAACCCGTCGAAGCCGCCTTGCAATAGGCCCTGTGCCTCCTGCTCGGTGAGCTTGCCGCTCATCGCAATCACCTTGGTCAACTGAAGATCGGGGTTTTTCTTCACTTGCCGGGCCACCTCGGGGGCGTCGATGTCGGAGAGGTGCATGTCCAGGAGAATCACGTGCGGACGAAATTTCTCCGCGGTGACTCCGGCGGCAAATCCGCCGCAGGCGACCTCGACCTCGTATTTGGCCTCATCCTCGAGAATCTTCTCGAGCACTTCGACGATGTCCTGTTCGTCATCGACGATCATGACCCGCGTGCAGCCGGTCATCAGTCCATTGAGCGGCATTCCGTGCTGCTTCATGAAGCGGATGAGCTGATTGAGCGGAATTCGGCGGTCTTTGCTGCCGGGGATCCGGTACCCGTGAAGGGCCCCGGAGTCGAACCATTTGCTGACAGTTCTGGGGGCCACGTTGCAAATCTTGGCAACCTCACCTGTTGTCAGCACGTCTTTCACTTTTGTCGCGTTCATTGCATTCTCTCCTCGTGCGGATCGGAGCGGCGGCATGAATCACATGCAGTCTCCTCAATCCGTATACGGCCGGCGAGCCGTTTGACACCGTTACTATCCGACATTGCGCGTGGAACCTTTAGAAGAGATGCGCAGTTTTTGCCGGTCACGCGCATAGAGCAGTTGACGCGGATTCTATCGGACCGGCCTGCGCTGCGGTCTGAGAGGCCGAGGTTGCGCAGGCGTGTCCGATAAAACGCAGAAACTCCCGGTCCTTTGACCGGGAGTTTCCACTGTGTCTCGAGGATGTTGCGAAAGCGGTTTATTGCTTCTCCGGTTCCACGAAGACGAACCGTGCACCATCGGCGCTGGTGACGTAGAAGCGGATCCCCTTGGATGGGTCCTGCTTGCCGATCGCATCGCCGGCCTGCCTGGCATTTGTCACGACTTGACCCGCCACATGGGTGATCAGATCGCCAGGGTGGATTCCCGCTTTATCGGCCGGAGAGCGGGGCTTCACGCTGGTCACCAGCGCGCCTTCCTTCTCGGAGAGGTTGTACTGCGAAACCGCCTGATCGTCCGGGGTCACCAGTTTCATCCCCAATGCCTCGGCGCTGCTCGCCGGAGCCGTGCCGCTGTCACTTGGGGCCACGCCTCTGCCAAAGGCGACCAGGTCCGCCGGCTGCTCGCCGAGGGTGATCTGCACGTCGGTTTCCTTGCCATCGCGGAAGACCTTGAAATTCATCTCGGCGCCGGGTGGATTGGCGGCGACGCTGTTTCGCAACGACAGGACGCTTTCGACGTCCTTCCCGTTGATCTGCTCGATGATGTCGCCGGGCTGGAGCTTTCCGGTGGCGGGGGTGTTGGGGAACGTCTGCTCCACCAGAACGCCGGTGCTGCCGGTGTAACCAAAGCTCTGCGCCTTGGGGAGATCCTTGGCGACGTCGCTGATGCTCACGCCAAGCCATCCGCGGGTGACGTGTCCCTTTTCCTTCAATGCCGCGTAGACAAACTTCGCCTCATTCGACGGGATGGCAAAGCCGATTCCCTGGAACCCGCCACTGCGGGATGCGATGGCGGTATTGATGCCCACGACATCGCCGTGGATGTTCACGAGCGGCCCGCCGCTGTTCCCGGGATTGATCGGGGCGTCTACCTGGATGAAGTCTTCATATCCCTGGCTGCCGAGGATTCCCGCCTGGCGGTCCAGTGCGCTGACGATCCCGTGTGTCATCGATCCCACGTATCCAAACGGGCTTCCGAATGCGAGGATCCAGTCCCCTTTTTCCAGGGTGCTGCTGTCGCCCCAACGTGCCGGGATGAGATGTTCCGCTTCGACCTTCACGACGGCCAGGTCACTTTTGGGATCGGTTCCGAGCACCTTGGCATTTTCGATGCGCCGGCCGTCCGAGAGGGTTATCAGCAGCTCGGTTGCGCCGCCGGCCACGTGGTTGTTGGTGAGGATGTAGCCGTATTTCCCGTCTACTTCCATGATCACGCCGCTGCCCGTGCCCACCTGCTCGGCGTCATCATCGGGGGCATTGGGATCGGCGGGCGCTTCGTTATTCCCGTTGTCACCGTTGTCGTCGGGCTGATCTTTGAAGCGATCCGGGAAGAATCGCTTGAGCAGATCATCATCAAACGGAAGATCGCGTCGAACGCCCTTGACGCTCTTGTGCACCGTGATATTGACGACCGACGGTTCCACCGCCTTGCCGACCTCACGGAAGACCGTGGAAAGATCGGTGACCGTGGAAAGCTGCTCGCGGGATGCCTCCACCTTCTGCTCAGCCTGCGCAAAGGCATATTCACGAACTACGCCGGCTCCCACCAACAGCCCGCCGACGGCGCCCCCACCCAGCACCGCGACGACCAACGATTTACGAAAGGAATTCATAGAATCTCCAAAAATGCATTTTCAGTGACCGGCCCCATGGGACTGGCCCGGGCCGCACACATTACAAATGATCCACATATTACCCGCTCTTCACAGCCCCAGTCTGCTGAAGTTCAAGAAATTTTGATTTCTCCTCCACCGGCATCTCATAACGCTGTTGCGGCGTCGGATATTCGCCGCTGGCGATTAGACGGACGTAATCCGCACACGCCCGCTCCAGCGGCTTGGCAAGATCGGCAAGCGGCGGAACAAATTTGGGGGGGCGCGGCGTCAGGCCCAAGGCGTCGTGGGTCACGATCACGCTCCCATGGCAGGGGTCGCCCGCGCCGCAGCCGATTACCGGAATCCCGGTCGACTTCACCACCGCAATGGCGACTTCCCGCGGTACGGCTTCCAATAACAGTCCCGCCGCGCCGGCTTCTTCCATCTGCATCGCCAGTTTCACAATTTCGATCGCTTCATCAGCCGTTCGGCCCTGAAACCGATATCCGCCCAGGACACCCACCGACTGCGGCCGCAATCCCAAGTGGGCGATCACCGCCACACCCGCGTCCGCCAGCGTGGCCACCAGTCCTAAATGGCTTGGTCCGGCTTCTATCTTCACGCAGTCACAGCCGGAAAGTTTCACCATTCTTGAAACCGCCCGCACCCCGCGATCGATCGAACCGTGATAAGAGCCAAACGGCATATCCGCCATGAGCAGCGCCAGCGGCGCTCCACGGCGAACCGCTGAGGTAATTTCGATCATGAATGACAGCGAAACCGGCAAAGTCGAAGGATGCCCCAGAATGACATTCGCCGCCGAATCTCCAACCAGAAGTGCCCGCACGCCGGCTGCCTCCATCACCCGTGCGGTGGTGTAATCGTAACATGTCAGAAACGGCGTCTTCGCCCCCGCCCCCCGGGCGGCTCGCAGATCGGCGAAGGAGAATTTGCCGGCGAGTTCGGACATTGCCGCAATCATATGCGCTGGGCAGCGCTGAGTCCTGAGCCTCGAAGACAACACGTCCGGACTTCATTTGAAAAAGCGGGCAACACGAGGTGAGCGCGACGTGTTGAGCTTGACTGTTCTCGGAACAAAATCAACGGCGGGACCAAGGGTTCAAGCACCCCTTGGCGTTCGGTGTGTTTCGCCAAAACGGCCAGGGTGCTTGAACCCTGGGGTCCGTCACCTCACGAAACGCCGTCAGCTATCCCTGCGCACCCGACCCGGGCCCCAGCGTAACAATCGTCATCGGGTTGAACGGAAAATCTCTGGTTAGTTGCTGCAGCGACTTGCGATCCACCGCTTGCAACGTGGCCATGTCCTGCTCGAGCGAGCGATATTCTTTGTTGTAAATCCACTGGCCGCCCATGGACCGCATGCGGCCGAGGGGAACTTCGCCCTGCAGAACCAGGCTGCTGGCCAGCTTGTTTTTCGCCCGCTCGATTTCTTCGTCGTTCACGTCCTGCTTTATCTTCTCCAGTTCGGCGATGGCGATCTTCAGCGCCTGCTCGATGCGTTCGGGGCCAGCGGTCAGCGCAAGATAGAAGCTGCCGCAGGAATCGTGGGGATAAAAGCCGAAATCAGCGTCCTCGGCGATCGCGTTATCCACCAGCGCCCAGTAGAACCGGCTTCCGTCGCTGTCGCCCACCACGTCCGCCAGCACCCGCGCGGCAAATCGCTGCTCGTCCTGCGCGCTGGGGCCGGGCATCATGGCCATCAGATATTGGCGGTTGAGCTTGGTGTCGAACATGTCGCTTCGCTGCGGCTTATACAGCGGCGCGGGCTGTTGCCGCGGCGCATCGACGTGCGGCCAGGACCCGCAGTACTTTTCCGCCAGCGCAACGATCTGATCGAATGCCAGCCGGCCCGTCGCGGCGAGCACCATGTTTCCCGGCCCGTAGCGTTGCCGGAAATACGCCGCCATCTGATCGCGCTGCAGTCGGATGATCGATTCGGGCGCTCCCAGAATGCTCATCGACAGCGGGTGATTTCCAAAATGCACCTCCATCAGCTTCTCGTAGAGCCGATGTCCCGGATCATCCAGATACATGGCGATTTCTTCGAGGATCACGTTCTTCTCCGTGTCGAAATCGCTGGGTCGGATCGCCGGGCGCAGCAGGTGCGAGAGATGCTCGAGCGCTTTCTCGGTAAATTCCGGCAGCACGTTGGCGTAATACGCCGTCATTTCCTGCGAGGTAAACGCGTTGTACTTGGCGCCCATCTCATCGAAGATGCGGTTCATGTCTTCCCAGGTGTATTTCGTCGAGCCTTTGAACATCATGTGCTCGAGGAAATGGGAGACTCCGTTGATGGCGGCCGACTCGTCGCGGGAGCCGGTCTTTACGAACAGCCCCAGCGCCGTCGAATACGAGTCGGGGTTTTCCTCGGCGATGATGTCCAGGCCGTTGGGAAGTTGCGCCTGGTGAAACGAAAGCATGGATGAATCCTCAGGGAAGCTTCAACTCTTTGGGGCCGACGGTGACAATCGTGAACGGCCCCGGCTCATGATCCTTCAAATACGCGTTGACATGCTCGACCGTCACCGCGTCGATCGCCGACTTGATCTCGTCGAGCGTTCGGATGCGGCCCCGCATGTAAAAATCGTGGGCAATGGCGCCGGCTCGCGCGCTGGTCGATTCCCCCTGCATAATCGTGCTCGCCTTGAGCCCGATCTTGGCGCGCTGCAGTTCTTCGCCGGTGATCCCCTGTTGCAGGCGATGCAACTCCACCATCACGCAGTCGAGCGTTGCCTGGGCACGGTCGTTGCTGGTTCCCGCGTAGACCAGGATGCTGCCGATGCCGCGCAGGCTGCTATACCCGGCCGACACCGAATAACAGAGCGCCCGCTTCTCCCGCACTTCGGTGAAAAGCCGGCCGCTCATGCCGCCGCTGAGCACTTCGATCGCCATGCGCGCGGCGTAGTAGTTCGCGTCGGTTTCCAGTGTTGACGGATAGGCGATTCCGATGTGCGTCTGCTCGCTCGCCTGCTCGATGTGATGAAAACGTCCCGGCGGCGGCAGGAGCGTCAGCGGTACAGTTGCCGGTCCTTTCCAGTCCCCGAAGAGCCGCTCGACCTCGGACTTGACCTCGTCGAAATCGATATTCCCCGCCAGTGAAATTATCGAATCCTGGGCGTGATACCGATGCGCGAAATCGGCCCGGCTCAGCTCCAGCGTCAGTTTTTCCAAGTCCTCCCGCTCTCCCATCGTGTTGCGTCCGTAGGGAGAAGGGAAGTGCCATTCCCGCAGTTTGATCATGAGCTTCTGCCGCGGCTCGTCATCAACCCCCGCCAGCGCCTGCAGCGCCAGATCGCGAGCCGCGTCAAATCCCGCCTGCGGCAAGTGTGGCCGGCGAACGATGTCGGCATACGCCCCCAGCCCCTCGATCACCTTGGCGGCAAGTGCCGCGCATCCAAACCGCGAGTGTTGCACGCCGACGCTGGCCGATCGCTGCAGCCCCAGGCTGTCGAGGTAGTCGGTGAGTTGGCGGTTATCACGCTCCCCAGCGCCGCGCAGAACCAAATCCGCCAGCACGGTGGCCGACCCCGAGCGATCCGCCGGATCGCTCGCCGCTCCCGCCGGAAGCAAAAACGTCATGGCCGCGGACTGCATCCCCGCCATGCGCTGCCCGACAATCGTAAGTCCATTCGCAAAAGTGTGCTGCAGATACCGCTCGGCCAACGAAGCTCCTGTTAAACGTGCGGACGGATTATAGGCCGACTCGCCCGGATCGCCAGCGCGGCGACCTGAGCCGCGGGAACGCAAAACCTGCCAAGTCGTCCTGTAATCAGTCCGCGTCTACACTGAACCATCGCGTTCAATCTTGCCGATGCGATATGGGGCTTTGCGCGCGAAGGGTTCTAGATGCGTTTCTGGATTCGTCAGATCAGGTGGCTGTTCCTTCTGATCAGCATCTTCGTCTTTGTCGAACGCTCGTTGCTTCCCCCGGGCCGGTTCTGGGATTTCCCTATTCTTTATACTTCGTCTAGGGCCTGGCTCCTGGGGCTCGATCCGTATGCGCTCAAGAGCATTCTCCCGCTTTGGCCGCCGGAGAGCGTGTCGTACGTCCTCTACACGCCCGATGCATTTCTCGCCGTCGCAACGCCGGCGAGCCTGATAGCCCTTGCGCCAGTGGCTTGGATGACCCCGGCTTCGGCGATTGTTGTATGGGCCGTTGTGACCGTTTTGCTTACTGTCGCCATGATCGCAGGAGCGTGCTGGCTGGCTGAATTGCACTGGAAAGACGGTGTCGCTCCGTGGCTGGTCGGATGGATTATGCTGTTGCCCCCGTTGCAGATCGGCCTGCTGGCCGGCCAGCCGTCCGCAGCCGCAGGGCCATTGCTGGTGCTGGGCGCTTTGGCCGCGGCCCGTAATCGGCAGGTCGCTGCGGGAGTCTGCTTCGCAATCGCAAGCTGCTTCAAGCTTCAGTTGGGACTCCCTTTCCTTCTCCTCTATTTTTTCTTGGGCGGCCGCCGCTGGGTCGCGGCCTACGGCCTGGCGCTCCTGTGCGCGCTCTGTGGCATCGTATTATTCAAGCTTCAGCTCGATCATACCGCATGGCTGCAGAGCTGGATCGCCAATCTGCGCGCCTGCGGAGAGGCGGGGGGCATGAACGATTTCGGCCTCCAGAACCCCGAGCGGTTTCACATGCTGAATCTGCAATTGCTGCTCGCTGGTTTTATCCGTAATCGAACTATTGTCAGCGTTCTTGGCGTTGCCATTGGGCTGGTTCTGTCGATCTTTCTGTTCTTGCGCATTCGCGAGCCTCGCCGCTCGCCACCGAACGCACTCGCTCCGATGGGGGCCTCGTCCGACTCGCTGGACGTGCTGCGTTGTCTGGCAACCGCTGCGCCGCTCTGTCTTCTTCCGGTCTATCACCGCTACTACGACGCAGTCGTGTTAATATTCACCATGACGTGGGTGGTTCGCGAATTTGCGGCGGCGCCGCGGGCGCAGCCGTTGCTTGCCGGATTGATCATCTGCGTGTGCTTTCTAACGCCCATGTCCATCGCACCGCGGCTAGCCGACCACGTTCCCCCGTCGGCGGAGGTGGCGGTGCGTCTGCTGATCATCCCGTTTCGCGTTTGGGGTTTACTCGCTTTGACCCTGCTGCTTCTGCTCGATCCCACCCCGTGGCACAGGCGTCCAGCGCGCTCGGCACATCGCGAAAACCAAATGATGGCCGTGCCGTGATTTCGGTGAATAAGATACTTCATTACATGACCTTCTCCTTCTGGCGTAGCGCACTCTTGATTTTCGCGACGGGCGCTTCTGTCCGTGCCGGGGAAGGCGCCCCGACGCGCTTCGTTGATCCGGCTCCGCCGACGGCGCAGACGCTGGCGGATGTGACTGCTCCTGCGGCACAGAAAAATCCCGACGTGACGTTCCATGCGCCGCCGAAGGAATTGTCCCCCGATGCGGTGACCCGCGACTGGCCTTGCTTCCTGGGGCCGACGCACAATGCGTTTTCAACTGAAACGAGTTTGACGAGCGACTTTGCAAAGACGCCGCCGGCGGTGGTGTGGGAAATGAAAAAGGGGACGGGGTATGCTGCCCCGGCGCTTGTCGATGGGCGGCTCATCCTTCTGCATCGCGTTGGGGATGAAGAGGTGATCGAGTGCCTCGACGCGTTCACCGGAGATCGCTATTGGCGCTTCGCCTATCCCACGAACTATGAGGATCGGTACGGCTACTGCGATGGGCCGAGGGCCAGCCCGGCGGTCGCGAATGGGATGGTCTTTGCCATCGGCGCGGAGGGAAAACTGCATTGTCTCAAGCTTGCCACCGGCCAACTTCTCTGGCAGCGAGACCTGATGGCGGAGTTCAAGCTCACGCAGAATTTCTTCGGCGTGGGCGCCAGCCCGCTGGTTGAAGGAAATCTGCTGATCGTCAATGTCGGTGCGCCGAACGGCCCATGCGCGGCGGGGTTCGATACCAGAACAGGACGGATGGTCTGGGGCGCCGGCAGCGAATGGGGGCCAAGCTATGCAACGCCGACGCCCGCCGTGCTTCACGGCCAGCGCCGTGTTCTTGTTTTCGCGGGAGGGGAGAGCCGGCCGCCTACCGGCGGACTGCTCTGCATCGATCCGGCTGACGGCCATCTCGACTGCGAATTCCCCTGGCGCAGCACCCGGCGTGAATCGGTCAACGCCTCCTCCCCGGTCGTCATCGGCGACCGCGTGTTCATTTCCGAATGTTATGGGTCCGGCGGCGTTCTGCTCGATCTCGCCGGCGGATCAGCCAAGCCGCTCTGGACAAATCCCGCCTTCGGCACCCACTTCATGACCGCCATTCCAAGGGATGGCTATCTCTATGGCATCGACGGTCACGGCCCGGAAGACGCCTTCTTCGTCTGCGTTCGGCTCTCCGATGGCCAGGAGATGTGGCGCACGCGGCCGCAATGGGACGAGATCGAACAACGGGGCGAGGAGAAACGCGAGGTGCCGATCGGAACCGATCGCTGCACGTTGATCATGTGCCCCGGCGAGGGCCGATGTCTTTGCCTGGGGGAATATGGGCATCTCCTCTGGCTCGACTTAAATCCGAACGGCTACAAAGAGCTCAGCCGCACGCGGCTGTTTGCCGCCAGCGACACCTGGACGCCGCCGGCGCTGAGCCGCGGCTTGTTGTACGTCTGTCAGAATCAGCCGGGCGAAAATGGCGAGCCCTTGCGGCTGATGTGCTACGATCTTCGGAAATGATGCCCATGGCGACAGACCAGACTCCGCGAAAGGTCGCACTTGTGACAGGCGGCGCGCGCCGCGTGGGCCGCGCGATCGTCACGCAGCTCGCCAACGCGGGCTTCGACGTTCTCTTCACGTACCTCGACAGCGAGAGCGACGCGCGTGCGTTGGAAAATGAGTTGCGGCAGATCGGCGCTCTCGTCGTTGGAATCCGCGCTGACCTGACGGACCCCGCAACGTCCTGCGCGGCAATTTGCGACCGAGTCGAATCACAACTCGGCCGGGTTTCGGTGCTGGTCAACAATGCATCGCTGTATGAGCCGGCCGACCTGGCGAGCGCGACGCTGGAACAATCGCGCCGGATGTGGGCAATTCACGTCGAGTCGCCGATGTTGTTGGCGCAGCGCCTCGCGCCGCTGTTGCGGGCCGGCAGGGGACACATCGTCAATATGCTGGACTTGCTCGCGGAACGTCCCTGGCCGGCATATCTGCCATACTCGGCCAGCAAAGCGGGATTGTGGAATCTGACATTGTCGCTGGCGCGGGAGTTGGCCCCCGAGGTCACTGTAAACGGCATCGCTCCCGGCGTTGTCGAATGGCCGCCGGAATTACCGCAAGCCGATCGGCAAAATTACTTGCGGCGCGTTCCGCTGCGGCGCGCCGGAACGCCGGAAGAAGTGGCACGCCTGGTCCAGTTTATCTGCACCGCCGCTCCGTACCTCACCGGGCAAATTATCCGCGTGGACGGAGGGCGTTCGATTACCTGAATAAGCCCGCTACTTGCGCTTTTCGCGATTTACGGTAATATTCCGCTCGCGGAGAAGAATGGTTTAACCTATCGCAACGGTCGGCGGATTCGGCAAACGTCTAAAACGAGGAACGACACATGAAGCAGAGTTTCATCATCGCACTGGCGGCGCTGGTTGGCATTGTCTTGAGCGGCTGCAGCAAAGACGATTCGTCCGGCGGCGGTGCGACGACCAGCCCGGCCGCAACGACAGCGCCGGCGGATAAGCCGCAGATCGCAGTCATCGCCAAGAGCACCACCAACGCCTATTGGAAGGCCGTTAAAGCCGGCGCCGACGAGGCGGCGGCGGAAGCCAACGTTGACATCATCTGGACCGGTCCAGATTCAGAGACCAACCACACGCAGCAAGCCAACATGGTCGACAACATGGTGACGCGCGGCGTCAACGGAATCGTGCTGGCGCCGACCAATGTCGATGCACTGGTTCGGCCGGTCGAGGAGGCGGTTGCCAAGGGGATCCCGGTGATCCTGATTGACTCGACCGTCAAAAGCGCCAAGCCGCTGAGCGTCATCGCCACGGACAATTACGCGGCTGGCCAGCAGGCGGCCGAGGCGCTGATCAAGGCGATGGGCACCAATCGCAAGTACGGCGGCAAAGTCATCATGCTGCGATTTCTCGAAGGCTCCGGCTCCACCGAGGCCCGCGAGAAGGGCTTTGCGGACCGCATCGTCAGGGAACCCGGTTTGTCAATGGCCACCTCGATGTACACCCGCGGCGGCGGCTCCACTACCGATGCTGCCGACACCGCCGACGCACTGCTGCGCCAGTTCATCAATAACAACGAGTTGCAAGTGGATGGCATCTTTGCCTCCAATCAGCCGACGGCAATCGGAATGCTCCGCAAGCTCGATCAGTTCCGCGCCCAAGGCGTAACGATCGATGCCCCGTACGTTGGATTTGACGCCCATGAGATACTGCTGGCGGGCATCCGTGACAGTAAGATCGCCGCCATCGTGACCCAGGATCCCAAGAAAATGGGCTACCTCGGTGTGAAATCGATGGCCGCTTATCTCAAGGGTGAGAAGATCGATCCGAGCATCGCCACCGCCACTCTGACGGTCACGAAGGATAATATCGATCTGCCATCGACCAAGGCGATCACCCTCGAGAACTGATGCATGATTCTCTGTCTCGAAGTTGAAGCTTCCAGCGAAAAGGTGACGAATGGCAGAATCTGAGGGATCGTCGGCGGGTGTTCCGCTTCTCACCATGCGAGGGGTGCACAAGCGTTTTGGCCCGACGATCGCGCTCAAATCGGTCGATCTCACTCTCTTCGGCGGCGAAGTCCTCGCCCTCATCGGCGAAAACGGCGCGGGCAAGAGCACGCTCATGAAGGTGCTCAGCGGCGCGCACACCGCTGACTCGGGCGCGATGGCCTTCGACGGCAAGGCCTACGCACCCGGCAATCCGCTGGCGGCACGCAAAGCGGGCGTGGCGATGATTTACCAGGAGCTGTCGATCGCACCGCACCTCTCGGTGATGGAAAACATCCTGTTGGGAGTCGAGCCCGGAGCGGGGCCGATGGTGAGTTGGCCACAGATGCGTGCCCGTGCGCTGCAGGCGCTGCGCGAGGTGGGCCGCAGCGACATCAACCCCGCCGCCCGTGCCGGCGGTCTCTCCATCGCGGAGCAACAGCTCGTGGAAATCGCCCGCTCGGTAGCACTGGGTTGCCGCGTGCTGGTCCTCGATGAGCCGACCAGCAGCCTGACCCGGCGTGACATCGAAAATCTCTTCTCGATGCTCCGCCGCCTGCGCGCCCAGGGCCTGGGAATCGTTTACATCTCCCACTTTCTCGAAGAGGTACGGGCCATCAGCGATCGGTTTACCGTCCTGCGGGATGGCTCTTCCGTCGGCGAAGGAAAAACTGCCGATGTCAGCGATGAAGACATCATCCGGCTGATGGTCGGCCGCAACGTGGAAGATCTCTATCCGCGCACGGATCACCACCCTGGTGAAGTGGTGCTGAACGTCGACAAAGTTGCCGGGGAATCCAAGCCGGTCAGCGCATCGCTTCAACTTCGCCGGGGCGAGGTGTTGGGGATCGCCGGACTGATCGGCGCGGGCCGCACCGAGTTGCTGCGCACGATCTTTGGTCTCGATCAGATAAAGAGCGGCCAGTTGAGCGTGTTCGCCTATCACGGCCCCGCCGCTCCCGGCCAGCGCTGGGACCAGGGCGTGGGCATGGTGAGCGAGGACCGCAAGAGCGAAGGCCTCGCTCTGCAGATGAGCATCGCCGACAACATCACGCTCTCCAACCCGCACGGCCTGGGCCCGATGGGTTTGGTGTTCCCCAGCCGGCAGGATGCCGCGTCCCGACCGTGGATCGGCAAGCTCTCGATCAAATGTGCGTCGCCGAGGCAAAGCGTCGGCGATCTGTCCGGCGGAAACCAGCAGAAGGTGGCCATCGCCCGGCTGCTGCATCACAACGCGGACGTCCTGCTGCTCGATGAACCGACGCGCGGCGTCGACATCGGCGCCAAAGCGCAAATCTATCAGTTGATCAACGAATTGGCCGTCGGCGACCCTGCCAGCGGGCGAAAGCCCTGCGCGATCCTGGTCGTCAGTAGCTATTTGCCCGAACTGCTGGGCATCTGCGACCGGATCGCGGTCATGAGCCGCGGCCTGCTGGGCGCAAGTCGCCCTGTGAACGAATGGAACGCTCACACCCTGATGGTCGAAGCTGTCGGCCAGGAAACGCAACTCACGGAAACCCGAGCATGACACAAGTAATCGAAAACGAATCCAAAACATCTTCGCCCGCGAAGACGCGTTCTCGACAGGCGCTGGCCGGCGCGCTGGAATTCGCCATCCGCCTTGCCGCGCTGGGGGTCGTCTTTGGCGCATTTGCGCTGTTGGTGCCCGGTGGAAAATTCGTGACCGCCAGCAACATCGAAAACCTGCTCATGCAGAGCGCGGTCTACGCCATGTGCGGTCTGGGAATGACGATGATCATCATTACCGGCGGGATCGACCTGTCGGCCGGATCGGCCATCGCGCTGTCGATGGTCGTCACCTCGATGATCCTCAACGGAGGCGTCGACGGAACCGGGGCACAACTGCAGGCCCATCCATTTCTCGTTACGGTCCTGGCGGTATTGGGGGGTATCGCGATCGGAGCGTTGGTGGGGCTCGTCCAGGGTTCGCTGATCACCGGTCTTCGGCTCGTGCCATTCATCGTCACCCTCGGCGGATTTACGACGGTGCGGGGTCTGGCCAAGAAAATCGCCGCTGACCAGGAGATCAATCCCCCGCCGAACTGGCTCTTCGAGCACCTCATGAACCCCGTGCAGGGGCGCACCTTCAACTGGGAACTTTTCGCCCCGGGCGTGTGGCTCACGATCGCGATGGCGATCTTTGCGGCCGCAATGTTGCGCTATACGAAGTTCGGCCGGCGGGTCTATGCCATCGGCTCCAACGAATCGACCGCGCGCCTCTGCGGTGTGCCGATTCATCGCACCAAGATTCTCGTCTACACGATCGCCGGGCTCTTCACCGGCCTCGCTGGAGTCATGGAGTTCAGCAAGCTGAACATCGGTCAGCCGACCGGCGCGATGAGCTATGAACTATACGTCATCGCCGCCTGCGTCATCGGCGGAACCAGTCTCAGCGGCGGCGTGGGCAAAATCAGCGGAACGATGATCGGAGCCCTAATCATCGGCACCCTGTACGCCGGCGCGCAGCAGGCGGGATGGGCGAAGGAAGATCAGGAAATTGTCATCGGCATCATCATCGTCGCCGCCGTCGCGCTGGATCAACTGCGCGATCGATCGCGCAGAAAGTCGTGAAGGCTCACTGTCCCGTCGCCGATCGCGGAAGAGGCACAATATCGCCGACGTGGACGGCCGCGCCGTCAGCTGCGCCGAGATTCAGCTCGATGGCGTATTGGGCGGGGAAATCACTCGGTATCGGAGTCAGATCGTACGGCTTCATCTGGTGAATGGAGACGATCTTGTCGGCGTGATCCAGGTAGAGAATGTCCAGCGGGAAACGGGTGTTCTTCATCCAGAAACTGATTTCCTTTTCATCGGAAAAGACGAAAAGCATGCCGTGATCGCTTGCCATTGCGTCGCGCTCCATCAGCCCTTTTTCCAGCTCCGTCTCCGTCCGGGCAACTTCGAGCTGGAACGTCCTTTGGCCGATCTGCACGGGTACCGTCGAAAGCCCTCTCGGCGAAGAACTGCATCCGGCGGTACAGATCAGAAACAGCGCCGCGACGGCCAATGAGATAATGCCCGACCGCGCGCGATCTTCTTTCGCCCCCTTTAGCCGCCCGCCTTGGCGGGCGCGTCCCGCAAACGAAGCAACTCCGCCGGCGTGACACGGCGAGCATGCTCGCCGGCTACACGGGGTCTTCCAGACTCGGCAATCCGCTACAGACCCGGCGGGCGCTTCGAGATTGATTGGCGGCGAAGCCGCATGGTCAGACGTAGATCGATCCCAGCCAGGACGAGGAGCAACACGAGCAGAACACATACCGCGATCCAGATGGCTTCGAAAACGCCGGGATGACCGTCCACGTCCACAGCATTGAACCCGGCGAAGAAGCAGGCGCCCAGGGCCATCATCGCGCAACCACCAAGGCGTCGCAAGCGCACCCGGCGCTGGTTGAGCGGGTTGCGCTCGATGCCCGCCAAGCCGGTCGCGGCCTGGGAATAAAACGTGTAGAACCAGCCCGTCGCGCCGATGCCGACGGCTAACGCGCCGGTGCAGATGCGGACGGCAAGCATGGGAGACATCTGCATGCGATCACGCTCCTGAAGCTCGCCGGGGCAGAATGCCGGCCCGGCTCAAGAGGCTCGACGTTTCGTCCATCGGCAATCCGACGATGTTGGTCAGCGAGCCGGTCGTGCGGGTGACAAACGGATCCGGGTCCTGAATGCCATACCCGCCCGCTTTTCCGCGCCAGCCGCCGGAGGCAACATAGTCATCGATCTCGCGATCGGAAAGCAATCGCATCTGCACCGTGGAGCCGACGCACGCATATGCCCGCAACTTCGCCGATGCGTGGACGACGGCAATCGCGGTGATGACCCGATGCGTCGTTCCGCCCAGTTGACGGAGCATGCGCCGGGCGTGGTCGGCGTCCGCCGGTTTGCCGAGAACCGCGGCGCCTAGAGCCACGACGGTGTCGGCCGCCAACACCACGTCGGACGGATGCCGCGCGGCAACCGCATCCGCCTTTCGCCCGGCCAGCAGTTGGGCAAGGTCGCCGGGGGACAGATTCGGCGGATGATCTTCCTCGTCGATGTCGGCGGGGTCGATGTCTACATCGTAGCCGGCCTCGCGCAACAGTTGCTGCCGGCGGGGCGAGGCGCTGGCGAGAATGAGACGGGGCACGGGCATGCGGCTGTTTCTCTTCGCGGTGCGAATGCCAGGTCTCCTTCTGACCGCCTCTCCCGGTATTCCGGGAGAGGGTTGGGGTGAGGGTGATTTGAAATTACGGTGCGGTTGGTACTCGAAATCACCCTCATCCCGGCCCCGCCTGCCGTCTCCTGAAATACCTGGAGAGAGGGGGTTCATCGCCTGAGCCGGGGCGTCCTCGCCCCGGTCCTCCGGGCTCAGGACAGCGCGGCTCAATCTGCGAAAAGCGACTTCCGCAATTCTTGTGGCCGCAAATGTCGGCCTCGATTTATTTGTTCAGCTCGGGTGCCTTGGGGCCGCCGGCGTCGGCCGGAGCGCTGGGGGCTGCCGGCGTTGGCGTGGAGGCTGCCGGCGCATCGGCGGGGGGGGCGGACGGCGGTGGCGTCGCGCTGGAGCCAGGAGTGGTTGGAGCGGCGGGCGCGGCTGCGGGGGCCGGTGCGGTTGCGGTGGACTGAGGCTCTGCTGTGGCAGAGTTGAAGATGTGCACGGCAAAGTCGCCGACCTCCGGGGCCCGATGGCCCGAGGGTGGGGCGTCGTAGCGCACCTGCAGCCGGCCATGTTCTGTGTCGATGACGGTGCCCAGCGTCAGGTCGTCGAGCGTGTCGTCCAGGAACGTGATCGGATCGCCGATGCGGAAGTTCGATGTCGGCACGTCGGCCACCGCTGCCAGGTTCGCTTCAGAGAGCACTGCCACGACCGAGCCGATCTCCGCATTCGGATTGGCGCGCTTGAACCGCTCTCGCGCCGCATCGAGTGTGTAGGTGGGGATTGGCGGTGTTACCGGCGCGGGGGCGGTGGTCGGCGGCTTCTTTGGCGCGCAACCGGTAACCAGCCCCGCCACGATCAACACGCCAAACCAGCCTCGTTGCAACATGTGAAGCTCCGCAAAAAATCGCACGACCGGCTCCCATCGCTCCGGCTACTAACAGCTAGTAAACCAAGAAGATGCCATCGGCTGCAAGTGTCATTGCACTATCAGACAGCGAATTGCCCTCCACGTCCAATAAGATGTGGAATGGCCGCTGGCCCTCCTCCGCAAAACCGTTACAGTCTAACGTATGCAGGTGCAAGATCCTGAAACCGAATTTCTCCGGCATACAGCCTCCGGCGCACCGGTCAACGAACAGGTGAGGCGATGGGTCGCCTCCAGCGCCGAGATGTGCGGCCCCAGTGAAATTTATTGGTGCGACGGGTCTGAGCAGGAGCGATCGGTCCTGCTTGAGCGGGCGGTGCGCGAAGGCGTGTTGATCCGCCTCAATCCGCAGAAGCTGCCGGACTGTTACCTCCATCGCAGCAATCCCAACGACGTGGCCCGCACCGAACAGCTTACGTTCATCTGCGCTCCCAGTGAAGATATGGCCGGCCCGACCAACAACTGGATGGAAACCCGCCAGGCATACGCCCGGCTGCGGGGGCTCTTTTCGGGATGCATGCTCGGCCGAACGATGTACGTCGTTCCTTTCGTCATGGGGCCCATCGGCTCGCCGCTGGCGAAAATCGGCGTGCAACTCACCGATTCGATCTACGTGGCCATCAGCATGCGGATCATGACGCGGATGGGCACCGTCGCCTGGGAACAGCTCGGCGACGGCGACGAATTCACGCGCTGCCTCCATTCGCTGGGCGACCTGAATCCCCAGCGCCGCTACATCTGCCATTTTCCGGCCGACAATACCATCTGGAGCTTCGGTTCCGGGTACGGCGGCAACGCGCTGCTGGGAAAGAAGTGTCTGGCGTTGCGCATCGCCAGCTATCTCGGCCAGCAGCAGGGATGGATGGCCGAGCACATGCTCCTGCTGGGCGCGACCGATTCGAGCGGCGAGAAGACCTACGTCGCCGCCGCATTTCCCAGCGCGTCGGGGAAGACCAATTTCGCGATGATGATCCCGCCCGAGCGATTCCGCAAAGCGGGGTGGAAGATCACCACGATCGGCGACGACATCGTCTGGATGTGGGTTGATCCGCAGAGCGGAAGACTGCGGGCCATCAACCCGGAAGCGGGATATTTTGGGGTCGTTCCCGGCACCAACGAGCAGACCAATCCCAATGCCATGCGCTGCATGTCCCGCGACACCATCTACACCAACGTCGCGCTGCTTCCCGACGGCGATGTCTGGTGGGAAGGAAAGACAACACAGCCACCCGCCGAGTGCATCGACTGGACCGGCAAACCCTGGACCCAAGGTTGCGGCCGACCGGCCGCGCACCCCAACAGCCGCTTCACCGCCCCGATGCGCAACAACCCCGCGCTCGATCCCTCCGCCGACGATCCCGCGGGCGTGCTCGTCTCGGCCATCATCTTCGGCGGCCGCCGCTCGCGCACCATTCCGCTGGTGTTCCAGGCGTTCAACTGGATGCACGGCGTCTACGTCGGGGCCACGCTCAGCTCCGAAACCACCGCGGCCGCGTCCGGCGAAGTCGGCGTCGTCCGGCGCGACCCGATGGCCATGCTCCCGTTCATCGGCTACAACATCCGCGACTATCTCGTTCATTGGTTTCAGATGCGCAAGCGCATGAAGGACTGCCCGCGCATTTTCCACGTCAACTGGTTCCGCAAGGACGACGCCGGCCACTTCATCTGGCCCGGCTTCGGCGAGAACATGCGCGTGCTG
>Ga0302325_10008335_pt1 | contig 22766 bp, 17 predicted proteins | sample Palsa_T0_2_FD_201948 | JGI IMG/M metagenome (GOLD analysis project Ga0302325, IMG submission 201948) | Peat permafrost microbial communities from Stordalen Mire near Abisko, Sweden - Palsa_T0_2 | ecosystem: Environmental > Terrestrial > Soil > Palsa > Peat permafrost | place: Sweden: Abisko...
CGCGCGATACGGGCAACCCGTGCGATCCGGGCGACCCGCGCGACCCGCGCGATAGCTACCGGGCCGGCGAGGACCGCGCCGATATCAGCTCGCAGGAGCCTGGCCCGTTCGCCGGGACCGCAACCGTGCTGGTCGGCGACACCCCGCTCGATGTGGAAGCCGCCCTCGCGACCGGCTCCCGGGCCGTCGCCGTCGCCACCGGCAGCTACTCGGCCGACGAGCTTGCCGCAGCAGGCGCGCATGCGGTCCTGCCCGACCTGGCCGACACCGCCCGCGTGCTCGACGCGATCCTCGGCCTGCCGGAGGGCACGGCCCCGCCGCCGCAGTAATCCCGCTCCGCCGCCGAGTGATCCCGCTCCGCCGCCGCGTACTTATACACCGCGGTACCGACTTCGCGGGCGAGCCGTCCACAGTGGCGGTTGTTGGCTGCGTAGTTGTCCACCGCTTAGTCCTGCGCCGCCGCGCAGCAACGCCCGGCCAGGCAGCCTTTGCCTCATGCCTGGTCACCTGTCCGACAACTGTTCGCGCCTGCTTGAGTTCCAGCGCGGCGTGATCGCCCGCTGGCAGGCCGCTGCCGTCGGCCTGGATCCAGCGACGATCGACAACTTGCTGCGCCGCGACCGCTGGCAGCCGCTCTACCGAGGGGTCTACGCGGCCTTCACGGGCGATCCGTCGCGGGAGCGCCTGCTGTGGGCGGCGGTCCTGCGTTCCGGCGCGGGCGCGGTCCTGAGTCATCGCACCGCAGCTGAGCTCGACGGTCTGGCCGACAACCCGAGCGAGGTCATCCACGTCACCGTCGGCCACGACCGGCGGGTCAGGATCTCCGACGCAGAACGGCGCGGGCTGGCACCACGCGTGGTCGTCCATCGCACGGACCGAATCGACACCATCCGGCACCCGGTCCGCACGCCGCCGAGGACTCGGGTTGAGGAGACGGTGCTCGACCTCGCGCAGACTGCGAAGTGCTTCGACGATGCCTTCGCCTGGCTCTGCCGCGGATGCAGCCGACGGCTGGTCACCCCGCAGTTACTGCGGACCGCCGCCGGCAGACGCAGCCGGATGCGGTGGCGCGAAGAGATGATGTCCGCGCTGGGCAGCGTCGCCGACGGCGTCCACTCGAACCTGGAGTACCGCTACGTCCGCGACGTGGAGAAGCCGCACGGGCTGCCTACCGCCACGCGCCAGCTCAGGATCGTCCGCGAGGCCCGATCCCAGTACCTGGACAACCTCTACGCGCCGTTTGCCGTGGTAGTGGAACTCGACGGCCAGGCCACGCACCTGGCGGAAGACCGCTGGCGCGACATCCACCGCGACAATCACAGCGCCCGTTCAGGAATCACTACGCTGCGCTACAACTGGAGCGACGTCACCACCCGGCACTGCGAAGTAGCGGCGCAGATCGCTGCCGTGCTCCGGCTGCGCGGCTGGGACGGCACCCTCCGCAGCTGCGGCCCGGCCTGCACTGTCGCCGCCACCGCCGCCACCGCCGGCGCCACGCAGCCGGGACGACTCTCAGGCCCGCCGCCCGACAGACGTCCCCGCTGACCCAGGCCACCACCGCCGCCACGCAGCCGGGACGACTGTCAGGCCCGCCGCCTGACACACGTCCCCGCTGACGCAAGCCGCCCGCCCCGAGCAGGCCAGGCCGCGAATACGCCACGGAGCCGGGACGACTGTCAGGCCCGCCGCCCGACACACGTCCCCGCTGACGCGGGCCAGCGCCTCGGGCCCGGCCAGGCCGCGGCGGCGAAGGGGCAGGGACAGGGACAGGGACAGGGGCAGGGGGCGCGGTGGTGGCTGCGCGGGGCGGAACGAACCCGAAAGTCAGGGCAGGAGGTCGGTGAGGGGGACGTCGGGATCGGTCAGGCGATCGACGTCGACGGGGCCGCCGGCCCGGATCAGCGCCTGGATATCGTCGTTGACATCCCAGACGTTGACGTTCATCCCGGCGATCACGGCACCGTCGTCCAGCCAGAACGCGATGAACTCCAGCGAGTCCTTGTCCCCCCGGTAGACCACATCGTCGTAGCGGCCCGGCTCGGGCACCCCGGCCGCCTCCATGCCCAGGTCGTACTGATCGGAGTAGAAGTACGGCACCAGGTCGTAGGAGACCGGCTGGCCCAGCATCGACCGCGCCGCAACCGGCCCGCCCGCTAGCGCATTGCCCCAGTGCTCGACCCGGACCCGGCGTCCCAGCAGCGGGTTGAAGGCATTGGCCACATCGCCGGCGGCAAAGATATCCGGGTCGGAGGAGCGCAGCGCTTCGTCAGCCACGATCCCGTTGTCCACCGTCAGGCCGGCCTGCGCCGCGAAGCCGGCGTTCGGCACGGCGCCGATCCCGACCAGGACCACGTCGGCGGGTACCGTCGTGCCCGCCGAGGTGACCACCTCGCTGACCCGGCCGCCCGAGCCGTGCAGCTCACTGATGCCCTCGCCGAACAGGAACGTCACCCCGTGGCTGCGGTGCAGGCCAGCGAACACCTCGCCAAGCTCCGGGCCGACCGACCGGATCAGCGCACCAGCCTCATGCTCGATGACAGTGACCTCGCAGCCGTACTGCCGGGCGGCGGCGGCGCTCTCCAGCCCGATCCATCCTGCCCCGGCGATCACTACCTGGCCGCCGCCGCGCAGCACGGCACCAAGGCGCTCGGAGTCACCGATGGTGCGCAGGTAGAGCACCCCGTCCAGATCGGCGCCCGGCACCGTCAGCCGACGCGGCGACGCGCCGGTCGTGATCAGCAGCTTGTCGTAGCCGACCGAGGTGCCATCAGCGAGCCCCACCCGCCGGGAGGCACGGTCGAGGGAGCTGACCACCGAGCCCAGCCGCAGGTCGACGGCATTGTCGGCATACCAGCCCGCCTCGTGGACGAAGACCGAGTCCCGCGCGTCCTTGCCGAGCAGGTAGCCCTTGGACAGCGGCGGCCGCTCGTACGGGCGCTCCTCCTCCTCGCCGATGAGCACGACGGCCCCGGCGAAGCCTTCCTCCCTGAGGGTCTGGGCGGCCTTGGCTCCCGCCAGGCTCGCGCCGACGATGACGTAGGTTCCTTCGCCTGGCATCGAGTGCTCCTTCTGCTCGCGGGCTCCGGGACTACAGCCGACCGACGCGCAGAACATCTGGCGCGCTGCCTCCCCAGCACAGCCGCGCGTGCCACGCCACAGCCGAGGTGTCCGTGAGCGAAGCTATCTGGTCAACGACCACGCGCAGCCGGGCAGGGTCCGATTCGGCGGCTGCGAAAGCAGGCCGGAACATCGGGTCGAGCGTGCCCGGCGCGCCCGCCAGCAGCGCCCCGGCCAGCTCGGTGATGACTTCGCGTTCCCTGGCCTGCACGGCGGCGGCGCCCGCGCGGCTCATCACATAGTGCGCCGTGACCCCTTTGAGCACGGCACACTCCAGCCGCTGCTGACGGGGGACGACGAGGTCGGCGTCGTACCTGGTGAGCGGCAGTCGGCTGGCCGGCCGGGTCGCCTGCTGAGCCGCCCGGCAGAACCGGCCGATCAGCTCGCTGGTGAGGTTCTTGACGGCAGCCGCTGCCTCAGGCCCGCCGTCGAACCCGGTCGGCCAGCAGTCCAGCTCCAGCAGGCGCTCGAATACCTCGCACAACTCCGCCACGCTGGCCGAGCCCGGGTCGCAGTAGACGGCCCGCGTCAGTTCCGCGACCGCGCGCTGCTCGGCCTTGTCCCGCAGCTGATCAAGGGTGATCATGCCCGCGTGCAGCCCGTCCTCCAGATCGTGCACGGAGTAGGCCACGTCGTCGGCCCAGTCCATCACCTGCGCCTCCAGGCAGGCGCGGCCAGGCTCGGTGCCGTCGCGGATCCAGCCGAAGACCTCCGCGTCGGCTGCGTACGCGCCGTACTTGGGGCTGCCTGCTGACGCCAGCCACGGGTACTTCAGGGTGGCGTCCAGGGTTGCCCGGGTCAGGTTCAGACCCGCGCCAGTCACCTTCGCTTCCAGCCGGGTCAGCAGCCGCAGGCTCTGGGCGTTTCCCTCGAAGCCGCCGCAGCCAGCGGCAACCTCGGCGAGAGCGGACTCGCCATTATGGCCAAACGGGGGATGCCCCAGATCATGTGCCAGGCAGGCGGAATCAACCAGGTCGGGATCACAGCCCAGCGCGGCGCCGAGCTCGCGCCCGATCTGCGCGCATTCCAGCGAATGGGTCAGCCGGGTGCGCGGGAAGTCACCCGACCCGATCTCGACGACCTGGGTCTTGGCGGCCAGGCGCCGCAGCGCGGCGCTGTGCAGCACCCGGGCGCGGTCCCGCTCGAACGGGCCGCGCCCGGTACTCGGCGCGCGCTTGGGCGGCTCGGCGGCCCACCGGGCCGTCGCCTGCCGGTCATAGCCAGTGGTCACGGACGGCATGTCCTGCCGCTGGCTGGCTGTCGGCTGCGGACCGCCGGCATTGGCCGTGAACCTGGCTCTGTGGCCCGACTCCGCTGGTCACCGACTGTCGCTGCCCCCCACCGCGGCCAGGACGACGGCGCGCCCGGCCTCCAGCCGGGCGACGGGAACGCGGAACGGCGAGCAGGACACGTAATCCAGGCCCGCGGCGTGGAAGAAGCGCACCGACTCGGGGTCGCCGCCGTGCTCACCGCAGACCCCAATCTTCAGGTCGGGCCGGGTCGCCCGGCCCTCCGCCACCGCGATCTTGACCAGGCGGCCGATGCCGTCGGCATCCAGCGTCTCAAACGGCGAGACGCCGAATATGCCGAGGTCGATGTAGCGGCTGAAGAACGAGCCCTCCACGTCGTCGCGGGAGAACCCCCAGCCCATCTGGGTGAGGTCGTTGGTCCCGAACGAGAAGAACTCGGCCGCATGCGCGATCTGCCCGGCGGTGAGCGCGGCGCGCGGCACCTCGATCATCGTGCCGATCAGCGTGTGCGCCTTGGTGCCGGTCTCCGCCGCCACCTCGGCGAGCACCCGCTCGGCCTCCTCGCGCGCGAGCTCGAGTTCCTGCACCGCGCCGACCAGCGGGATCATGATTTCCGGCTTCGGATCGCCGCCGGCGCGCACCCGCGCCGCGGCGGCGTGCGCGATCGCCCGGACCTGCATGGCGTAGAGCCCGGGAATGACCAGGCCGAGCCGGACGCCGCGCAGGCCGAGCATCGGGTTCTGCTCGTGCAGGCGCCGCACCGCATCCAGCAGCTTGCGGTCCTGAGCGGTGGCGCTGTCGCCGGCCAGCGCGACCTTGACCGTCAGCTCGGTGAGATCGGGCAGGAACTCGTGCAGCGGCGGGTCGAGCAGCCGGATGGTGACCGGCAGTCCGTCCATCGCCGCCAGGATCTCCACGAAGTCGCCCTGCTGCAGCGGCTCGAGGGCGTCGAGGGCAGACTGGCGCGTGGCGTCGTCGTCGGCCAGGATCAGCCGCTCCACCAGCTGCCGCCGCTCGCCCAGGAACATGTGCTCGGTCCTGGTCAAGCCGATCCCCTCGGCACCGAACCGCACCGCACGCGCCGAGTCCTCGCCGTTGTCGGAGTTGGCGCGGACACCCAGGCGGCGGCGCTCGTCCGCGTGCGTCATGATCTGGTGCACCGCGCCGACCAGCTCGTCGGACTCCGGGTCAAGGCCGCCCTCGAAGTACTCGACCACCGGAGAAGCCATCACCGGGACCTCGCCGAGATAGACCAGGCCGGACGTGCCGTCGACGGAGATGACGTCGCCCTCGCTGACGGTCACGCCGTCGGCCGCGGTGAAGGTGTGGCCCTCGACGTCCACGTCCAGCCCGTCGGCGCCGCACACGCAGGTCTTGCCCATTCCCCTGGCGACCACCGCGGCGTGGCTGGTCTTGCCGCCCCGGCTGGTCAGGATGCCGCGCGCGGCGATCATGCCGTGCAGGTCGTCCGGGTTGGTCTCCCGCCGCACCAGGATGACGTCCTCGCCCGCGGCTGCCAGCTCGACCGCCCTGGCGGAGTCGAACACGGCCTTGCCGACCGCGGCGCCCGGCGATGCGCTGATCCCCGTCGTGATCTGCTTGGGCTTCCCGCTGGTGTCGAACCGGGGGAACATCAGGTGCGCCAGTTGCTCGCCGGTGACACGGGTCAGCGCCTCGTCCATGTCGATCAGGCCCTGGTCAACGAGCTGGGTGGCGATCCGGAACGCCGCCGCGGCGGTCCGCTTGCCGACGCGGGTCTGCAGCATCCACAGCTTGCCGCGCTCGATGGTGAACTCGATGTCGCACAGATCCCGGTAGTGGTTCTCCAGGGTCTGCATGATCTGCATCAGCTCGGCGTAGCATGCGGCGTTGATCTGCTCGAGGTCCTGCAGTGGGACGGTGTTACGGATGCCGGCGACGACGTCCTCGCCCTGGGCGTTCTGCAGGTAGTCGCCGTAAACACCCTGCTGGCCGGTGCCCGGGTCGCGGGTGAAGGCTACGCCGGTGCCTGAGTCCATGCCCAGGTTGCCGAAGACCATGGCCACGATGTTGACCGCGGTGCCCAGGTCGGTGGGGATCCGCTCCTGGCGCCGGTACAGGATCGCCCGGTCAGCGTTCCAGGAATTGAAGACGGCGTTCACCGCGAGGTTCATCTGCTCGCGCGGGTCCTGCGGGAACTCGCGTCCGGTGTGCTTGCGGACAATGTCCTTGAAGGTGTCGACGATGGCCCGCAGGTCGTCGGCATCCAGGTCCAGGTCGTTCTTGGTACCCTTGGCCTGCTTGGCCGATTCGATCGCGTGCTCGAAGTCGCTGCCCTCGATGTCGAGCACCGTCTTGCCGAACATCTGGATCAGCCGGCGGTAGGAGTCCCAGGCAAAGCGCTCGCTGCCCGCCTGCTTGGCCAGGCCGTGCACCGACTCATCGGACAAGCCGATGTTCAGGACGGTCTCCATCATGCCCGGCATCGAGAACTTGGCGCCGGACCTGACACTGACCAGCAGCGGATCGGCGTGATCACCGAGCCGCCTGCCCATCTTGTCTTCCAGCTGCTGCAGGTGCGCACTGACCTCAGCGTCCAGACCGTCGGGAGTTGTCCCGTTTTGCAAGTAATAACGACAGGCGTCGGTTGTGATGATGAAACCGGGCGGGACCGGCAGGCCCAGGTTGGTCATCTCGGCCAGGTTGGCGCCCTTGCCGCCCAGCAGATCTTTCAGGTCCCTGTTTCCCTCGGTGAAGTCATAGACGAGCTTCGGCACTGCAGGTTCTCCTCGCGGTGCCGCCGGCGGGGTGCTGCCCGGACGCCAGACGGCAAAAGTGATTTGCGGCCTCTCGGCCCTCAGAACCGACTCTACCGAGCCTGGCTAGTCACCGGCCGCCGCTCGCGCTGTTCTTCGCGCGGGCAACCCGTCGGATCACCTATCGTGCGGTCAGCAACCGGCGAAAAGACCGGCGATCGGGCGAAAGACCAGAGCGATTTGGGGAACTGGAGCAGCGGAGCCGCTGGGCCGGGCCGACATCTGGTGCGGCGGGTCTCGCGTCGCGAGCCTGCCGCACCAGCGACAATGTCGGGCATGAACCTGCCGAGCGTGAGCGTAATCGGCCTGCTGCACCCGGGCGCGATGGGTGCCGCCGTCGGACGGTGCCTGGTGGAGCGAGGGCACCTGGTGCTGTGGGCCTCGGAGGGCCGCGGGCCGGAAACAGCGGCGCGGGCGCACGCGGCCGGGCTCACCGACGCCGGGACGGCCGCCGAGGTCGCCGACCGTGCCGAGGTCATCTTCTCGATCTGCCCGCCGCACGCGGCGCTGGACGTGGCGTGGGCCGTGCAGGGATTCGGCGGCCTGTTCGCCGACGCGAACGCGATCTCCCCGGCTACGGCCCGCGAGGTGGCGCTGATGGTGGAGGAGGGCGGGGCTACCTACGTCGACGGCGGGATCATCGGTCCGCCGCCGGTGCAGGCAGGCAGCACCCGCCTGTATCTGTCCGGCCCGCAGGCGGACTCGGTGCGCGGGCTGCTGGCTGGGACGCCGCTGGACGCCCGGGTCGTTCCTGGCGGTCTCCTGTCAGCCTCCGCGCTGAAGATGGCCTACGCGGCGTGGACGAAGGGCTCGGCGGCGCTGCTGCTGGCAGTCCGGGCGCTAGCCAGGACCGAGGGCGTGGCGGACACCCTGCTGGCGGAATGGGGGCTGTCACAGCCGGCGCTCGACGGCTGGTCCCGCAGTGCCGCCGAGTCGGCGACCACCAAGGGCTGGCGCTGGGTCACCGAGATGGAAGAGATAGCCGCCACGATGACCGGCGCCGGCCTGCCGGACGGGTTCCACCAGGCCGCCGCAGAAATCTTCCGCCGGTCGCCCCGGGGCCGGCCGGGGACCTCGACCGGCCCGGGCATCGACAAGGTCCTGGCGGCACTGACCGGGGACGCGCAGTGACCGGCGAAGCGGCAGTGACCGGGGACGCAGTGCTGGACTAGTCGGGCGGCGAGGCGCCGCTGCGCTGGGCGCGGAAGTCGGCCAGCCAGCGGCGGAAGTCGGTGGCGGCGATCCGTTCCCCGGTAAGGCCCTGCGCCTCGGCGGAGGCGAGAAATACTGCCGGGGGGCCCATCACCTCGGCGGGCAGCAGCCCGGCACGGGCCGGCTCGGGCAGCTCGTCGGGGATCATCCCGGTGGCCGTGGCACCACCCGGCAGGACGATGTTCACCGTGACCCCGAAGGGCCGCAGATCCTCGGTCATGATCAGGCTCAGCGCCTCCGCGCCGGCCCGGGAGGGACCGTAGGGGACAAATCCCGGCCTGCGCATCGTCTCGTGGTTCATGGAGACATTGACGAAACGGCCGTGCCCCTGCTCGATGAATATCCGGGCAAAGGCCCTTGCGACGAGGAAATAGCCGGTCAGGTTCGTCGCAACGACGTCGGCGAATCCTGCGGGATCGACCTCGAAGAACGGCTGCGGCTGGGTCAGGAAGCGGGGATTGACCGTCCGCATCCCGATGCCCGCGTTGTTCACGACCAGGTCGATCCCGCCCAGGCGCGAGTGCGCCGCCGCCACAGCTGCCGCCACCGACTGCGGCTCGCGCACGTCGACGGCAAGCGGCTCCGCAGCCAGGCCGCCGGCCCGGTGCAGCGCCACCAGTTCCGGCAGCCGCGGCGTCGGCCGCGCCGCGATGGCGACCGTGGCGCCGGCCCTAACGCGGCGTATTAGTCGGCCGCGCCGGCGTAGTAGTTAGCTGGCCGCGCCGGCATAGTAGGCCGATGCCTCGCCCCTGATCGCGACGCTCGGGCGGCCGTCGACGCCGACCGGCACCGGCCCGGCAACGGTGACCCGCTCGCCGCGCCGGTGCGCGCTGCCGTAATCGTAGATCGCGTAGTGCTGGGTGGCCCGGTTGTCCCAGATGGCCAGGTCCCCTTCGCGCCAGTGCCAGCGGACCGTCTGCTCGGGGCGGGTAACGTACTCCTGCAGCAGCCGGATCATGTCATGCGATGCCCGCGGTGAGAATCCGGTCACGGTCCGCGCGAAGCCGCCGAGAACCAGCGAGCGCTCAGCGGTCTCCGGATGCACCCGCACCGCTGGATGCTCGGTCTCGTAGACGGTCGAGAGGAATTCCCTCCGTCTGGCCGCGTAAGCCGCATCGGCACGAGCCTGTTCGGCGTGCTGCTGGCGGGCTGTGCCCGTTGCGTAATCGTTGGCGTTGGTGTGCACGATGCGCAGCCGGTCGACCAGGTCCCGCAGTTCGGCCGGCAGGCTCTGGTAGGCGCTCACGGTGTTGGCCCAGATCGTGTCGCCGCCCACCGGCGGGATGACCACGGCGTGCAGGAGCGTGAACGCCGGCGGCCGGTCGACGAAGGTCACGTCGGTGTGCCAGTAGTCGGTCCGCCCGCCCATGTGCGAGTCGATCTCCGCCAGGAAAGGCCGCTCAGGCGGTGATGCCACCGTCGGGTGGCCGAGCGTCAGCGGGCCGAGTCGCTCGGCGAACGCTACCTGCCTGGCGTAGTCGAGACTCTGGTCGCGCAGGAAGACCACCTTGTGGTCCAGCAGCGCCTGGCGTATCTGGGCGACAGCGTCGTTCCCGGGCGCGGCACCGGTGTCGACCCCGGAGATCTGCGCGCCGATATGGCCAGCGAGCCTGGTCACGCTGACGCTGGTCTGGGTGCTGGAAGTTCGCATAGACCGACAATGCCATGTCGGCCCGCATGCGTCTGCCCCGGGCCGTGCGTGGCCCCGGGAGCTGAGCGGGCTCGTCCAGTTGAACTCGCCGGTGAAGAATTCGTCGGCAAGGTCGAGTTCGACCTTGCCGACGATCTCCCGTCGGCCTCGTCGTTCCCGTCGAAGGTCTCAGCCAGCGGGCCGGATGTTCTGGTTGATCCGGAACAAGTTGGTTGGGTCGTAGCTGGCCTTGATCTCGGCGAGGCGGTCGTAGTTGGCGCCGTAGGTGGCTCGCACCCGGTCCTGGCCCTCGTCCATCATGAAGTTCACGTACGCCCCGCCGGCTGAGTATGGGTGGGTGGCGTCCCAGTAGTCGACGGTCCATTGCTTGATCGCGGCGGCGTTGGCCGGGTCCGGGTCGACCCCTACGATCACTTGCGAGAAGGTGGCGTCGCGGTAGGCCCAGGCGGTGTCCCTGGCGGGCACCTTGTTGACGGCTCCGTCGATGGGATACAGGTGCATCGTCGAGTGCATGGTCGGCAGCTCGCTGGCGAAGCGGGCGTGGGCATCTACGGCGGCGTCGGGCACGGTGCGGAAGAAGTCGCCTCGCCAGTACCACTGCAGCCCGCGCGGGTAGAGCCCGTCGAAGGCCGACTGCAAGCCGGGATAGGGTGCCTCGCCGATGCCGTCGAACGCGGGTTGCATGTCGCGGACCGGCTTGAGCGCCTCGGTCGCGTTGGCGGGATCGCCGAGGTAGCACCACATGATCGCGCACGCCTTGTGCAGGTGGAATGCCTCGGGGAACGTATCGACCGGCGGCACGGTCATCACGGCGAGGAACCCGTAGAGGTCGTCGTCCTGGGCGGGCAGGAAGTCGCGGAACCACGACAGCACGTCCTTGGTCGCCGCCACCGGCCACGCGGTCGGGCCGCAGACGACGTTGCCCACCGGGTGCAAACGGAACGTGAACGAGGTGACGATGCCGAAGTTCCCGCCTCCGCCCCGCAGCGCCCAGAACAGATCGGGGTGCTCGGACTCGGACGCGGTGACCACCCGCCCGTCGGCCAGCACGACCTCGGCTTCGAGCAGGTTGTCGATGGTGAGGCCATACTTGCGGGACAGGTAGCCGTGGCCGCCGCCTAGGGTCAGGCCGCCCACGCCGGTTGTCGAGATGATGCCCGAGGGGGTGGCGAGGCCGTGCTCATGGGTAGCCGCGTCGACCAGGCCCCAGGTGGCACCTCCCTGCACTCGTGCCGTGCGTTGTCCGGGGTCAACCTCGACCGAGTGCATGGGCGACAGGTCGATGACGATGCCGCCGTCGACGGTGCCAAACCCCGGCCCGTTGTGCCCGCCGCCCCGCACCGCGACCGGCGTGCCGGCCTTGCGCCCGGCGTCGAGCGCCGCCTGCACATCGCTGACACCGGCGCAGCGGGCGATGAGCGCCGGGTGCCTGTCGATCATGGCGTTGTAGACTGACCGGGCGTCGTCGTAGTCGGCGTCGCCGGAGCCGATGACCTCCCCGCTGATCAGTGTGCGAAGTTCCGGTGTCGCGTCCATCAGGTCGGTCATTTGCGTGCTCCTTATCTGCGTGACCCGCCGGGCGTTCGGTCCGACAGCAGCACGGTATGAGGGGCGCGGCCAGGCGTCATGACCGGATCTGATCCATTCCGGGTCGGCGGCCGATGGTCAGATCTGACTACCTGGCTTCTCGCTGGGCCTTCACATGAGGCCGTGTTGGGCGGCATAGATCGCCGCCTGGGTGCGGTTTGCGGCTCCGGTTTTCATCAGGATGCTCCGCACGTGGTTGGCGGCGGTGTTGGCGCTGATGTAGAGGTGAGCACCGATCTCCTGATTGCTGAGACCGGTGGCGAGCAGGCGCAATACGTCGATCTCGCGCTCACTGAGGCCATCGGGTCTGGTCGACGGCGCGACCGGGGCAAGGATCCGGATGACACGGCCCTGGCCGATTGGGCCGGCGAGGCGGCGAGCCTCATCGGCCAGGGCTCGGGCCTGATCGCGGTGGCCGGCGGACGCGGCGAACAGCGCCTGGTAGGCGAGGGTCTCGGCCACGTGGATGACTGACCGCATGCGGCGATCCATCGCGAGGGCCACGTCGAAATGGCGGGCGGCGGCGGCGCGGTCGCCCACCAGCGCAGCGACCCGTGCGAGGAGCCGATCGGCGCTGCCGAAGGCGGCGATCAGCGTGCCCGACACGAGGTTCATGCCCGCGTACTCCGCGAGCAGCGGCCGCAACACGCGCGCCGCGTCGAGGTCGCCGAGCGCGAGCGCGGCCTCGCTCATGAAGACCAGCTCCATCGGCCACTGGGCCTCGTCGGTGCGGGCGGTGAGCTGGCGGTCCAGCAGGTGGTGCAGGGCGCGCCGGATGCCGGTCTCGACCCCGAGTTCTGTGTAGAGCGCGAGCAGCCCGGGTACCCACCGGTCGGCGAACGACTCGCGGCCGTCGAGGAAATCACGGAACCGCCCCAGCGCGCCGGTCTCGCGCCTGATCATGAACAGCTGTACGCCGTAGGGGCCCTCAGCCAACTCGTCGCCGACCGTGTCGGTCTGGGTGAGCGTCTCCTCGGCCCACCGTTCGGCGCCCGCGAAATCGCCGCGGAGGAACGCGCCGGCGCAGGCGAGGCAGCCGTGGACGTGTCGGTAGTACGGCTGACCGGTGGCCTCCGCAGCGCGCCGCGAGTCTTCGATGGCCTCGCGCAGGTCGGCCGGCCGGCCGCCCAGAAAGCACACGGTCGCGCGGAAGTTCGCCGCCCGACCGAGGGACTCGTAGTCGCGGGCGGCACGCGCCAGCCGCGTCACCTCCGCGCTGCGCTCGCGTTGACGCTTCGCCATATCGGGCGTGATCCCGTGCCACAGGCCGGCGGTGAGGGCGTGCAGCACGACGGCCTCGTCGCCCAGCTCGCGGGCCAGATCGATCGCGCGGCCGCCAACCTCGCAAGCACTGGCCGTCTCGCCGCCGAGCGCCAGCGCTCGGCCCAGACTCGCCAGCGCACGCACGTAGGTCGGATTGTGATCGTCGAGCTCGCAACCCTCGACGGCGGCCGACAGCAGATCGGCGGCGCGGGTGCCGAGCACGCCGGGCCGCCAGGTCGCGTCCTCGAACCCCACGGCAGCGGCGAGCCTGACCGCCGGATCGTCGGCCGTCGCGAGCTGCTCGTAGATCGCTCGGGCGTGCGGGAAGTGGCAGGCGCGCACATAGTCGGCCCCGGCGGCGAGCAGCAGCCCCGAGCGCAGCTCGGGTGCGCACTCCGGCAGCGACGACGCTCGTTCGAACCACACCGCGGCGTCTTCGAAGGCGAGGCTCTTCTCCGCCAGCCGGCCAGCCTCCCTGCTGTAGCGCACTGCCCGGTCGTGGAACCCGAGGATGTGGCCGGCCAGATAGTGGTGTGCGAGGCGCGGCACGAGCGAGGCGTGGGCCGGCTGCCGTTCCAGCGCCTCGGCGGCCTGGACGTGGAGTCGGGTCAGCCGAGACGGCGGCATTCGGTCGAGCACCGCCTGCCGCGTCAGCGCGTGGACGAACGAATAACGGCCGGCGTCCGGATCGACCACGTCGATCAGCCCGAGCGCTGTTGTCGAGTCGACGAACGCCATCGTCTGCGCGAGATCGGCCCCGTCGGCGGCAACAAGCGTGGCCAGGTCGAACTCGTTGCCGAGCACCGCCGCCAACTCGATGACCTGCCGGATCTCCCCGCCGAGCTCGTCGATGCGGGCCGTCAGCGTGTCGCTGATCGACGCGGGGACACGCTGGGGGAAGCGAAGCGCCGAGACGCCGCCCCGCCGTTCGAGATCGGCCCACAATTCGCGCAAGAAGAACGGGTTGCCGCCCGTGCGGTCTCGCAGCAACGCCGCCGGCGCTCGAGCCTCCCGCAACGGCAGCCCGCTGCGCAGCACGACGTACTCGGCGATGGCGTCGGTGTCGAGCCCGCTCAGGTCGAGCCGACGAACACCATCCAGGCGGTGCAGCTCCGCCACCCGGGCTGCCACCTCGTCGGAGCGATCCGGTGCCGTGCTGCGGAACGTCACCAGCACCAGCATGCGCGTGCCGTTCGAGGCGTGCACCACGTGCTCGAGCAGCGCGACCGTCGGCAGCTGCGCCCAGTGGAGATCCTCAAGGACCAGCGCCAACGGGCCGTCGTCAGCCAGCCGGCGGAACAAGCCGGCCACGGCATCGAACAGGTCGCGGCGTACCTCACCTGAGTCGGCGAGGGATTCGCGGACCTCGGGCTGGTGCCGGGCGACGTGGGCCGAGAGGCGCTGGAGCTCCACCCCGCTGTCGTCCAGGAGCGCGGCGAGACTGCCGGGGGCGGTTCCGGTAAACAGGTGATCGAGCATCTCGGCAAAGGGCTGGTACGGGACGCCGGCCTCGGGATTCGAGGCCCCGACGAGCACCGTCACCCCGTCGTCGCGAAGCGCGCCGGCCACCTCAGCCGTCAAGCGGGACTTGCCGGCCCCCGGTTCTCCGCCGATGAACACGAGCTGGCGGCGGCCGCGCTCGACCTCGGCCCAGATCGCCTCGAAGGTCTCGAGCTCGGAGCGGCGACCGACGAGCGGCAGATCCCGTGACGCGGCGATACGAGCCGGCAGCGAAGGCGGGGCCCACGAACCCATAGTCAGACGCCCGCACGCCGGTCAGATCGGCGCTGACGCCCCGTCGGGGAGGAGACGGTCGGTCACCTCGACGATGACGTCCGCTGGCAGGCCCGCTCGTGTCGCAGCCCGCCGGATCGCTTCCGGCGACGGCGCCTCGTACAGACAGTAGGTCTTGCGCCTATCAGCCGACAGGAACGAGTAGAGCCAACGCACGCCCTCTTCGTCGTTGATGCGGTTGATCCCGTCAGCGACGTCAGCGACACCCTCCAGTTCCTCCGCGAACCGCCGCTCGACCATGAAAACCGGCATGCTGTTACTCCCCTGAGGCCGCGCCGCTTTCAGTCCCCGTGGGGGATTGTACGCCAAGCGACCCTGGCGTGGTCGACGCCGCGACGGTCATCTCGTCGCCGACCACGGAGTCTGAGGCGCCGCGGGCACGGTCGACAACCTGAGCACGTGGCAAGGCGCGGGCCAAGTAACGAGGCCAACACCAGCCTGGCGGGCTGATCAGCAGCCGGTCAGCCGTTCGGAAAGATAAGACATGAGGCCGTCGATGCCTACTCGCTCCTGCCGCATCGAGTCGCGTTCCCGGACCGTGACCGCCTGGTCATCCAGGGTGTCGAAGTCGATGGTCACGCAGTACGGCGTGCCGATCTCGTCCTGGCGGCGGTAACGGCGGCCGATCGCGCTGGCGTCGTCGAAGTCGGTGTTCCACTGCTTGCGCAGCTGGGCGGCGATATCCCTGGCCTTGGGCGACAGGTCGGCGTGCCGCGACAGCGGCAGCACGGCCACCTTCACCGGAGCGAGCCGGTGGTCCAGCCGCAGCACTGTCCGCTTCTCCATGTTCCCCTTGGCGTCGGGGGCCTCGTCCTCGGTGTAAGCGTCCAGCAGGAACATCAGCAGCGACCGGTCCACCCCGGCGGCTGGCTCGATGACGTAGGGCACGTACCGGGTGCCGGTTTCCGCGTCCAGGTAGGACAGGTCCTGGCCGGACGCACGCGAGTGCGTGGTCAGGTCGAAGTCGGTCCGGTTCGCGATCCCCTCCAGCTCGCCCCACTCGCTGCCGGGGAAGTCGTACCGGTACTCGATGTCCACGGTGCGCTTGGAGTAGTGGGACAGCTTCTCCTTGGGGTGCTCGTAGAGCCGCAGGTTCTCCTTGGTGACCCCGAGATCGAGGTACCAGGCCAGCCGGGTCTCGATCCACCGGTCGTGCCACTGCTCGTCGGTGCCGGGCTTGACGAAGAACTCCATCTCCATCTGCTCGAACTCGCGGGTGCGGAAGATGAAGTTGCCGGGGGTGATCTCGTTACGGAATGACTTGCCGACCTGGCCGATGCCGAACGGGACCTTTTTGCGCGAGGTCTGCAGCACGTTGCGGAAGTTGATGAAGATGCCCTGGGCCGTCTCCGGGCGCAGGTAGGCCAGGCCGGAGTCGTCCTCCGTCGCGCCCAGGTAGGTGCGCAGCAGGCCGTTGAACATGCGCGGCTCGGCAAAGGCGCCCCTGGTGCCGCAGTGCGGGCAGGCGATCGTGGCCAGGCCGCCCTCCGGGGGGTGCCCGTGGGAGTCGGTGTAGGCATCGATCAGGTGATCGGCTCGGAACCTGTGATGGCACGACATGCACTCGGTGAGCGGGTCGACGAACTCAGTGACGTGCCCGCTGGCCTGCCAGACCTCCAGCGCGAGGATGACGCTGGAGTCCAGGCCGACGATGTCCTCGCGCTCGTGCACCATCGAGCGCCACCACTGGCGCTTGATGCTGTTCTTGATCTCGACACCGAGCGGGCCGTAGTCCCAGGCGGCACGCAGGCCGCCGTAGATCTCGCTGGACGGGAACACGATCCCGCGGCGCTTGCAGAGGCTGACGAGCGTTTCCATCCGGTCACTACGGCGGGCCATCAAGATCTCCATCCGGCTGGCGGTCGGCGGGTCGCGGGACGTACGCAAACCCAGGTAGGGGGGCCGCGGTGCAGAAAGCTTACCGGTGATCGGCACTGCACGGCGCGGCTATTGTGGTCAGGTGATGCTGGGACGAGGGCCGGAGGGACGCAACGCATGAGCAGCTCGAACCGGCGGGCCCGGCAGCGGCCGCTCCCCCGGGATCGGCAGCGACCGCTCCCCCCGGGCGGGGCCCTGTACACACCCGGAGCGACAGGGGCGCGCCGGTCGGTGGAGCGGCGCAGCGCGGCGCTGCTGTTGTTCCTGCATCAGCTGCCGATGTGGTTGCTGCCGGTACTGCTCGTCGCGCTGCTGGTGACCGGCCTGGCCGTGCACGGCCTGATCGGCGCGGCGGCGCTGTGCGGGGTAGCCGCGGTGCTCGCCCTGCTCGCGTTCGTGTCCTGGCCGCAGCTGGCCGCCCGCGGACGGCTCGGTCGCGTCGTCGCGATCGGCTGCGTGCTCGCGCTGGCCGTCCTGCAGGCGACTCGCTGACCTCATCGCCCGCCCTGGCCGGCGGGGCTTAACGGGCCGCCGGGGCTTACCGGGCCTCCGGCAGCGGGCTGGGGTCGGTCGGCAGCGGGCTGGGGTCGGTCGGCAGCGGGCTGGGGTCGGCCCCGCCGTACCGGCGGTCGCGGCTGGCGTATATCTCGCAGGCGCGCCACAGGTGCCGGCGGTCGAAGTCAGGGAACAGCGTGTCGAGGAAGACGAACTCGGCATACGCGGACTGCCAGAGCAGGAAGTTGGAGATCCGCTGCTCCCCCGATGACCGCACGAACAGGTCCACGTCGGGTATCCCCGGCTCGTCGAGATAGCGGGCAAACGCCTTCTCGTCGAGCTTGTCGGCCCGCAGCCGGCCGGCCACGGCATCGGCCGCGATCGCCGCCGCGGCGTCGACGATCTCGGCGCGGCCGCCGTAATTCACGCAGAACTGCAAGGTCAGCACCGAGTTGCCGGCGGTCATCTGCTCAGCGTCCTCCAGTTCCCTGATCACGCTGCGCCACAGCCGCTGCTGCCGCCCGGCCCAGCGGACCCGCACGCCCATCTCGTTCAGCTGATCCCGGCGCCGGCGGATGACATCACGGTTGAAGCCCATCAGGAAGCGGACCTCGTCCGGCGAGCGGCGCCAGTTCTCGGTCGAGAACGCATAGGCCGACAGGTACGGGATGCCGAGCTCGATCGCCCCCATGATCACGTCGAAGAGCGACTGCTCGCCTGCCTTGTGCCCCTCCGTGCGGGGCAGGCCCCGCTGCTTGGCCCAGCGCCCGTTGCCGTCCATGACCAGCGCCACATGCCGCGGCAGCAGGTGAGCCGGGATGGCCGGAGCACTCGCGCCGCCTGGATGCGGATCAGGCGGCCGGACCTGGCCGATCACGGCGCCCCCGCGCGGGTCGCGTGCTCCACATGCCGCAGCGACCGGATGGAATGCTCCAGGTGCCACTGCACATACGCGGCGACCAGGCCGCTGCACTCGACCTGATGGCGGCGCTGACTGGCATCGGCGTAGGCCCAGTCACCGCGCAGCAGCGCGCTCATCAGGGCAATCGTCGCCACCGGCGGGGTGGCGGCACCGGGCACGCGGCACGCCTGGCAGGTCAGGCCGCCCGCCGCGATGCCGAATGCGCGCAGCACCGGCCGACGGAGATGGCGGGGCGCTGGCCCCGGAAGATCGTTTTGCTGAATGTTCTTGTCATCGTCGGAGGCCTGATCGTCGCTGACCGGTGCCCGGGTGCCGCACACAGCGCACTCCTCCAGCGCGGGGGCATACCCGGCGACCGCGAGCGAGCGCAGCAGATAGGCGTCGAGCACGAGCCGGGGGTCATGAACGCCCTCGCCCAGCGCCCGCAGCCCGCCGATGAGCAGCAGGAACTGGCGCAGGGCCGGCTCCTTCTCGACGGGAGTGAACCTCTCGGCCGTCTCCAGCATCGCGGTGCCTGTGGTGTATCGCGGGTAGTCGGTGGCCAGCGATGCCCCGTACGGCCGCAGCGTCTCGGCCTGAGTGATGACGTCCAGCGAGCGGCCGGTGTACAGCAGCAGGTCGACGTGCGTGAACGGCTCAAGCCGGGCGCCGAAGCGAGATTTCGTGCGGCGCACGCCCTTGGCCACGGCCCGGACCCTGCCGGTCTTGCGGGCGAGCAGCGTGACGATGCGGTCGGCCTCGCCCAGCTTCTGGGTCCGCAGCACGACGCCGTCGTCACGGTAGATGCTCACGTCACCATTGTCCTGCATGCATCGGGTTATCCGCCGCCGCCATGCGGGCCGCCGGAGCCGGGATACGGGATGCGGCGGCCTGACCGGGGGGCCTGGCGGCCAGGTTACTCGGCGGGCGCGCTCTGCTCAGTCATCAGGATCACCCCGTAGCCCTGGGCGGGGGTCATGCCGAGCTGCGCGGCGATCTCCCGTGCGGCGTGTCGCTGTTCCTCGGTCAGCACCCCGCTGGCCAGCCCGATCCGGACGATATCGGCCAGGAACCATTCCCTCGCCGGGACAGCCAGTTGCACCGCGAGGGCGTTCAGCGGCGCCGCGAGGTCGAAGGCGATCTCGGCCGCGCAGCCGAGATCTGCCTCAAGCGCAGCGTCATCGTAGTCGGCCAGTCCCGCGCCCGCGACCGCGTCGATTGCGCGCCGCCGTGCCGGGCGGCTGCGGGCGTCTCCGGCCCGGAGCATGGCGGCGGCCGCGGCCCGCAGCCCCGCCGGAAGCGCGGCCTGCATCTGGGCCGCGGTGGGCAGGGCGAGGATCTCGCGCCGGTAGCGCGTCCGGCAGTTAACGCAGCGTACGTGCTCCCCGGCGTTGCCCAGCGGGATGACCGGGATGAAGAGGATGTGGATCCAGCGCCGGCCGGAGCGCAGCTGGTACTGCCGGTCGCCGCCGCAGCGCTGGCAGTGGAACGTCCCCTGGCCGACGGTCCGGAAGTACACCCGCAACCCGAAGATCAGGAACATCACTCCCCCTCCCGCCGCTCCCGCGACAGCCGCGCCGGTGGCCGCCGCGCCGGTGCCCGCCGCGCCCGTGGCCGATCATCACACGTCCGGCGTTGCGCTAGGGCTGGAATCGGGCAAATGGCGCTGGCCAGGCGCGGCTGCAGAGCCCAGGGGCACCGGGTGCCACCCGGCCATGTCGCCCGGTGCGGCATTGAAGTCGTATCGCAGCCCGTCCGGCGACAGCGCGACCAGCGATATCGACGTCGTTCCCCAGATCCGGCCGGCACCCAGGTCACGCCGCACGATCAGGGCCCGCGGGTCTTCCGGGCTGATGCCAGCTCCGTTCACCAGGGGCAGCCACGCTCCCCAGGCCTGCGAGACCGGGCTGCCGGGCCGTGGGTCAGGGCGTACCGCGGCCCGGAACTGCGGGAGGAAGTGCGCAAGGCGGGCCAGCTGGTGATCATTTTCAGCGCTCTCCCGGCTTGCCGGGCGGCTCCGGTCCCCTGCCGCCGGCGAATCGCCGGCGGCCGGCGCATCGCCGGCGAGCAGCTCACTGCCGAGTCCGCTGTTCACCACGATGTGCAGGCCGGCCGTCAGCTTCCGCTCGGTGAGGCGCTGGCCATCCCAGCTCCACAGCACCGCCGCCCCCGGCTCTGCGCTCAGCAGATGGAACGGGTCGAAATCCGCGAGCTCGCTTGGCGCGGGCTGTCCGTCGGCGGCCGCCCGGAGGGGCAGCACCCCCCGCGAGCGCCGCGATCCGGGCGGCGCCATCCGGCCTCGCCCGTTCAGCACGCAGGTCACCCGCCGCGAGGCTGGCGCCACCGCCAGCCAGGTGCCGCCGGCCTGCAGATCCCGGCCCCCGACTACGCCGGGGTAATCCGGCCAGTATTGTCCCGGCGGCTGCCAGGCACGGTCGGCAAACTCGTCGCGGACACCGGCCAGCAGCACCGGCTCGCCCGGCTCGACACTGAGAACTGCCGTGCACATGCCCCCATTGGACCAGAGCGGCACTCAGGCGGAGCAGACCGGCACTCACGCGGAGCAGGGCGGCGCTCAGGCCGAGGCGACACTCAGGCCGAGGCGAAACGGAGCCCCAGCCCGAGCCTGCGCAGCACAGACAGGAACCACAGCGTGGACGCGCCGGTCCCGGCGACGACCAGGCCGATGGTGGCGAGGGTCGAGAGCAGCAGGAACATCTTGATCGGCTCGGTCACCATCAGGACCGCCAGGCTAGCGGTGAGCAGCAGGAAGATACCCGCCCAGAGCCAGGTCGCGCCCTGGAAGAAGCGGTGCAGGCCCGGGTAGTGGGTGGCCGGCTGGCGCAGGGCTACCACCTCAGCGGCCAGCCGGGCAACGATCGGGTTCGGGCCGCGGGCGGTCCGGGCGAACAGCAGGCACATGCACAGGTTCGCCAGCGGAAACTGCAGCAAGAAGATCCAGAGCTCGCCGGTGACGATGGCCAGTGCGGTCTGGATCGTGAGCACGACCGCGGAAATCGTCAGCAGGCTGGGGACGGACCCCGTGGCGAGCTTACGGACGGCGGCGGCAACCCAGATCGCCGCGAGTCCAGCCAGCAGGCCGACATCACGTCCCCACAGCCAGGCGGCGACAGCATAGGCAGCAATCGGAAGCCCGGCGGACTCAGCCAGGCTCCAGGAAATCGTCCGCAGCAGCCGCAGCGGCCGAGGAAGTTCCAGGTGCTCGGCCATGGGTTCGGCCATAAGCAGAGCTTAGCCGCAATTGCGGGATGCGCCGATCGGTTCGGCGAGCAGTCTGGCTTGGCGGGATCTTGCCTGCCCGCCTGAGCAGGCAAGGGACTCCCCCGCGATTTTCCTGGCCGGACCGGCATGCGAACCTGGCAGGGCAGGATCGGGCCTTGCCGCGCAAGGCCATACCAACGTCACCGGGAGCATTTAGTGACCGAAGCCCGAGCAGATCTGACCGGGGAGGGTCAGCGCCGCCATGACCAGGGGCCCGCCGATGGCGGCGGGGATCCTGGTCAGCGCGGCAACAAGTGGTGGACGCTGGTCGCGGTGTGCCTGGGAACGTTCATGCTGCTGCTGGACATCACGATCGTCAACGTCGCCCTGCCGGCCATCCAGGTGGCGCTGAAATCGAGCTTCTCGGACCTGCAGTGGATCGTCGACGCCTACGCGCTGACTCTGGCCGCGTTCCTGCTGACGGCCGGCAGCCTGGCGGATATGTTCGGCCGCCGCCTGCTGTACCTGGTCGGCCTGGTTTTGTTCACCTGCGCGTCGGCGCTGTGCGGTTTTGCCGTCAACACGGTGATGCTCCAGCTGTCTCGCGCCTTGCAGGGAGTCGGCGGGGCGATCATGTTCGCGGTGTCGCTTGCGCTGCTTGCTGACGCCTTTCGCGGCAAGGACCGCGGCACCGCATTCGGGGTCTGGGGAGCGGTGACGGGACTGGCCGTCGCCATCGGCCCGCTGCTCGGCGGCGCGCTGACCTCCGGTCTCTCCTGGCGGTGGATCTTCTTCGTGAACGTGCCGATCGGGGTCGCGGCGGTTGTCATCGCGGTCACCAGAGTGGCAGAGTCGCGCTCGCCGCACGCCAGCCGGCCCGACTGGGCAGGCTTCGCGCTCTTCACGGTGGCTCTGTCGAGCCTGGTCTACGCGCTGATCGAGTCGAACCAGCGGTCGTTGACCGACGGCCTGGTGCTCGGCTGCTTCGCCGCGGCGGCAGTCCTGCTCGCTGCCTTCGTCATCGTCGAGCTGCGCAGCGCGCAGCCGATGTTCGACATGAAGCTGTTCCGGCTGCCGACCTTCAGCGGCGGCTCAGTGGCGGCATTCGGGCTCAGCGCCTCGATCTTCTCGATGCTGCTCTACCTCGTGCTGTACCTGCAGGACATTCTCGGCTACTCCCCGCTGGCCACCGGCTTGCGGCTGATGGTGATCTCCGGCGGCATCCTGACGACCTCCACCGTGGCCGGGAGGCTGACCTCGCGGGTGCCGATCCGGCTGCTCATCGGGCCCGGCCTGCTCCTCGTCGGCATCGGCCTGCTGCTCATGCGCGGGCTCGACGCCGGCTCGGCCTGGACCCATCTCATCCCAGGAATGATCGTGGGCGGCGTCGGGGTCGGGCTGGTGAACCCGCCGCTGGCCTCCACCGCCGTCGGCGTGGTGCCGCCGCAGCGGGCCGGCATGGCCTCGGGCATCAACTCCACCTTCCGCCAGGTCGGAATCGCCACCGGCATCGCCCTGCTGGGGACGCTGTTCTCCAACAAGGTGGCCGGCGAGGTGCTGGCCCGGGTGGCAGCAGTGCCCGGGCTCTCCCGCAAGGGCCC
>Ga0302325_10008336_pt1 | contig 22765 bp, 13 predicted proteins | sample Palsa_T0_2_FD_201948 | JGI IMG/M metagenome (GOLD analysis project Ga0302325, IMG submission 201948) | Peat permafrost microbial communities from Stordalen Mire near Abisko, Sweden - Palsa_T0_2 | ecosystem: Environmental > Terrestrial > Soil > Palsa > Peat permafrost | place: Sweden: Abisko...
CTTAAGACAAATTTAATCAAAAATAGCTTGCTCAAGCGGCGGGACCTATGATACCATGCTCAAGGTAACATCTATCTCACTGGAAGGAGGCGCTCATGCAACGTAGTCAAGACGGGAACACCGGCATTTTGGCAGAGAGCCTTCGTCCGGCTCCCGCCAGTCACTCTGTAAACTGTCCCCTTTAAGTCCTTGCGCCACGGGCCGCTCCCTTTTGGCCGCGACCCGGTAACGCACGCGGCTGGGTAGTGCACGTTTCATATCTTACAAGGAATTATGCTGACTTTGGTCGAACGGCAGGCATCCCGGCCGATTCGGGAAAGCCCTATTGCCGTTGAAGATCGGGACGGATTGACACCCGCGCAACGGGTGGCTGCGGAGCGTTTGCTCGCCGCTATCCGCGCAGGCAATATCGTTGTGCTTAAAGCGGGCGATGGCACGGGAAGAACCACGGTCGTTCGCGCCGTCGCGGCCGCCACCGGAGCCGCGTCGATCGGCGCCAGGGAGTTCATGGGCGTTTTGGCGAAACATCAAACCGCCGCTATCGAAGAGGCTTTCCTTTCACTCATGGACAGGGCTCTGGACAACCATGACTTCGTGGTTCTCGACGACCTGCATCTGCTCAAGGCCGTGGTCAACGCCTGCGACTACCCGCGCACCTATCTATTGGATGTCGCCCTGACCGCGATTCTCGACCGGGCGACTGCACGCAACAAGCGGGTACTGTTCGCCATGGACCACGGGGACGCGCCGCAACCGGTCGAAAGCCGCGCCTTCATTGTCGAACTCGATACCTTCGCGGCGGCCGACTACGAATCCATCTGCCGCGCGTATCTGAGCGCCGCCGTTGCGCGCCGGCTGAACTATACGGAAATCCACCGTTTTGCTCCTGAGTTGAACGCGCACCAGCTCAGGAACACCTGCGTCTGGCTGCGCGCCGACCGGGAGTTAGACACGGAGGGCTTCACCCAATACCTGACCGCGCAAAACATGACCAGCAACGTCCAACTGGAGCTGGTCGAGACCGTGGACTGGGCGGATCTCAAAGGCTTCGACGACGTCATCCAGGCGCTCGAAGCCAAGATCGCCCTGCCGTTCGAGAACCGCGCCCTGGCCGCGGAGCTGCAACTGAGACCGAAGCGCGGCGTGCTGCTGGCCGGTCCCCCTGGCACGGGCAAGACCGCGATTGGACGCGCTCTGGCGGCCCGGCTGAAGAGCAAGTTTTTCCTGATCGACGGCACGGTGATCGCGGGGAATGACAACTTCTATAGCCGTGTCCGGAGAATCTTCGATGCCGCCAAACGGAATGCTCCATCCGTTGTTTTCATCGACGACGGCGACCTGATCTTCAACTCCGACGGAGGAGGATTCTGCCGCTACCTACTGACCATGCTCGACGGATTGGAAAGCGCCAGCGGGGAGCGTGTGTGCGTAATCATCACGGCCATGGACGCGCACAGCCTGCCGGCCGCTATCCTGCGCTCAGGCCGAATCGAGCTATGGTTGGACACCCGGCTGCCGGACGCCGATGCGCGCGCCGCGATTCTGAGGGGAAGACTGTCCCAGGCGCCGCCACCTCTGGCCGCGGCCAACATCGGCGCGATTGCGGATGCCAGCCACGGGCTGACGGGCGCGGATCTGAGGGCGGTGGTGGAGGATGCCAAGCTGCTGTTCGCGCATGACAAAGCCACGGGAGCCGCCGCGCGTCCGGTCGAGGAATATTTCCTGGAAGCCATCGCCACAGTACGCGCCAACTGGCGAAAATACGCCAGAAGGCGGCCGGAACGATTCATGGAAGCCCCGCAATACGGCTTCGTCCCGAAGTAAGTGGGGTAAGTGGAGTAAGCTAGGCCACTTATTGAATATCTACGGCCGCGTTCTCGGATGCCATCATCTGGCCTTCGCTGTCTCTCACTACCACCCGCACCACGTAACTTCCGGTCTTGACGGTGAAGCTCGCTTTGATTCTGATCCCGGAATTCAGCCTTTTTTCCAGGGTTTCGTCTTTCAGCCGCAACGTGAGCATCTTCTGTTCGGCGGTAATATAATTTCCGTTGAGATCGAAGAGAGCGGATACGATGGTCAGGTCGTCGTTGTTGCGCCCATCCGCCTTCCGATAGCGCAGGCTCCTGATATCCAGTTGCGCGACCACCGAGAGACTCGCATCCACGTCGCCGGAACGGAAAAACTGCGTGTGCACGGCCAGTGGAATATCCTTGATGACTTCGCGGGAGAATACCGCATCCTCGACGTCCTGCTTCGCCTGGTCCATCGCATCGGCTTCATGCCGGGGCGCGTAGTAGCCCTTGCGCACCTGCAAGGTCACGCCCTTGGTGTCCCGTAGCGTGACTTGGAGTTTGTGATACTTGCCGTCCGATTTCAGGTTCTCCGGCGTAAAAGCCAGAACATAGATGAATTCCGGCGCGGTGGCCAGACGCCTGAATCCGTCAACGAGGTCGTTATTGTTGTGAAACCAGTCTCCGCCCGTGGCATGCGCCAGGTCCTCCAGTACAAACTCCCCGGCCAGCGCCTCATCATGCAGGTACTGACTGACCATGGTGAGCACTTGGGGACCTCCGGCCGGCGTCGGCCTGGAGGAGTCGAAACCGGGCAGAGTCCAAAGCCCGCGCACATCCAAGCTGCTGATAATCACATTGGCGCGAATGGCGCGGTTGATGATGTCGGTGATATCCGACTGATCGGCGAAAGGCACCAGGAAGCCCGGTGAGGCCAACACGATGCTGCGCTGTCCCGGCATAGCCGACATCCGCCGGACTACCTGCACCAGGACGCTGGCGGCCAGTCTGGTCTGGTGCTCGCCCTCATGCAATGCGCGTTGCGCAAACCCCATCACCTCGTTCGCGGTCGCATAAGGATTCGAGCTGCATGCTTGATAATTGATGAGAGCGACCTGGAGGGCCTGGGGGTCGTTCAGGTTCACGATGCGGTCCGCCATGTAGTAGCTGATGTCCGGGCAGTCCATGCCATGGCCCAGGCCGCCGGTGGCGGGCGCCGGCCGCAGCCGCGCCAGCGTGTCCTGCAATTTTTCCTTATCGCCGGTGAACTCCAGCACGACCTGGCCGGACGTCGTGTAGATCGCCGCCCGGTCGGCCGGCTGCATGGAGGTTGCGATCACGCGCGCCGCGGCATCGCGCGCGCGGGCCAGGTCTTCGAACGTCCCGTGCAGATCGTCGAACAAGTAGGCGACGAAGTGGTCGGCGAGCACCGGCGCCGCCGCCGCGCCGGCTTCAGGCGTTTTGCTTTCCGGCGGCATCTCCAGGTCGCCAGCCTCCTTTTCCAGCACCACCGGAGTGCCCGGCTTTTCTATGGAGAACCTGGCGATGACCTGTGGTTTTCCATTGTCCAGGAGCCGGAAGTCTTCCTTGGTCAGGTTACCCACAGCGTGGCCATTGTGGTCGCGCACCACTACCGTCACAGGCACCAGGTTCACCCGCGAGGTGAATTTCGCGGGCGCTTCTTTGGTCTCCATTTCGGTGGCGGACTGGCCTTGGGGGGCTGGTTGTTGCGCCATGGCGAGTGCGCCAGGCAGGACAAGGAGAGAAAACAAACGGTGGAGTTGCATAACTCTGCCTCATTCATTCTACGCCCCGGCGAGCACACCTTAGCCTCGTTGAGCCTGCTACGATATCCTTCACACACTGAGGAGTCAACCTAATGGGCTACGTAACAAGATTTGCCGCCTGCCTGGCCTTCGCCGCGCTGCTTTCGGCGCAGACCGCCGACGAACTGGTAAACAAGAACCTGGCTGCCCACGGCGGTATCGAGAAGCTCAAGGCCATCCACTCGCTGCGCATGACCGGCAAAATGCAGCAAGGCAGCTTCTCGTTGCAAATCGGCCTGGACACAATGGCGCCCGACCTGGTCCGGCAGACGTTCACCCTGGTGGGCATGACCGGCATATCGGCGTACGACGGCAAGACCGGCTGGCGCATCATGCCGTTCGCCGGCCGCAAAGACCCGGAAATGCTCGGAGAAGACGACCTGCGCGGCTTGCAGGACGAATCCGATTTCTACGGCCATCTGGCGGACTACAAAGAAAAGGGCAACACCATCGAGTACCTGGGCCACGACACCGTGGACGGCGACGACGCCTACCGCCTGAAGGTGACGCTCAAGAACGGCGACATTGTCTACTATTACCTGGATCCCGAGACGTTCCTCGAAATCCGTACGGAATTGGTGCAATTCATCCACGGCTCGGTGCGGGAATCGTTCTCCGAAATGGGCTCATATAAGCTGGTCAACGGTATCTACTTCCCGTTCGCGCTGGAGCAGGGCAATCCCCGCAATCCGGGCGAGACAAGCAAGGTGACGATCGATAAGATCGAGGCCAATGTGGCCATCGATCCAGCCGAATTCAAGATGCCGGCGGGCGCACCCACATCGTCCGCGCCGGCGAAGAAGGAGTTGTGACTATGATCGACCGTTCGCGAGCGTGGTTTGTGGCCCTACTCCTGACTCCGGCGCTGCTTGCGCAAGCGCCCGTGCGATACGATTCGGGTACCATCTCGGGCCTGCCGGCGCGCAATATCGGCTCCGCGGAAATGAGCGGCCGTATCGCCGCGGTCACCGCGGTCAACGATAGCGGACGGCTTACTGTCTTTGCGGCGTCCGCCAGCGGCGGTGTTTGGAAGTCCGTAAACGGCGGAACTACGTTCAAGTCCGTGTTCGATCTCCCCGACGTGCAGTCGATCGGCGCCGTCGCGATCGATCCTTCGAACTCGAAAATCGTGTGGGTGGGCAGCGGCGAAAGCTGGATGCGTAACAGCGTCTCCATCGGCGACGGCGTTTACAAATCCGTCGATGGCGGCGAGAACTGGAAAAACGCCGGCCTCAAGGATTCCGAGCACATCGCCAAGATCCTGGTCGATCCCAAGGACGGCAACATCGTGTACGCCTGCGCCACCGGTCACCTGTGGAACGATAACGACGAACGCGGCGTTTACAAGACCAGCGATGGCGGCCAGACATGGCGGAAGGTGCTTGCCGGAGCGAATGGCTCGACCGGATGCGGCATGCTGTCCATGGCCGCGCAGGATCCCAAAACCATCTACGCCTCGATGTGGGATTTTCGGCGGCAGGCATGGACATTCCGTTCGGGCGGTCCCGGCAGCGGCCTGTTCAAGTCAACCGATGGCGGCGAACACTGGACCGAACTTACGCCCGCCAATGCCAAAGGCCTGCCCGAGAAGCCTTATGGCCGTATCGCCCTGGCGGTGGCGCCCTCCAAGCCGCAGGTGGTGTATGCCACCATCGAATCCAAGAGCGGGGCGCTGTACCGCTCGGCCGACGGCGGCCAGAACTGGACACGCCTGGATGCCAGCCAGTATCAGATTTGGCGCCCGTTCTATTTTGCCAACCTCATTGTCGATCCCAAGGACGAAAACAAAGTGTTCAAGGTCGACGGACCGTTGTTGCTCAGCGTGAATGGCGGCCGCAGCTTCAGCGCGGTGGCCAACGCGCACGGCGACTTTCACGATGTTTGGATCGACCCCGGTAACACCAACATGATGTTCACCGGCGACGACGGCGGCCTTTGGCGCAGCCAGGACGGCGGCACGCGCTGGGAGCACCTGATGAACCTGCCGGTCTCGCAGTTTTACCATGTGAGCGCGGACAACGCCGAGCCGTATCGTGTGTACGGAGGTTTGCAGGATAACAGTTGCTGGGTGGGCGATTCGTCCTATCCCGGCGGCGTGAGCAATGCCCGCTGGGAAAATATGTGCGGCGGCGATGGCTTTTGGATGTGGGAAGACCCCACGGACGCGGCTTATATATACGTGGAAACGCAGGGCGGAGAAGTCGAGCGGGTCAACCGTGTGACGCACGAGTCTCGCTCCATCAAGCCTTATGCGCGATACGGCGAGAAGAAGCTGCGCTTCAACTGGAACGCGCCGCTGCAGATCAGTCCAAACGAGAAGGGCACTATCTATATCGGCGCGCAGTTCGTCTTTCGGTCGCGCGACCACGGCCAGTCCTGGGAGCGTATCTCGCCGGACCTGACCACCAACGATCCGGAAAAGCAGAAGCAGGAAGAATCCGGCGGCGTCACCATCGACAACTCCGTGGCCGAGATGCACACCACCGTGTATTCGATTTCCGAGTCCCCCAAGAACGGCCAGCTCATCTGGGTGGGCACAGACGACGGCAATGTCCAGGTCACGCGCGATGGCGGCCAACACTGGACCAATGTCACAGGCAATGTGCAGGGGGTCGGGAAAGCACCCTGGGTCTCCTGGGTGGAAGCCAGCCGCTACGCCGAGGGAACCGCCTATGCCACGTTCGACCGCCACATGTACGGCGATATGAAGCCGTACCTTTATAAGACCACCGACTACGGGCAAAACTGGACCGCGTTACCCGTGCAGGAGAACGGCATCCGCGGGTACGCGCACGTGATCAGGGAAGACAACGTCAATCCCAACCTGCTGTTCCTGGGAACCGAATTCGGCTTGTGGATCAGCGTCGATGGCGGCCAGCGCTGGGCGCAGTATAAGGGATCCAATTTTCCCGCGGTGGCCGTGCGCGATATCTTCATTCATCCGCGTACGTCGGACCTGATTCTGGCTACGCATGGGCGGGGCATCTGGATCGTCGACGACATCTCACCAATGCGCGCGCTCACGCCGGAGACGATGGCGGAATACGCGGAGTTTCTTCCGATTCCGCCTGCTGTGCAGTGGATGGAGACGTCCGGCGGCTGGTCCGAAGGCGATGCTACGTTCGTGGGCCCCAACCGCTCGACTGACGCGGCGATTCCCTATTACCAAAGAAGCCGGCACATTTATGGCGACATGAAGATCGAGGTTTTCGATCAGCAGGGAAAGCTGGTCGACACGCTGCCCACCAGCGGCCATAGGGGCATCAACCGGTCGGGCTGGTCCATGCACATGAAGCCGCCGCGTGTCCCTCCGGCGGCAACGGCGGCCTTTGGCGCGATCGTGGGGCCGCGCGTGCTTCCCGGCGCTTACACGGTGAAGATGACCAAGGGCGACAAGGTCTACACCGCGCAGCTCAATGTGGTTCTGGACCCGCGTGCCAAGTTCACGGTTGACGACCGCAAGGCGCAGTTCGAGCTGGTAACCAGGCTGGGCGGTTTGCTGGACCACATGAGCTGGGTGGTGGATGCCATCGTCGGCTTGCGCGACGGCGCTCAAAAAGGCGCTGCCAAACTGCCTGAAGCAGACCCGCTGCGAGCCAGGCTGGCGGCACTGGCGGAATCCGCCGATGCGATCCGGTCCAAGATTGTCGCCACCAAGGAAGGCGGGATGATTACGGGCGAAGAGCGTCTACGGGAGTTTCTGGCGGGATCGTCGGACGATGCAGGCTTATATGGCGACGTGAATTCCTATGAGGGGCGGCCTACGGATTCGCAGGTGGCGCGCGCGGACGTGCTGGGCCGTGAACTTGAAGATGTGATCCACGAGTTTACCGATCTCACGGGGCGGCAATTGCCGGATCTCAACCGGGCATTGCAGACCAAGAAGCTCGCTCCTATCGAGGTGATTTCGGAGGACGACTGGCGCAGGTCTCACGAGTGACATCAAAGACTGAAGCCTTTCTGGTGCGGATCGGGCGGCGTGCGGTCACTGCGCGTGGTAGTTCGGATACGCTGGCCGCTTGGGATGCGGCACCGGGTTTTGTTCCAGTTCCTGCATGACCACTTCGACAGCCTTCTCCAGTTGCGGATCGTGTCCTGCGCGGACGGCCTCCGGATCGAATTCGACCTCAACGTCGGGCTGGATGCCGCGGTTCTCCACCTCCCACTCGCCCTTGTCCGGATTCCACACGCCGGAACTGGGGGCGGAAACAAAGCCGCCATCCATCAGTTCGGGAGCGAAGGCCCGGCCCACCAGCCCTCCCCAGGTGCGCTTGCCGATCAGCTTGCCCACGCCCGCGCGGTGAAAGTACCAGGGCATGGCGTCGCCGCCTGACCCTGCGAATTCATTGATAATCATCACCTTCGGACCGAAGATGGCCCCTTGCGGCTGCATCTCGTCGGCGCCGTCCCGCGTGCTCACCACGCTCATCAACCGGCGCCTGAGGTATTCGATGATGTCGGTGGCCAGCGCGCCGCCACCATTGAAGCGTTCGTCAATGATGGCCGCCTCCTTGCCGACCTGGGCGAAGAAATAACGGTTGAAATTCGTCAGTCCCGCCAATGACGTGTTCGGCATATAAATGTAGGCGACCCGGCCGTGGGTCAACAGGTTCACCTTGCACCGGTTGTCTTCGATCCAGGCCAGGTTCCGCAAGCCTCCTTCATCCGCCACTGGGACCACAGTCACTTCGCGGGCGTTGGCGCCGGAGGCGTCCGGCCCCACCTTCAGCACCACGGATTTGCCGGCCGTGCCCTCAAAGAAGCTGTAGATGTTGTCGGCGCCGCGCACTTCCCGGCCGCCCACAGCCAGCAAGTAGTCGCCGGCCACGACGTTGACACCAGGCTGAGTAAGCGGGGCTTTCATTTCCGGATTCCAGTTCTCGCCGTTGTAGACCCGCGCGAAGCGATAGCGGCCGTTCTCGATCTTGTAGTCGGCGCCGAGCAGCCCGGTCTCGACGTGCTTCACTTCGGGAAAGTCGCCGCCTGCCACAAACAGATGGCCGATGGTCAACTCGCCCAGCATCTCGGAAAACAGATAATTCAGGTCCGCTCTCGATTGGACATTTTCGAGATACGGTAAGTAGCGTTTTTCCGTGGCCGCCAGGTCGAGACCGTGAAACTTGGGATCGTAGAAGAAATCGCGCTCGATGCGCCAAGCCTCGCGATACATCTGTTTCCACTCTTCGCGCGGGCTCACGCGGACTTCGATGCCTTCCGTCTTGAGAGTTTTGTCGCTATCGCTCGCAGGAGGGGGCGGAGGCGACGCGCCGGAACCCGTAGCCATGGGCTTGGGCGCGCTAATCACCCATTTGTCGCCTTGTTGACACAGCATTTTTTCGCCGTTTAACGAGATCTCAAAAGAGCGTACGCCGCCGATGGCTACGTCCGATTTGCGCGTCTTCAAATCGAAGCGGTGCACGGTCAGCGCACCATTTTCGCCCGCGCCGGGCGGTTGCGCCTCCAGCGCAAACAGCACGCCGGCCTTGCCCACTTGCAGATCGACGTACCGGCGAGGCGGGAGGGGAAGCGCCAGAATGCGCTGGCCGATGTTATCGAATTCGATTTTGACTTCGACCTTGGGCTGCGCGTCCTCTTTGGCGTCGTCTTTCTTGGCGTCGTCCCTCTTGACTTCGTCCGCCTTGGCTTCGTCAATCTTGCCGGGCGATTTCTTTTCGTCCACGGCCTTCTCGTCGTCGCTTTCGGGCGCCAGCGGCGAAGGCGCGTCCTTGCCCAGCACCGCCAGATACACGCTACGCGACACCGGACGAACGGCGCTGTGTATATCGGGCTCCAGGGATGGGCCGGAATCCGTACTCGCGGTGAAGTACAGGTATTTTCCATCCTTATCCCACACCGGATCGCGCGCATCGCTCATTCCATCCGTAAGCTGGGTGCTCTGGCCCGAATCGGTCGAATAGAGACAGACCGCGCTCAAGTGACTCTCCAGCCGCTTGGAGTATGCCAGCCACTTGCTGTCCGGCGACCAGGATGGGATGAGCGCCGCGACGCCCCAATAACGGTCCTTGTCCACCTTCACTGATTTTTTCGCGTTGATGTCCACATACCAGAGCGCCAGATGGCTGTCCAGGTAAGCGATTTTCGCACTGTCTGGCGACCACCGCGGCGCAAAATAAAAGCCCGGTCCCAGGTCGATCTTCTTGACCTCGCCCAGGCCGTTCTGCGGACGCAGGTGCAAGGCATACTCGCCGGACTCGTCGGAGAAATACGCAATGGTCTTACCGTCGGGCGACCAGGCCGGGTCGCGCTCCATCACCGCCGTCGTGTTGGTCACGTCCCGCGCATCGCCCTTTTCAGCCGGAACGGTGACGATGTCGCCGCGCGCTTCAAAGACCGCGCGCGCCCCTGTGGGCGAGATATGCGCGTTGTGGAGCTTCTTGCCCACGTTGACGAAATGCTCCCGCACTTCCTGCATATCGCCGCTAATGCGCACGTTGACAGCCCGGGTCTTGCCGGATTTCAGGTCGTACAGATGCAGTGACCCGAACTGCTCGTAAACGATGGCGCCCGGCCCTGTCGAGGCGGATTTCAGATCGAGCGAATCGTTGTCGAGCAGGCGCTTGACCTGCTTCGAACGGGTGTCATAAGCGTATAAGGTGACCGGACCGTCACGGTCGGAAAGGAAGTAGACCTCGCCCGCGGCCCACATCGGGTTGAAATCGTTGGAGCCTTCGCGCGGGACCTTTTCAATATGGCCTGTGGCCAGCGTGGCGATCCAGATCGGCGTGGCTTGCCCTCCCCGATACCGTTTCCAGGCGGTGAACGCCCGCGAGATCGGCACGTAAGCCAGTTGCGTGCCGTCCGGCGAGTAGGCGCCCTCGAAGCCCATCGGCAGATCGACCTTCTCTGCCATACCGCCCTCCAGGCCCACAGTGAACAGCTCGCGCAAGCGGGAATAGCTGGTGCGGGTCGAACTGAACAGGATGCGCTTGCCATCCGGCGTCCAGCCAAGCGTGATGTCCGCGGCGGGATGCCAGGTGAGACGCTTGGGCACGCCGCCTTCAGCAGGGATGACAAACACATCCACATTGCCGTCGTACTCACCGGTGAACGCGATTTGCGATCCATCGGGCGAGAAGGCCGGATTCGTTTCGATACCTGCGCCAGACGTGAGCCGTTTGGCATCACCACCGTCGCGCGGCACCGTCCAGAGGTCACCGGCGTAGACAAAGACGATCTGCGTGCGGCTGAGCGCCGGCTTCTGTAAGAGCAAGAGTGAATTGCTCTGAGCCAGACAGACTGCGGAAACAAATAAGGGTAAAGCGCAAGTGAGGCGGCTCATAGGGTAGATGGTATCACCGGCGTGGAGCAGCGGCTCCGCCGGCTCTATCACGGATCTCGTTCTGCGCTGCTGCCGCCTGCCGGCATCGCCCGCGCCGCCCCGGTTTGGAAATCGCGATCGGCCACCTGCCCGGAATGCCGTGTTTGATTGAGTCGATGGTGGGCCCTGTAGGATTTGAACCTACGACCAACGGATTATGAGTCCGCTGCTCTAACCGCTGAGCTAAGGGCCCTTACTATTAGTATCAATTATTTCCGATGCCTCGGCGGTCTGGCGCATTTTGACGGTGGGGAAATTGTGGGGACGTAGGAGCCTCTTCCCACCTCCGCCTTAGCTTACCATTCGGCCAGTTCGAACCTCTCCGCTTTGAAGCTGTCCGCTCACCGAATGTACCACGAAGTCCTCGGGCAGTCTTAGCGTTGTCGCGGGCATCGGCGTGCGGGTGCTCGAACACCCAGGCAGAATCCGTGCCGGTCTTTCGAGCCTTGCCGCCGCGGGATCCCGAGGTAGCCGCGTTCGATCAGTCTCATTCAACGTGCGAATGGGCCGACTCTAACCGAGTGCCGGGAGGCTGTCAATAATCAAATCCGATTATATTCGCCGCGAGTGAGCATTTAAAAGTAGAATGGTCGTAGGGAGGGTCAATCTATGGATCGTCGCGAGTTCCTGACCGCGGCTGCCGCCTTAACAACCACCGCCGCGCGCGGATCGGCGCCTTCAGTACCCCGCCGCAGATACAAAGAAGGAACCGAGCTCTCGATCATAGCGTTCGGCGGCATTGTGGTCTGTGGTCTTTCGCAGGCCGAGGCATCGCAACGCGTCGCGGCGGCGTACGACCGGGGTGTCAACTACTTCGATTGTGCTCCGTCCTACTTCGACGGCGAGGCCGAGATCAAGCTCGGTGAAGCCTTGAAGCCGTATCGCAGCAAGGTTTTTCTGGCGGAGAAGACCACGCGCCGCGATGCCCAGGGCGCGCGCGAGGAACTGGAGCGCACTCTGCAGCGTTTTTACACGGATCATGTCAACCTGTATCAATTCCACGCCGTCGCCTCCATGGAAGACGTGGACAAGATCCTGGCGCCTGGCGGAGCCGCCGAGACATTCCTGGCAGCGCGCAAGGAAGGCAAGGTGCGGCATCTCGGTTTTTCGGCTCATCACGCTCCCGCCGCTCTGCGGTTGATGGACGCGCTGGAACTCGACAGCGTTCTGTTTCCAGTGAATGTCAACGCCTGGGAGAACGGCGGATTCGGCCCGCAGATCCTGGCCAAGGCGAAGTCGAAGGGGATGGCGCGCATGGCGCTAAAGGCGCTGGCATTCGGCAAGTGGCCGGCGGGCATGCAGCAGAGCGATCGCAAGTACCCGAAATGTTGGTACCAGCCGATTGACGACCGCGAGATGGCGCGCCAGGCGCTCCGGTTCACGCTGAACCAGGAGATCACCGCCGCGGTTCCCCCCGGCGACGAGCGCATCTTCGATCTGGCGCTGGACCTGGCCTGCGCGCCGCTACCCAAGCTGAGCGACAGCGAACTGACAACGCTAAAGGCAAGAGTTTCTACTCTGGACCCGGTCTTCCGGGTGTAGGTATCCATCCTCTACCAGATATACTCTTTAGCTGCCTTCCGCTTGTCATACCCATCCAGCACGTGCACCACGCGAATCTTCTTCAGCGCGACCGGTGAAAGCTGGCCGATGGGTATGTAAATAATAGTTCGCCCGAAACGCGCCGCGATGCCGCGGAACACCGATCGCGGCGGCTTCGCCGCGACATAAACCACGAATCGCTCGAGTGAGTAATCCAGCCCCGCCAGGAGCAAACGCTCGGGCTTACTCTCGGCGAAATCGTAATCGGGGTCCTGCCAAACATCGAACATGCGGCGGGCGGGCAGGCTCATCAGGAAACCGCCATACTCGCCGCGCCCGATGCCCGGCCCCACCAGGTTGTCGAACGGAAACGTGGAGTAGAACGCCATGTCCGATTCGTTCTGGTGCTCGCCCAGCCACGTAGTCATGTAACAGTAATGGTTGTCGCGATCCTCGTCGAAGATCACGATCACCGAACCCACCTCGCCGGCGATCTTCTGATATTGCCGCACGTAGATCTTGCCCTCGTGCCAGTTGCGAATCGTCTCCCGCAGATCGATGCCATCCAGCAGCGACGTTGTGAACGGCTCAACGTGCGTGTGTTCCTCCGAAAGGATGCCCTTGCCTTTCTTCTTCAAGAACCGCCCGTAATCCTCGATCACCAGGTCTTCCGGCGGGAAGGAGCAAATGCTGCTGCCATCCAGCTGGCTGGCCCATTCGCCCGGAACCTTTTCCTTCTTGCGCGGCTTCAGCCCCAGCGGACGCAGCCGCCGCTTGACGCTGGGGAGCCTGCGCCGCAGCCGGATCCGCTTGGTGTCAAGCCACACTTCCTCGCCCGAGATCTGCACGGTCTCCAGATCGCTGGCGGTTTTCTGCGGCGGATACCGGCCGGCCGTTTCCCACACCTCCCAGCCATAGTTATCGTCCACGATGCTGCGCGCGGCCACCGTCAGGTCGAATATTGCGGGCATCAAGGCATGATCGGCCAAGGCCAGATTGCGCGCATATCGCGCCAGCAGCCGCCGCTGCCAGTGCCGCACACGCTCGCCAGTGTTCACTTCGTAGCTCTTCTCCGCATCGCGAAACAGGGCCAGTTGCGCGTGGCGCCGGTCGATCAGATTGGAGTCGTTCGGCAAGCCCCGGAACTGCTCGTAGCGGTACTGCAGATACGGATACTCAATGGTGATCTCGACGAGCGAATCCGGATGCGGATTGAGCACGTGCACGCCCTCGCGCCGTAAGCGGGACATGGGCTGCGCTTGCGGCTCATCCATGGAATCCAGCACAGGGTCCAACAAATTCAGCGATACCACCACCAGCACGCGCGCCAGCGGGTCGCAGCCTTGCAACTTCCAGGCGATGCCGCCGGCGTGCCGCGCGGTCTCGTCCGACCGCTCTTGCGGGTAGACGCGGTAGGCCTCCACATATTTCTGGTAGCCGATGTGACGGACCGAGTACGGGTCGGGGTAGGCGTCCTTCAGGTGAGGCCGTTCGCCCGAATCGGGGTCGGCGAAAACGACGTCCGCGCCGATCTCCAGCCCGCTGCGGATCGCTTCCACGAAAGGGTCGGCCGGCTCGACCGGAACATATATGGCCCGCTCGGAGGCATCCTGCGCGGCGTTGCCGGAATAGACGTCGGGATAAACGATGACGGAAATCTCCGGCAGCCGCGCGACGGCGCGCAGAAACTGTTGCTGCAGCGTGAGGGGTAGTTCGACCGCCACCACTTGCGGCTTGTCGCGCAAGATCGCCTGGCGCACTTCAATGGCAAACTCCAGCCGTCCCGGCACGACCGGCAGGTAGGTGAAGCGTCCACGCCGCAAACTGCCCGCATCGGGCAGGTCAGGAAGGTCGATTTCCTCGGGCATAGCGCAGCGCTTCTTCTCCGAGTGTTTGCAGAATGGCCGTCTCCAACGCCTCGGTCTCGTGCGTTCTTTGCGTGGCCAGGCTTTTCAGCTTGATTGCAAAGCGCCCGATATTGATGCCATCGCGCACCGTATACCGTTCGTCGGCCGCGTGCGCCTGCTGCAGGAACTCGGTCACATAGGAGAGGATGCGCTCCTCGGCGAAGGGCAGATTCTCCTTCAGGATCTGATACTCCTCGTCGCGCTCCGGAAAATCGATCAGGATCTGCGGCTGCAGGCGCGAGTGGATGTATTCGGGCAGCTCGAAGGTGGAAGCGTCGTCGTTCATGGTGGTAACGATGCGGAACTGCGCATGCGCCTGGATCTTGATGCCCGCCACGATAGACTCCACATAGCGGCGGTTATCGAGCAGCGGAGCAAGACTGGCCCAGCTCTTCTCGCTCATGCGATTGCCTTCGTCGAGAATGGCGATGCCGCCGCGGATCATGGCCGTCACCAGCGGCGAGGCCACATAGCGCAGCCGGCCCTGGCCTTCGAGCACCGGCGTTACCAGCAGATCTTCCGGGCGCGTATCCATGGTCGCCTGCAGGATGTAGACTTCGCGGCCCATGCGCTTGGCCGCCGCATAAGCTAGCGTGGTCTTACCCACGCCGGGCTTGCCCAACAGGCGCGGGTGCATGGGCAGATCGTGCTCGCTGACCACAAGCCATGCCGCCAGCAACTGGCGCATCAGCTCTTCCTGGCCCACCCAGCGGACGGGCAATTCGTCCGGATGCGCCAGGTGCAGGGTGACGCCTTCTATTTCGACAGTCATATCTGGATATATTATCGTTCAGTCGCGATTCACGCGCACGTCAGGTTAGATGCGGCCCATCGAGAGATAAGCGCCTTGACCGCGCCGGCGCTACGAATCGTCCTGGCTGGCAAGCCGTCGCGCGGAACGTCAGGAAGGCCGGGCCAGCCCGGCAGGTATTGCCGTCTCAGACCGAGGTTGCACTTCACACAATAGGATGGAATGCCGCTTCGAGACGTGAATGCCTTGCGTATTTCCCGAAACTCCTTGCCGTTCCAGACTTCCGCTAGAGACTTTCCATTCATCGAACACACAGGCTTGTGAAAGTACGGGCAGATCTTGACGTCCCCGTTGGCCTTAAGCTCGAAGTGCTGCCACGGAACCGTGCAGAATACCGCAGAGTCGGTCACTGACCACTCTTCATTTTCGCCAGCAGAGAACCCGAGGGAAGGGTCAAACACCGTCGAGTAGCACGTGCCATAATCCCGCATGATATCCGCCTTCATCGACTCCACTTCAGCCAGATCTTCCGTGCTGAGACGCAGGCGATCGCGACCTGCATTGTGAGGATATTCCGCGATGATGTACCAATAATAGAAATCGTATTCCGCGGCGAATTTAGCTAAGAGGGGAAGTTCCCGATAGTTTTGCTGCGAGATTACAGTAGCAAGTTGGAGCCGCGGATATCGCATTTTCGATCGGCGGCGAAAAGCCGCTATCCCTTCGAGGTTGGAAAGAAGTTCGTCGAAGTTGCCTCCGCGGCCCATGGTCTCATAGAGCCCTTTGGTCGCCGCATCCACCGAGATTTGAATGTACTCGATGCCTGCCGTTGCATACAACTCGTAGACTTCGGGCGTGAGCAGCTTCCCATTCGTCGAAAACCCAAGCCGGCATTCGGGATCCTGCCGATAGATGCGCGAGATCATAGCCAGATGCCGCGGGACGTCCAGCAGCACTTCCCCGTCGCCAAACAGATAAAGCTCGTACGCCGTGCGCGCAGCGTCCACAACCTTCTCGAATAGTTCCAAGCTCATATCACTCGAGGCTTGATTTGCAAATGCGCGGGAGCAATGAACACAGTGGAAATTGCATCTCGTGGTTGGTTCTAATGCCAGGAGTAAGGGAGCATTGGACGTAAACCCGTCTTTGTTCGGCGAGTTGACCTCCCGATGAAACGACCTGATATTGGCGAGCTTCTCTGCGGAAAGAGGCATGTCTAAAGATTATTCTCACTAGTTGCGGGTTAGATTGCAAATTATTGCGAATAGAGGCGGCGGTTCGAGGCGTCGTGTCGCCCTCTCTCCAGACCCCGGCAAGCGTCAGGCGGGCAAATTTTCCAGCGAACGGCTGGACCTCTAAACGGCGCACCGGTTCGAAATCCTGCCCATGGTACGTTTGCCGAACGGCCTGTCTGGCGAGTACGATATACTTCTCGTGCAGAGATAAAAAACGACGTTCGCTCCGACGCGCGAGCCGCGAGACCAAGCTTATGTGGATCGTCCGTCTGGCCCTTGGCCGCCCGTATACCTTCGTCGTGATGGCGATCCTGATTGCCATCCTGGGCGGCGCAGCCATCGTCACCATGCCCGTGGATATCTTTCCTTATATCGATATTCCGGTGGTCAGCGTGCTGTGGGTATATTCGGGCCTTTCTCCTGAAGAGATGGAGAAACGCGTGGTTACGGGCTTCGAGCGCAGCCTCACCTCGAATGTCAACGACGTTGAGCACATTGAATCGCAGTCGTACTCCGGGTACGCGGTCGTCAAAATCTACTTCCATCCGAATGTCAAGATCGATATGGCGGTGGCGCAGACCACGGCCACCATGCAGACCGCTCTCCGGCAGATGCCGCCCGGGATGTTTCCCGCCAACATCTTGAAGTACGACGCTTCGAGCGTGCCGATCCTGCAACTCGGTCTTTCGAGTAAGACCCTGCGCGAGCAGGAGATCTTCGATATCGGAAACAATTTCATTCGTACTCCGCTCGGCACCGTGCAAGGCGCTTCGGTTTCCTATCCCTTCGGCGGAAAACAGCGGGCCGTCATGGTGGATCTGAATCTCGACGAACTTTACGCCAAGCAACTCTCGCCGATCGACATATCCAATGCGTTGAACCTGCAGAACCTGGTTCTTCCCGCCGGTACCGCTAAGCTCGGCCACACCGAGTATCAGGTCCTGGTCAATAGCAGCCCCGTCGCGCTGAACGACTTAAACGATCTGCCCATCAAAACCGTGAACGGCGCCACGGTCTATATCAAAGACGTGGCCCAGGTGCACGACGGCTTTAATGTCCAAAACAACATCGTTCGCACCAATGGATCGCGGGGCGTGTTGATCACCATAACCCGCAATGGCAAGGCGTCCACGCTCGCCATCGTCAACGCCGTCAAGGCTGCCCTGCCCGGCATTCTGGCCAACGTTCCGCCGGAATTGAAGGTGACGGCGCTGGCGGACCAATCGGTGTTCGTACGGGCTTCCATTCAAGGAGTGTTGCGCGAAGCTCTGATCGCCGCCGGTCTGACCAGCCTGATGATCCTGCTTTTTCTGGGAAGCTGGCGCAGTATGCTGATCGTCTGCATTTCTATCCCACTCTCGATTCTCACTTCGCTCTGCCTGCTCAGCCTTCTGGGGCAGACCCTCAACGTGATGACTTTGGGCGGCCTGGCCCTCGCGGTTGGCATCCTGGTCGACGACGCCACAGTGGAGATTGAGAATACCCATCGGAACCGCGCCATGCGGAAGCCGATCATCACTGCGGTGCTGGATGGCGCGTCGCAGATCGCGGTTCCGACCTTCGTGGCCACCATCTCGATTTGCATCGTGTTTGTGCCGGTGTTGCTGCTCACCGGAACAGCCCGGTACCTGTTTACGCCGCTGGCCATGGCGGTGGTTTTCGCGATGCTCGCTTCCTATCTGCTTTCGCGCACGCTGGTGCCTACCATGATGGCTTACCTGCTGCAGTCCGAGGTCGATACGGGCAGCCGGCGCGCCAGCCTGTTCGAGCGCGCCCACCATCTTTTCAACCATGCTTTCGAGGCGCTGAGGTTTCGCTACGTCGGGCTGCTGGATTGGTCGCTGCGCCACCGCGGACGCACATTGGTGGCGTTCGGAGCTTTTTACGCCGCTTCCCTGGGCCTGGGCTGGCTGGTGGGCGAGGATTTCTTCCCCGCTGTCGATTCGGGCCAGATGCGGCTCCATGCGCGGGGTCCCGCGGGCATGCGGATCGAAGAGACCGAGGTTCGGTTTTCCGATCTCGAACGCGAAATCCGCTCTCTGATACCGCCCGATGAAATCGAGATGGTGATCGACAATATCGGAATTCCGAACAGTTGGCCTGCCATCGCCCAAGGCGATATCCCTACTGTCTCCAGCGCCGATGGAGAAATCCTGATTTCGCTCAACAACGAAAAGCACGCCCCCACGCGCGATTATGAGGTTTTGCTGCGGAGGCGTTTGAACCAGCGCTTCCCGGATATGACCTTTTTCTTCCAGCCCGCCAACATCACCAGCCAGATTCTCAACTTCGGTCTGCCTGCGCCCATCGATCTGCAAGTGGTGGGGCGCAATGCCGCAGCTAACTACGCCATAGCCCAGAAACTGGCACGGCGCATTGCGCGCATCCCCGGCGCGGCGGACGTCCATGTTCACCAGATCGCCGATCAGCCGGTGATCCGCCTGGATGTGGATCGGGCCAAAGCCGCGCAGATGGGGCTAACGCAACGTGACGTCACCAGCAGCATGCTGATTTCTCTCAGTGGCAGCGGTACGATAGCGCCGAATTTTTGGATGAATTGGGCCAACGGCGTCAACTATGGCGTCGGCGTACAGACGCCGCAATACCGCATCGACTCCATGGACGCTTTATTGCGCACTCCGATCTCGCCGGGGACGGATGCGGTCAGCAGCAACACCCCCGGTTCGATGGCGGGCGCATCCATGGCGGGGCCGGCTTCGGTGGGCACACCTCCGGGCGGTTCTTCCCAAGCCTACGGAAATCCCGGGACCGTCGCCGGCAATACCCAACTGCTTTCCAACCTGGCCTCTGTGCACCGGTCATATATGCCGGTGATCGTGAACCATTACAATGTCTGGCCGGTTTTCGACGTTTTCGCCAACGTGGACCGGCGCGATTTGGGCGGAGTCGGCGCGGAAGTCACCAGGATTATGCACGAAGAAGAGCGCCACCTGCCGCGCGGCACGTCGTTCTCATTGCGCGGACAGGTGGCTACGATGCAATCGTCGTTCTTCCGCCTGGGGTTGGGGCTGGTGTTCGCTGTCGTTCTGGTGTATCTGCTCATGACCGTAAACTTCCAGTCGTGGCTGGACCCCTTCATCATCCTCATGGCTCTGCCGGGCGCCACGGCCGGCATTCTGTGGATGCTGTTTCTTACGGGCACCTCGCTCAGCGTGCCCTCGCTGATGGGCGCGATGATGTGCATCGGCGTGGCCACCGCAAACAGCATTCTGATCGTTACCTTCGCCAACGATGAACGCGACAAGCTGCTCTCCGCGAAGGAGGCCATGCTTTCGGCCGGCTTTGCCCGTGTCCGGCCGGTGCTGATGACCGCCTCAGCCATGATCCTGGGCATGATTCCCATGTCGCTGGGCATGGGGGAAGGCGGCGAACAGAATGCGCCTTTGGGGCGCGCTGTGATCGGCGGCCTCGCCTTCGCCACCGTTACGACGCTGTTCGTAGTCCCCATCGTCTATTCCTATCTGCGGACGAATCCGCCGGTCGATCATCAGCGTAAACTGGAAGAACTGAACACCTGATGAGGCGCACTGAGCCCGATCAACCCGGCATGTCCGATCTCCTGAGGGAGAACGAGGATCTCAAGCGGCAGATCCACGAGCTCAAGACTGCCGGTAACGGCGCCTCTCCAGGTGGGCTACCGGCGAGAGTGTGGCGCCCATCGGCCATCAGCATATGGGCGATCTTTCTGACGGCAACCGCGTTGGTCCTGGTGGCATTCGTCTCCGGATACGTGCCGCTGAAGAAGAAGCGCGACCTCATCGCCGGCGAAGCGAAAGAACAGGAGCGGGCGCTACAGCGGGTGGAAGTAATCCAGGTGGCGCCTTCGTCCGGCGCGAGCGTGATCGAGCTGCCGGGCAGCATACAGGCTATCACTGAGGCGCCCATCTTGGCTCGTGCCGATGGATACCTGCAGCGCCGGATCGTGGATATCGGCGATCGTGTTCGTACCGGACAGCCTCTGGCCGAGATCGACGCCCCGGAGATGGATCAGCAGATCCGCCAGGCTAAAGCCGCCTTGCAGCAGTCGCAAGCGGCAGTGGAGCAAGCCGCGGCAAATTATGAGCGGGGCCAGGTGGACGAAGATCTCGCCAAGGTGACGGCGCAAAGATGGTCGGCACTTTTGGCGAAGGGCGTAGTCTCGCGGCAGGAAAACGACCGCTATCAGTCCGAGTACCACGCGCTGACATCCGCCACCAAAGCCCTCCAGAAAGCGCTTGCGGCACAGCAAAGCAACGTGGCGGCCGCTGAGGCCAACCTGGCTCGTCTCGATCAGATGCAGAGTTACCGGTTGGTGAAAGCGCCGTTCGACGGAGTGATCACGCTGCGGAACGTGGATGTCGGCGCGCTCGTGAACACCGGTAATACGCTGCTCTTCCGCATCGCGCAGATCGACACGCTACGCACTTATTTAAACGTCCCGCAGGCGAATGCCAGTGAGGTTCAGGTGGGGGAACCCGCCCGGCTGACTGTTTCCAACCTGCCCGGACGTCAGTTCGCGGGTGTGGTGGCACGGACGGCGAGCGCGCTGGATCCCGCCACCCGCACATTATTGGTGGAGGTTCGTGTGCCGAATCCAAACCGCGCGCTGCTGCCGGGCATGTACGCCCGCGTCGCGCTGACCGGCGCACGCGCCAACGCACCATTGCGGATTCCCAGCGACGCGCTGATCGCACGAGGAGAAGGCACGGAAGTTGCGGTGGTGCGCGATGGACACACGGTCCATCTGCAAAAGATCGAAGTGGGCCGGGACTATGGCGATAACCTGGAGGTGGTCGGCGGGCTCAGCGAAGGCCAGACCATTATCGCCAACCCCGGCGATGTGGTGCGGGAAGGCTTGCAGGTGCAGCCGGTGCCGGTCGCTAGGTAAGGCCTGCCGGGCGTCTTACCACGTTGGCCGAAATACGTTCGTCAAACGTCTGACGTAGCTAGCTTAGCTGCTAGCTCGCGTGTCGCGCTCGCCTGGCGGCGACGGACTTGACCACCAGCGTCTCCAACACATTTTGGTCCACATCGGCGAGTTTCTTGATATAGAGGCAGCCCTTGCCGGTGGTGTGCTTGCCAAGCTTAGCGAGCAGCGCCTCAGCGTCGGTGAATTCCGTCCCGATGTAGAGAACAGTTGCGGCCTTCCGCGGCGAAAAACCGGCAATCGGCATATCGCCCTCGCGCCCGCTGTCGTATTTGTAGTGCTGGCTGCCGAAGCCGATTATGGATGGCCCCCACATCTTCGGCTTTTCGCCGGTTACGCTTTGCATCAACTTGGCGAGCGCTTTGGCGTCCGCGCGCTTGGCCTGGTCCGTGAGCGCATCGATAAACTCCGCGACACTTAATTTTGTCGGCTTGGTTTTGTTCTCCGCCATTTCATCCTGCCTTCCCGTCTCTTCCCAACCTAACGAACAACAATGTATCTACCTTCGTCTTGTTGAATTTGCTGAACCGTTCCGCCGGCAACCCTTCACAGCCTACTCCTGGCAAGCCGGGTTAGATCGGGGCTACCGGTTCTTCGCCAGAACCGCGTCACACCATGATTCCAGGTTCGTTCGGACCCATCTTACGGTTTCCGGTGATTCGTACTTGCGATAAAGGTAGGCTAAAATCAATCTCTGCTTGACCCTAAGCAGACCGAAACCTGTCGCCATTGTGTCAGTGGCGCCAGGTACTTTAGATGTCGCCAGCATTGCAAAGCCAGCTGCGTCGGATTTGCGGAATATGCCACCAAGCATCTCGGGACGACCCACCTCAATTGGCTTCGCACCCAAAGTTTTCAAATGGTTGTTCAACTCCTGCTCCAACTCGCCAGTGTTCTTCGCGCTCCACTTGCCCATGTACGCTTCTGTGCTTTTCAATACCTTCTCAAAAGCTTGCGGCGTGCAATCCGCGTATTCCGCCCGCCTAGGCACTTCCACCATCGCATAGACATCCAGCACGGTGCGATTGCCTTCGCTCGTCTGTGTCAGTGCTTTTCTCTGAAGGTAGGCGCTCAACAGCCGGTTGTTAGACGGCACGAGCAACTCGAAAAACGCCGCCCTGAGTTTGTCTCCGGCCTCCACAAAATCGCCTGCTGGACCAGGAACCGCCACCGCTGTCCCCCCAGCCTTGAGTTCGGGGTCGGCGCAGGCAGCAGGTAAGCACGCTGCGAAGAACAGCAAGACAGCCAAGAAGGCCTTAGCCGGAGGGTAAATCAAAATAGCTCCACGACTCGATAGAGTAACATGGCCGACGGACCTCACGACGTCCGATTCACTTTGCTGGAGGGCGTCGGGCCAGCACCTATAACCAATCACCCGCCCTTTGGCGGATCTCCAGGCAGCCCTTTCCAGTAGGCAGCATCTTGCCGGGATTCAACCGGTTCTC
>Ga0302325_10008338_pt1 | contig 22760 bp, 24 predicted proteins | sample Palsa_T0_2_FD_201948 | JGI IMG/M metagenome (GOLD analysis project Ga0302325, IMG submission 201948) | Peat permafrost microbial communities from Stordalen Mire near Abisko, Sweden - Palsa_T0_2 | ecosystem: Environmental > Terrestrial > Soil > Palsa > Peat permafrost | place: Sweden: Abisko...
CCCTGGTTGTGGAGGAGCGCGTGGTAGTTCGACCAGGTGGCGAGGCTCGGCTTCGAGAAGATCTGCCACCAGCCCTGCGTCGCGAGGGTCGACTGGGGGAGGATCGAGGTGATGAAGAGGCCGAAGGTGGGCACGAGCCAGAGCAGGCCGAGCACCACAAGCACCAGGCGGAGCGGCGCCTTGGTGATCACACGCACCGCCTTCGCCGAGGTTCGCTCGCGCGGCGCCGGCAGCTCGAGCGCGGGAGCCGCAGCGGCCATCAGACCTCCCTCTTGAAGCGCCGAATATTCAGGGCGAGCACCGGGAGGACGAGCAGGAACAGGAAGACCGCGATGGCCGATCCGGTGCCGAAGTCGTTCTCGCCGCCGAAGGCCGTCCTCCACATCGCGAGCGCGATCACGTTGGCGTTCGACTGCACAGACTCCGGCGCGAGCGAGATCACGAGGTCGAAGACCTTGAGGACGTTGATGATCATCGTGACGAAGACGACGCTCAGCACCGGCGCGAGCAGCGGCACCGTCACGCGGCGGAAGACCTGCCACTCGCTGGCGCCGTCGGTACGGGCGGCCTCGAGCACGTCGCGCGGCATCGCCGCCAGCCCGGCTCCGATCACGACCATCGCGAACCCCGCCCAGATCCAGATGTACGCGATCAGGAGCGAGGGTGTGATCAGCCGGGGTCCGAGCCATGCGAAGCCGCCGAATGGCTTGGCGAAGGTCTGTGCGCCGATCGCCACGCGGTAGCTGCCGGGCGCCACCCCCGTGAAGTCGAAGGTGCCGTCGGGGCTCGCCCTGGTCGAGCCGACCGCCTTCCCTGTTGCCGTCTCCAGTTTCAGCGTGACGCCAGGCAGCCCGAGTTCTCCCTTGTCGACGACCCCGGGCTTGCCACCCGGGCTGAAGTCGCGCCAGACCACGCCGTCGATTTGACCGGGCTTGGCCGTCGGCAGCACCGCCTGTATGGCACCCTTGGGCACACCGGACACGGGCATGCCGACGAGCCCGAGGCGGGCGACGCTGCCCGGCGAAAGCGGCGTCTTCAGCACGAGCCCACCCCCCGTGGTCGTCTGGAGCACGGAGGTCGACGGGAACGCCTGCGAGAGCACTCCGGCGGGACTGAAGACGCCCGAAATCGACTTCGCGAGTGCGTTGATCGCGCCCACTCCTGGATCCTGCTGGTACATGATCCGCCAGGTGACGCCCGTCGCGAACGCCGAGATAGCCATCGGCAGGAAGACGGCGGTCTTGAACGCGACCGCCCAACGCACGCGCTCGGTGAGGACCGCGAAGATCAGCCCCAGTGCCACGACGAGCGCCGGAACGACCGCGACCCAGATTGCGTTGTTCTTGATCGCCGTCGTCAACGTCGAGGTCGTGAAGAGCGTCTTGTAGTTGTCGATCCCCACCCAGCTGCCGATAAAACCGCTCGTCCCGAAGAAGCTGCGGACGATCGTGTAGACCGTCGGGTAGACCAACCAGACGCCGAGCATGAAGAGCGCCGGGGCGAGAAAGATAGCGCCCGTCAGTGAACGGCCGAGACGTCCCGGTTCACCCGGGACGGACGGAGCCGCCGCGATCGGCGGCTCCGCCGTGATGCCGCCTGCACTCACCTTCTTACTTCTTTTCCGCCTTGTACGCGGCCGAGGCCGCGGCCTCCAGTTGCTTGGCGACGCCACTGGCGTTGCTCGGACTCTTGAGGAACGTCTGGAAGAGTCCCCACTCACCCTGCCCCGTCGTTGAGCCGAACGCCGCCGGCTGGTCGTCCGACATGTCGAACACCGTTTCCGTCGCCGTGCGGACCGCCGCCTCGTCGGCGCGGTCGATCGCGTCGGGGTAGATGCTCAGAGGAACGTTGCGATTGCCAGTTGCGAAGCCGCCCTCCTTCGCCCACGCGTCGGCCGCCGCCGGGGTGGCGAGAAACGTCACGAACGCCTCGATCGCGGGCGTGTCGCGGAAGGCGACAAACAGGTCGCCGCTGATCTCGACCGCGGTCGAGTCCGCACCCGGGGTGATCGAGGGGAACGGCACGACGTTGAAGCCAGTGCCGGGCTTCGACTTCGTCGAAGAGAGGATCACGCCTTCCACAAAGTCGGCCTCGAACACCATCGCGGCTTTCGCCGGCGATCCGAACGCGTTCGTGACGGAGTCGTTGAAGCCGTACTGGAGCGCGCCGCTCGTGCCACCGTAGATGTTGGAGGTGTCGCCGAGGATCTTCGCCATCGTATGCAGCGCGGTGATCACGGACGGATCGGTCCACGGGATCTTGTGCGCGGCCAGGAGGTCGTACTTCGCCGCCCCGAAGGTGCGCAGATAGATGCTCTCGAAGAGGTCGGTGAGCGTCCAGCCGTCCGAGCCACCGATCGAGTACGCGGGTATGCCCGAGGCCTGCAGCGTCTTCGCGTCGGAGAGGAGTTGCGCGAAGGTCTTGGGCGGCGTCACGCCGGCGGCCTTGAACGCCGGCACGTTGTACCAGAGGAGCGACTTGTTAGCAGCCTTGAAGACGAGCGCGTACAGCTTGCCGCTGAACGTCCCGAGCTGGAGCCACGAGGGGGCGAAGTTCTGGGCGATCGCGGATTTCGCGTAGGTGATCGGCTTGAGCTCGCCCTGCGACACGAGCTGGTTGACGTAGCCGGGTGCCGCGATGTCGGCCATGTCCGGCGGATTGCCGCCAGTGATCGCGGTCGCAAGAACAGTTGTCTCGTTGTTGCCGAGCGGGTTGTACTTGATGTGGACGTTCGGGTAGACCTTGTTGAAGGCCGCGATGACATCAGCGAAGTCGGTGGCCTCCGACCCGGTCCATATGCCATCGAAGCTGACCGTTCCCGACACGCTCGTGTTCGGGGCCGCGGATGTGCCCGCCCTGCTCTGGCTCTTCGAGGCCCCGCCGGCCGCCGCGGCGGCCAGCACGAGCGGGAGGACGATTGCCACCAAGCCAGCGCTGACCATGTGGCGGTGCTTCACGATGCCGCTCCTTTCGTCGGTGTTCCATTGTAAATTCCGAGACCCGAATCCGGGTCAAAGAAATGCAGCGAGCGGGTGTCGACCGCGACCTCGAGCGCGGCCCCCGACCGGACGCGCGAACGGGCGCCGAAACGCCCGACGAGCCGCGCCGAGTCCGCCTCTCCCATTCGGCTGGCTGCCCGATCGTCGCCGACGTCCTGCGCGAGTTCACGCACGTCCTCGGTCATCGCGGGGGTCGCCTGGATCGAGAAGTGCACCATGATCTCGGACCCGAGCGCCTCGGTAAGCTCGGTCGTCCCGCGCAGGCGTAGGTCAGCCGGGCTGTCTGGCGCGAGCTCCGCGTCCTCGAGGTCCTCGGGCCGGATGCCGAGCACGACCGTACGGCCCAAATAGGCAGCCAGCCCTGGCCGCGCCGTCACCGTCTCGGCGGAGATTGCGATCGACTGGTCGCCGACGACCACCGCATATCCACCGCCACGCTGTTCGACCTTCGCCTCGACCATGTTCATCGCCGGAGAGCCGATGAAACCGCCCACGAAGAGATTGACGGGACGGTCATAGAGGGTCTGCGGCTCAGCGACCTGCTGGAGCTCCCCTTTGCGAATGACCGCCACACGGTCACCCATCGTCATCGCCTCGACTTGATCGTGGGTCACATAGATCGTGGTGACCCCGAGCTCGCGCTGGAGACCAGCGATCTCGGCGCGCATCTGCACGCGCAGTTTCGCGTCGAGATTCGAAAGCGGCTCGTCCATCAGGAACGCCGATGGCTCTCGGACGATCGCGCGGCCCATCGCGACCCGCTGCCGCTGCCCGCCCGAGAGCGCACGTGGCTTGCGCTTGAGGAACGGCTCGAGGTCGAGGATCCGGGCCGCGTTCTGCACACGCCGCTCGATCTCGTCTTTCGGCAGACGCTTGACCTTCAGCCCGAAGGCAATGTTGTCGTACACCGAGAGATGCGGATACAACGCGTAGCTCTGGAAGACCATCGCGATGTCGCGGTCACGCGAGGGCACATGATTGACGATCCGCTCCCCGATACGCATCACCCCGCTCGAGATGTCCTCGAGTCCCGCCGCCATCCGCAAGGCGGTCGTCTTACCGCAGCCTGAAGGCCCCACGAGAACCATGAACTCGCCATCCCCTATATCAAGGTCGAGGCTGTTGACCGCCGTCGTCCCGTCCGGGTACGTCTTCGTCACGCTCTCGAACGTCACACCTGCCACAAAGCCGATCGTACGCAACCCTGCGTCGGGAAGCAAACGTCTACGAACGATGATCAGGCGGCTCCCGACCACCGTCAAAACTCACGCACGCGCCGGCGCTCTGGGCGCAAGGCTCTCACCCAAGACTCTCGCCCGAGGCTCTGGTCACACGCCTCCGGTTTCTCGGACGGTCCGCGGTTCTACGCGCCTTCCGCGACGTCGGTCCGGCCGCCCGACGTCACCTCGGGCCACGGACGCTCTACGCCGTCGCAGCAGGGACGATCGCCATCGCCGCGGCGCTCCTCGCGGTGTCGAGCACCGTTTCCGTGGATGCTGTCATGCTCATCGCCTCGGGGAGCGCGTGCATCAGCGGACTCGGGCTCCCTCGGCGCCGCCTACCAGTCCGAGATGCCCAGCCGGGTAAGGGCGCCCGGAATGGCCTACGACCTCGTGGCGTTCCAAGTCTCGAACGCCATCGGAGGCCTGGGGTTCGGAGTGACCGCCCAGGCAACAAGCCTCTCGACCGCGTTTCTCGCCATCAGCGGCTGCCTCGTTGTCGGCCTGATAATCAGTTGGGGGCTGGCGCTCGCTGCCGTAGCGCCGACCGACACCCAGGCGGGCGAACCCTGGCCGCTTCCGCAGCTCGGCCCTCAGGATGACGAGGACGATGGTCTCGTCCTGGTCACGGCCAGATGGTCGATCGAGCCCGTCCAGAGCGACACGTTCCTGGAGCTCGCGGCTCAGTTGCGAGGGATTCGCCGCCGGACCGGCGCCACAAACCCGCGCCTCTACCATGACCCGGGCCACGATGACGAGGACATGGAGACGTTCCTCGTCGGCTCATGGGCTCGGGCATGAACGCCAGCATGCCCGCATCGACTGACGCGACCCGACAACCCTCGACAGGCTCAATGCGACACTCAAACCAGGCCAGCCGCGAAGCGTCGCCCACTATCGCGCCGTACGCGGTCGGCGACGTCCCGACGTGTGAGGTCGAGCAGGCCAACGACGGCGCGCGAGCGCCTCCACCCAATCGCGATCTCCCAGGCCGCGCGACGAAAGGAGGCGCCTCGGACACCAAACCGCCAGCAGGCGTCCGGAAACGGCCCGTCGCAACGATGCCAATCCGCGGCGCAGAGGGAGCGGAGCGATCCGCGGCAACGCGTCGCACGCGTCGCGGCGATCTTGTCACGCCCCGCGTCGGACGCCAACTTCGTCTGGCTGCTCGCTCGAGCATACTTCCGAGATGGACGATGAACGCCCGCCGATCTGTCCCGTCTGCGGCGTGACGATGCTGCCAGCGACGCTCAGTGGTCGCACCACGCGCCGCGCTGCTCGCGAGTGGGTCTGCCTCGAGTGCGAGGAGACCGACGAGGACGAGGAGCAGTGAGTCTAGCCGGCCAACCCCCGTAGCCCTGAGGGAGGTGCAGCGAGTCCGTTGACGCCTCCCGCGGTGCCAAGCGGGCCCAGGGCGCCGACCGTGCAGATGTCCTCAGACGGTCTCGCCGCCGGTCGGGTGCCGACATTCCGCCCGCTCTATGGGATCAGGACGATCTTGCCGCGGCTGTGGCGCTTCTCGAGCTCGGCGAAAGCGTCGCGCACCTTCACCAGCGGGTAGGTCGCAGCGATCGGGATTTCGATCTGTCCGCTCGCAACGAGCTCAGCCATCTCCGCTAGCACGTCGGTCGTGGTGGCGTCCACGCTTCCCTCCGCCTTCGTCCCGAGCTCTTGCGCCTTCTCATGGGAGGTGATGGTGTCGATGCGGTCACGCTCGACTCCGAGGTCGACTGCCACTTGGACGTACTCCGGCCCGAAGAGATCGATGAAGGCGTCGATACCGTTCGGCGCCGCCGCTCTGAGGCGCTCGGCGAGGCTGTCGCCGTAGGCGACCGGGGTGGCGCCGTGCGCGACGAGCCACTCGTGATTTCTCTCCGATGCGATGCCGAGCACGCGCGCGCCCTTCCTCGCGAGAAGTTGGACCACGACGGTGCCCACCCCGCCGGCTGCCGCCGACACCGCGACGGTATCGCCCTCACGGGCAGCGACCGAACGCACCGCGGCGTAGGCGGTGCACCCGACCACGTAGAGCGAACCGGCCACCTCCCAGCTCAACTGGCGCGGCTTGCGAATCAGCTGGTTCACCGGGACCGAGACGTAGTCGGCGTGGCTGGAACGTCGCCACGACCAGCCGAGCACCTCGTCGCCGACCACGAACTCCGTGACCCCGTCGCCGACCGAGCTGACGACCCCGGCGAGATCACTGCCCTCACCGGAGGGAAAGGTCGCGGGGAACCTGGCCGCGAGCTCCCCGTTCCGGATCGCCGCCTCGCCGGGATTGATCCCGGCTGCGCGGACCTCGACGACGACCTCGCCGGCCGGGGGCGCGGGGACCTCGACATCGGCGATGTAGAGGACATCGCGCTCGCCGTAGCGATCGAAGCGTACTGCTCGGGCCAACGTCTCCCCTCCCGAAGGTCGTGAACCCAACAACGCTGCGGCACAGTCTCAACTTCCCGCACGCTCACGTGAAGGACCGCTCGCGCGATGCTACCGGCCACTTCGATGGCTGCGCCATCCGAGCTCGACAGGGCGGACCGCGTCGACGGCGCACTCGGTGAAGGTCGTGTCGCAGCGTGCCACCCCCGCCCCCTGCGCGCGCCTGCGCGGTGAGTCGCCCGCCTCGGAGATGGCCTCGCTGCAGCTGCGGAAGATCTCCGAGTTCTGATCGGTATAGGCGAGGAGCTCTTCGGCAAGTGCCCGTTTCCTGGCAGCGAATCCCACGAAACGATGGAGCGAGCCGACCGGGCGTCCCAGGTGGGAAGGCCATCGAAGTCGCGCGCCGGTTGGCAGATCGCCTCGACCTCCTCGAGGTAGGTCGCCTCGAGGAGGTGCTGGCGGGTCGGCCAAACGCTCGCGCACCTCGCCACATTGACCTGACCCCCTCGAGCGGGTGGGTTCGGTCACTCTGGCTAGGGCCGGGCGATTTCCCTGCAGCTGCTTCCCTCTGCCTGGCGCGTCGGTGAACGCGAGGTACGCGAATCACCTCGACGGCCACCGCGTACCTGATCGGCGAACCGATCCCGCGCCAGCTCGGCGCCGAGAACGGCACCCGGCTCGCGCCCGACATGCCTGATGCGGTCCGCGCGACTCGAAACGGACGCGTTAGGCAGCACCTACCCTGCGCGCCCTACCCTGGTTCCATGAGCTCCACTCTCGCCGAACGGCACAGGGACGACGGGACGCCCGAGGGCGGCCAGATGACGAGCGCCGCGGTCGAGCGGTTCGCGGCGACCGTCGCCGGGATCGAGCGCGGAACGATCCGCGTGCTCGCCGGAACGGCACTCGAAACAATCACGCTGGAGCCCGCACACCCCTCGAGGGACGTCTTCGCCGTCGGCGACCGGGTCATCGTCGCACGCGCCCGCGGACAGCTGCGCGTCGTCGAGACGCTGCCACGAACGAGTGAGCTCGTCCGGCTCCGGGCAGACCGGACGCGCCGTTCGGCCTCCGCCCAACGGGACGCCGTGCTCGCCGCGAACGTCGAGACGGCGGTGATCGTCGCCTCGGTCTCCTCACCCGCTTTCCATCCCCGCCTGGTCGACCGCTACCTCGTCCTCTGCCAGTATGGCGGGATCGCACCGCTTCTGTGTCTGAACAAGTGCGATCTTGGCGGCGCATCCCCGGATCTGTCGATCTACGAGGGGCTCGATGTGCCTGTAGTTCGCTGCTCGACCCGGACGGGCGCAGGGCTTGCCGAGCTGCGTTCCCACCTCCAAGGCAAGACCTCCGTTGTCACCGGGCACAGCGGAGTCGGCAAGTCCTCTCTCGTCAACGCACTGAGCGGCGAGGATGTGCTTCCGATCGGAAGCGTCCGCGCCTCCGACGGCCGCGGCCGTCACACGACGTCGTCATCGAGGCTCACGAGGCTCGACGCCGGCACGTTCGTGATCGACACACCGGGGATCCGCTCGCTCGGACTCTGGCAGGTCGACCCGGCTAGCCTTCGCTTCTACTTTCCGGAATTCGACCGCTTCGAGGCGGCCTGTCACTTCGGTGACTGCACGCACTCGCACGAGCCGGGCTGCGCGGTCAAAGCGGCGGTCGAGGTCGGGGAGATCCCGGCGGTTCGCCACGCGAGCTATCTGAGGATGCTCGACGACTGAGCCCGGTCAGGTTCTGGAAGAGGGCTCCGCGTCGATGAGGCTCCCTGCCGGGGGGCATGCCATCGAAGGATCGCGCGGCGCGGGTGGGCGCAACCGTCGTCCGCGCCCGCGCCGGCCGTGCTCTCCGAGCGCACACACCGACCGCATCGCGAGCTCGGACTTGCCCTGGGTGGGCAAGCCGGACAGAATCAGGCTATGAGGCGGAGTCGGACCGTGACGGGCGACCGGCGGCTCAAGCTTCCACCAGGGCTCGAGCGGGGCCCGTCGGTCGAGCTCACGGTCGACGGTGGGCCCGTCGCGGCCTTCGCCGGGGAGACCGTCGCGGCGGTCCTGTTTGCGCGGAACATGGTGATGACCCGGCGTACCCAGCGCGGATCCCCGCGCGGGGTCTTCTGCGGGATGGGCGTCTGTTTCGACTGCCTCGTCGTCGTCGACGGCGTGCCGAACAGCCGCGCCTGCATGACCTGGGTCAGCGACGGGATGAGGATCGAGCGTCAGGATGGCCTCGACGCCGCGGCCGGTCCGACTGCCGGCTCCGCTGCTCAGTAGCGCGGTTCAACGAGCGAGACGTAGTTGCCGTCGGGCTCGGCGAAGTAGGCGTAGCGCCACTGTCCGGTTCCCACCTCGACGGTCTGAGGTTCGCCGAGGAGCTGGACGCCGCGTGCGCGCAGGTCGCTGACGGCGTTTTGCAGGTTCGATACCCCGATCGCGAACTCCATCGGCCCCAGATGCCCCCACTCGCCGCGGCAGTCGGGGCCGAGCGGCGTCAGGCGGCATGGCTCGATTCCTGCTCCCTGCGCGGACATGGTCATGATCATGTGCTGGTCGGGGGGTTCGCGCTCATACCAGGGCGCCATCGGCTCGAAGAACGCGGTCGACTCGAAGAGCAGCTCGATAAAGCCGAGCTGCTCGTAGAAGGAACGGCTCCGTTCGAGGTCGGAGACGCCGAAGGCGACATGATTGACGCCCTCGGCCCGGGGTGCGCCGGGGAGCGACCGCCAGAGCCCGGTCCACTCGATCATCTCGATCTTGCCGCCCCACGGATCTGCGACATAGGCGATGTCGAGCGAGACATCGTGGGGCGCCACCGCGCCCGAGAGCGGCGCCATGAGCGATTGCGCGCCGAGCTCACCGACGAGTCGGTCGTGAACCGCCTGAACGCCACGCACGTGAAGACAGATCTCGCAGACACCGATCTCTCCCCAGGCCTGGCCGCGGGGGGCGGGAGCTGGCCCCTCGGCATCGAGAACCTGGACGAGCTTGATCCGTCCGGGGCCGATGGGTGAGGCGTCCGGATTTGCGAGCATCGCCACGCGGGCGGTGCGGCGTTCCCGGCCGAAGCTCTCCGTGCCGGGTATCTGACCCGTGTAGTCGAAGATGATGTCCGAGAAGCCCACGCCGGCGTAGAACTCGATGCCCGCGTCGAGGTCGCCGACACCGACGCCTATGTGATCGACGCCGTTGAACATGAGCGCGCCTCAGACGTTCTCGAGCTCGACGGGGAGCAGTGAGGCTTCGCGCAGGATCTCGCGAATCGCGGTCAGACTTGCGGGATCGGTCAGGGGCAGGCGCGGGCGGCGGGGCTCGCCGCCGGGCTGACCGATCATCTTCATGATCGCCTTCAGCTGACTCTGGTAGGCGGCATAGACACCGCCCCAGCCCCCGGGCAGCCAGAGTTTCGGGAAGAGGCGGTCGACGTTGTCGGCGTGGGCCCGGCAGAGGTCGTGGTCGCCATGCCAGTAGTCTTCCCAGAACGCGGCGTCGGGAGCGCCGAAGATCGTCCCGCCGCCGATGAAGCCGTCGCCGCCGTCGCTGAGCAGCCGCTCGAAGCCCTCGCGCGACATGAACGGGCCGAAGACGCGGACGCGGTCGACGACGGTGCGGGCCGTCTCGTAGAACTGCTCGGCGTTTGGTGTGCTGTCCTTGAGCGCGACGACGTTGTCGATCTCGACCAGCCTCTCGGCCAGCGCGGGGCCGATGTCGACGGCGGTGCCGTGCGGCCAGTTGTAGACGAGGATCGGAGCCTTGACCGCGGATGCGAGATCCTCGTAGTAGGCGACGGTCTCGTCGTCATAGGTCTTGCTGTAGGGCGGCGGGGTCGATTCGATCCCGCTTGCACCGACATCGATCGCATGGCGGCCAAACTCCGCGGCCTCACGCGCCGTGTAGGCGGCGCAGCCGACGATGACCGGCACGCGGCCGGCGACCTGGTCGATCGCCGTCTCGGCGACCAGGCGGCGTTCTTCCGGGGTCTGGGAGAACCACTCGCCCGTCGTGCCGTTGATGAGCACGCCGTGGACTCCGACCTCGAGGTAGTAGTCGAGCAGCTTGCGCAACGCGCCGTGGTCGATGCTGCCATCGACCCGGAACGGCGTCGGGCACGCCGGCCAGTACCCCTGCCAGGAAACATCGTTTCGGTTCATCCTCGTCCTCGCCCCTCGTTGACGATCAAATTGCGACCTGGCCGGTCGGGGCAGAACGCAGCGGGAAGCGACCCGGACCGTCGACGGGAAGACATCGACTCCGCGAGCAGGCGTGCCACCAGGGGGCTCAGCGTAAAGCCGGTCGAGGCGACGCACATGTGGTATCCGGGGAGCCGCGCCGTCTCGCCCACGATCGGCGCGAGGTCGTCGGTGAACGCGATCACGCCCGACCACGTGCGTACGACGCGCACGCCGGCCAACGTCGGAACGACCCGCAGGGCGACCGCCGCGTTGCCCGCAGCACTCTCCCAGCCCGTCGAGTAGCGGCGCGGCGGAGTCTCGAGGCGAGCCGGCCAGCCGCCGCCGATGATGAACGTGTGGTTGGCCGATTGTTTGAGCGTCAGACGACGTCCGATGTGCTGCACCATCGGCTCGAGCAGGCGGGGCCGCGGCTCGGTCACGTTCACATGCAGCCCCTCCGCCCAGAGCGGGAAGCTCAGCCCGCTGAGCGCGGCGACCTCGTTCGCCCAAGCGCCCGATGCGTTGACGATCCGGTGCGTGGCGATCGTCCCCGCGTCCGTTGTCACGACGAACCGGCGTCCCGCTCCCCTCCCCCCACTCTCCACGCTTGTGACCGCTGCATGGGTGCGGATCACGGCCCCCCGCTCGAGTGCGCGCTGGGCGAACAGCGGCGCTGCCAGCAGCGGGTTGGCGTGGCCCTCACGCGCACAGAAGGTCGCTCCGGTGAGGTCATCGGCGAGGTAGGGGGCGAAGTCGCGCAACTCGGCGCCCGTGAGCACGTGGGTCTCGAGATTCGCCGCGCGTTCGATCTCGTGCTTGTCGTGCAGCAGCTGGAGCTGCGCCTCGGTCTCGGCGACCATGAGGCCACCCGTGATGTGGACATCGAGGGGGCCGTCGAGCTCCTGCTCCAGCGTCTCCCAGATCGAGGCCGCCTCCGCGAGGAGCCGCACCTCTGCGAGTAAGCGCTCGCGAACCGAGCCGGTCTCGAACGCCGTGAGCTGGTGGATCGCGATCTGGAAGTGGAAGCTGCCCGCATTGGTGCCCGAGGCCTCACGATTGAGCTCCCCCCGCTCGACGAGCACGACCTCGATCCCCTCGCCGGCGAGGTAGTAGGCAAGCGAGGTACCGGCGAGTCCGCCGCCGATGATCAACACGTCGGTGCTCGACGGAGGCGGGAGCCGGAGCCGCTCCGCGGAGGGCCACACGGCCCCGCCGGGCGCCGTTTCCGGTCCGAGGTCGCTCATCGGGTGAAGAAGCCCCCGTCCGCGATGCTCGCGTCGGCGATGGCACCCAGAGGTACGGGGCGGACGGGGAGGCGCGGCGTGGCAGGGGCCACGTCCGAGAGGAGGAGGCGGTGGCGAGTCGCGATAAGCGCCGCGATCTGGCGCTGACAGTTCTTCCCCTGGCAGAGGCCCATTCCCGCCCGCGTCAGACTCTTCACCACGTTGATGTCGGCGGACCCTTCGACCGCACGGTCGACGTCCCGGCGCACGACTTCCTCGCAGCGGCAGACGACCGTGTCGGGGCGTGCGAGCTCATAGATGCCCGGGCCCACGGCGTGCATCGCACGCAGCGCCTCTCGAAATGCCCGCTTGCGCGCGAGTCGTGCCCGAATCGGGGCGGCGCGCCGCCCGCCGATGTCCGCCGGAAGCCTGCCCAAATCGACGGCGGCGCCGATCGCCGCGAGCCGGCCCTCGTCGACCGCGACGAGCGAGCCGGCGACCCCGGTTCCGTCGCCCGCCGCAGAGACTCCCGGCCTCGTCGTCCGCATCCACTCGTCGACGACGACGAGCGGGCCGCCCAGGTCCTCGTCGTAGCGCATCTCGCAGCCGGCAAGGAGCGGCAGCTCGACCGAGGGGAAGAAGCCGTAGCCGACGCAGAGCGTGTCCGCCGCGACCCGCTCCTCGGTCCCCGCTCGGACGCGCCAGCCGTCATCGACCGCGGCGTGAACGATCGCCTCGACCCGTTCGTCTCCCTCGGCGCGCACGACGATCCGCCGGTAGCGAAGCGGAACGCCGCCACGCAGGAGCTGCGCGCGGTAGCAGAGCGCGTCTCGCAGAAGCCCGAGGTTGCCGCGGGACGCGGCCGCGAGCCGAACCACGTCGGTGGCCGTCGGCGAGCGACCCGCATCGAGCGCCAGCACGACGTTCGCGCCGTAGTGATGCAGCTGGGCGGGAAACGCAAGTGCGAGCGGCCCGCTCCCCGCGAAGACCAGCCTCCTGCCGGGCGTGACCCGCTGGGTCTTCACGAGCGCCTGCGCTCCGCCCGCGGTCAGCACCCCGGGAAGCGTCCAGCCCGGGAAGGCGACCGGCCGGTCGTGCGCGCCCGCAGCCAGCAGGATCCGCTCGGCGCTCACCGCGCGGGTGTGGGCTCCTTCCTCGTACAGAACGACGCTCGTCGCCTCGATCGAGACCGCGCTCGTTCGGAGGTGGAGGCTCACTTCGGTTCCCTCCACCGCTTCGATCAGCCTTCGGCCGCGCGCGTAGTCGCGACCAAGACGGCGGGGCTCCCGGACGCGGAAGCCGGGCCCGAACTGTTTGTAGATCTGCCCTCCGAGCGTCGGTCGTTCGTCAACGAGACCGACGTGGAGTCCGTATGAGAGGCCCTCGGCGGCAGCGGCGAGTCCGGCCGGGCCGCCGCCAAGGATCAGGAGGTCGTAGATCTCTTCCCGCATTCGTCCTCTCATCCGCGGTTCTGCGGCAGGGTGGCCGCGCGTTCCGGGCCCGGCCACCCCGCCACGATGCTCAGCAGCTCGGCATGGGTGGAAGCGGCGCGCCTTCGGCGGCCTTGTAGATCATCGCGAGCTGGCCGCTTGTCTGCTCACCACAGATGAACGAGTTCAGGTATGTCGCAAGGGCCGTGTTCCCGAGCTGGACCGCGTAGGACCCGTACTGCACGTTCAGAGGCTTTGCGAACGCGGCCTGCTTGAGCTTCCCGGGGTTGGATTTGCTGAACTCGGCGAGGATGTAGTCCTCGACCACCGCCGCTGTCGCCCGGCCGCTCGCCACCTGGAGCAGCGCTGTCGTGTCGTCGGAGTAGCCGACGACCTTCGCCTTGGGGAAGGTCTTCTGGGCGAGCTGCTGATCGGTCGAGCCCTGGAGCGCCGTGATCGTCTGACTCGGGCTGTTCCACGCGGGGATCGTCGCCGCTGTCGTCGTGTTGACCGGCACCGCGAGAATCAGGGCGTAGGGGACATACGCGCGACTGAAGGTCACAGACTTCGCGCGTGCGGGCGTCGGCGAGAGGCCGACGGAGACCATGTCGAACTTCTTTGCCACGAGGCCGGCGATGAGCCCGGTGAAGGCGAGGTTGTCGATCTTGAGCTTGACGCCCATCTTCTTTGCGAGCGCGTTCAACAAATCCACGTCGTAACCGGCCGGCTTGCCGTTGGCGAGGTACATCTCGGGCTTGAACTGGAGCGTCATGCCGACGGTGAGCGTCCCCGGTGTGATCAGGTTGTACGGGTTGCTCGCTGCTGTGGTCTTCGCCGATGCGCCGGCCACGACCGCGGCCACCGCGACCGCCACCGCAGCGGCGACGATCGTCGTGCGCATGAACCACCTCGATGCGCTAGTCACTTGATCTCTCCTCCCTTTTGCTGTTGGCCCCCAACTGATACCTCCTGCCTGAACAAGACCTCCGGCTCCCCACCGCCGCGCCGATAGCTAGACCACTGCCTCGAGCCGTTCGACGAGCAACTCCAGGCGGCGCCTCCGCCGTCTCGTGAGCGCGCCCGACACCCGGCCTTTCGGCGGCGTCGTGAGCGACTTCTCGATCGTTCGGAAGATGAAGTCGATGACGAATGCAGCGGCCACGTAGACCGCGGCGAGCGCCGTGAAGAGCACGAACGGCTGGAAGGTCACCGACTCGATGTTCTGCACCGTGTAGGTCAGCTCGGCCAGTCCGATCACGCTGAAGGTCGAGGTGTCCTTGAGCATCCCGATCAGCATGCTGCCGACGTTCGGCAGCGCGACCCTGGTCGCCTGCGGAATGACGACCTGCGCGAAGACGCGCAGCGGATGCATGCCGAGCGCAAGACCGGCCTCGCGCTGGCCGCGCGGAACGGAAAGGAGCGCCGAGCGGAAGATCTCGGAGAGGAATGAGCTGTAGAGGAGGACGAGCGCGATGACCGCCGCCTCGACCACGGTGAAGTTGATGCCGAAGAGAAGCGACCAGCCGAAGTAGACCCAGATCACACTGACGAGCGCCGGCACACCGCGGAAGATGTTGATGTAGACCGTTGCGAGCCACGCGAGCGGCGGCCTGCCCATGCGGGCAAGTGCGAGCAGAAGCCCGATGACGATCGCGATGATCAGTGCCGGGCCGGCGCACTCGAGGGCCACCAGCAGGCCCTTGAGCAGGAGGTCCTTGTTCTGCCAGATCAGCGACCACTGGTAGGCGGCGACCGGCATCAGAGCACCGCCGCGATGAATTGCCGGGTTCGCGGGTTGGCGCAGCTGTCCAGGAAGCCGCGCGGCCCCGACTCGGCGATCAGTCCCTCGTCCATGAAAACATTGAGGTCGCCGATCTCGCGCGCGAAGTTCAGCTCGTGGGTGACGACCACCATCGTCATCCCCGACTCCGCCACCGAGCGCATCACCGCCAGCACCTCGCCGACGAGCTCGGGATCGAGCGCCGAGGTCGGCTCGTCGAACAGCATCACCTTCGGGTCGAGGCTGAGCGCGCGCGCGATCGCGACGCGCTGCTGCTGGCCGCCGGAGAGCTCGGCCGGGTAGTGGGCGGCCCAGCGCAGCAGTCCGACGCGCTTGAGCGCGGCAGCGGCGCGCTCCTCCGCCTCGGAGCGGCCCAGGTGCATCGCCGCCCTCAGCGGAAGTCCGATGTTGTCGAGCGCGGTCAGGTGCGGGAAGAGGTTGAACTGCTGGAAGACCATCCCCACGAGGCGGCGGAGCTCGACCGGCCCACCGCGACGCTGCTCGCCGTCTCCCGCCGGTCCGTACTCGACGTCGAGGATCCTCACCGAGCCGGAGTCTGGTGGCTCGAGCAGGTTGATCGTCCGCAGGAGCGTCGACTTGCCCGACCCCGACGGACCGAAGATGACGACGTGCTCACCGCTGTGCACCGACAGGTCGACGCCGTGCAGCACCTCGCGCGCGCCAAACGATTTCGTGATTCCGGTGAGCTGCACGACGATCTCGCCACGAACCGCCGGCGCGCGGGGCGACTCGTCGGCCGGGGAGGTGTTGGCCGCGCTCATCGTCGACGGCTCCGAGTCGCCGGCGGGGGCGGGGGACGCAACTCGTCTGGGCAGGGTGTCTCGGGGCAGCGTACGCATGGTGTCCGGCTGTACGGATCGTGTACGACTGTTCGCTCTGTGTCAAGAATGCTCGGAGGACAGCCGCGGAGGGGGGCCGGGTCAGAGCTCCAGGCATCCCCTTCAGCGGATATAGGTCGCTCCGTTGACGTCGATCGTCGAGCCCGTCAGGTGCCGGCACTCGCCCCCCGCGAGGAACACGATCAGGCGGGCAACCTCCTCCGCGGGGACCATCTCGCCCATGGCAAGGGCGGCGTTGACACCCTCGATGCCGCCGCGGGCGAGCGCGGAGACCTCGGACATCCGGGTCCGCACGATTCCGGGGGCGACGACGTAGGCCAACACGTTGTCACGGGCGTAGTTGTGGGCGATGGTCTGGGTGAGATTCCTGATCGCCGCCTTGGATGCCGCGTACCCCGTGAGGTGCGGGATCGCCGAGCCCCGCTGGGCGGCCCAGCTCGAGAGCGTGATCACCGCTCCACCCCCGCTCGAGCGGAAATGGCGTACCGCCTCGCGAATCAGACTCGCAGGCTCGAGTACGTTGACGCGCAGCACCTCGTCCCAGGCCTCGTCCCACTCGGCGTCCGGCCCATCGAGCGGGGTGTCGGGCATCACCGCGGCGTTCGCCACGAGCACGTCGATGCGTCCGCGCCACCCGAGCGCCTCGTGCCAGAGCGAGCGGGCCGCGCCCGGAGCCGCGAAATTGGCCGCGACGAGGAGCTTCCGCGGAGCAGGAATGTCGGCCACGGCCTCCTCCGCGCCGACGCGATGAGCCCCGTAGTGGGCAACGACGTGCGCGCCGGCCGCCCCGAGCGCGCGGGCGGTCGCCGCACCAATCCCGCGCGAGGCTCCGGTGAGCAGGACCGTCTTGCCGTCGAGGTCGGTCATCTCATCCCGTTCGGGCGCCGGCGCTACAGAAGCCCCGCGTCGACCGGCAGCAGGTGTCCGGTGACCCCCGAGGAGGCACCGCTCGCGAGGAAGAGCGCCGCGTCGGCGACCTCCTCCACGCTCGCGATCCGGCCGAGTGCCGTCTGCGCCGCGGCCTGACCGAGCGCTTCCGTGGCCGGGAGTCCTCCCTCCGCCGCGCGTCGATCGATCCGAGCCAGCAGCGCCGCGGTCGCGACCGGCCCGGGACCGAGCGCGTTCACGCGGATGCCTCGGCGGCCGAGGTCGAGCGCTGCCGAGCGAACGAGCCCGAGCACGGCATGCTTGCTCGCGGTGTAGGCCGGCAGGTTTGGATCGCCGCGCCAGGCGTTGAGCGATGCAATGACGACCACCGCCGCACCGTCGGTGAGCAATGGCACCGCGTGGTGAAGCGTCGCGGCGACGGCGCGAGTATTTACCCGGAAGACTTCGTCCCACTCCACGAGGTCGAGCGCACCGATCCGACGCCACGGCGGCACGACCCCGGCGGCGGCGACGAGGACGTCGATCCGGTCGCCGAGACGCCCGAACGCCGTCTCCAGCGCGCCGTCGTCTCCGACGTCGACCGCGAGCGCGCTCCAGCCGGGCGGAAGGATCCCGTCGGACGCGGGGCGCAGGTCGAGGACGAATCCCTCCGCGCCCGCCTCTGCGAGCCGGCCCACGATCGCGGCACCGATCCCGCTCGAGCCCCCGGTTACGACCGCCTTGGCGCCGGCGAGCGCTGTCTCGCCCACGGGGCTCATGTTCCGGCTGCGCCTTCGCGCAGCACGGCGTAGTCGCGCGCCGGGTCGCCGCCGTCCCACGCGGTATCGACGATGATCTCCTCGACCCCGGCTGCCTCGAGCGCCGGCAGCCTGCGTGAAAGCTCCTCGGCGCGCCCCCCGGCCTCGACGATGCGGAGAACGACGCGCAGGCGGGCGGGATCACGACCCGATTCGGTCGCGGCGTCCCGCATCAAGCGCGCGGCGGCTGCGAGCTCGTCGGGGGCGAGCTCAGGGAGCGACTGCTGTGCCAGCCATCCGTCCGCCATCCGCCCCGCCCTTCGCAGGGCGGCGGGCGAGTGACCCCCGAGAAGGACCGGAATGACGTGTGCCGGGGTCGGGAGGCAGAGCATGTCCGCCGGCATCCTAAAACGGTCCGAGACCGACGCCCCCGGCGTCCCGGTCCAACACTCACGGGCGATCGAGACCCACTCCTCCAGGCGTGCACCGCGGTCCTCGAAGGGAACACCGAGCGCCTCGAACTCCTCCGCGAGCCAGCCGGCGCCGACGCCGAGGCTGAGGCGGCCGCCGCTTGCGACATCGATCGACGCGGCCTGCTTCGCGAACTCGACCGGATTTCGTAACGGAAGGACGAGCACGGCGGTGCCGAGGGCGACCCGCTCGGTCACCGCGGCCGCCAGGGCGAGCGCGACGAGCGCGTCGAGGTAGGGGGTCTCACTCGGCCAGGTTGCCCTGCCGTCGGCGGCGAAGGGGTAGCGGGACCGGATCGTCGTCGGCAGCACGATATGGTCGCTGACCCAGAGCGACTCGAAGCCGGCGGCTTCCAGCCCGCGCGCGAGCTCCGGGATCCCGATCCTGAGCGCGAGAGGCCCGCTGTTCTGGAGTTTCGCGCCGATCGCCAGGCTCATCGAAGGCCGTGCCGGTGGGCGGGCATCGTCAGGGTCCGAGCCCCTCGACGCAGAGGTACTTGTAGTCGAGGTACTCGTCGATCCCGTGCCGCGAGCCCTCGCGGCCGAGGCCGGACTGTTTGACACCTCCGAACGGAGCGCCCTCGTAGGAGATGGTCCCGGTATTGACGCCGACGACGCCGAACTCGAGCTGCTCGCCGACCCGCCAGGCGCGCCCGAGATCGCGGGTGAAAAAGTAGGCTGCAAGCCCGGACTCGGTCGCGTTGGCGAGTGCGAGGGCGTCCTCTTCGCGCTCGAACCTGAACACCGGCGCCACCGGGCCGAACGTCTCCTCACTCGCGATCCGCATCCCCGCCGTCGCTCCGAGAAGCACGGTGGGCTCGAAGAATGTCCCGCCGCGCGGATGCGAGCGGCCGCCGACGCTCACCCGCGCGCCGAGCGCGACCGCGTCGGCGATGTGCTCCCGCACCTTCTCGACCGCGGCGGCACTGACGAGCGGGCCCTGATCGACGTCGGGATCGAATCCGTTCCCGACGCGCAGCGCACCCACCGCGACCTCGAGCCGCTCGACGAAACGGTCGTGGATTCCGGCCTGTACGAGAATCCGGTTGGCGCACACGCACGTCTGGCCGGCGTTTCTGAACTTCGACGCCATAGCGCCCTCCACGGCGAGCTCGAGGTCCGCGTCGTCGAAGACGATCAACGGGGCGTTGCCGCCCAGTTCAAGCGCGACCTTCTTGACGGTCGGTGCGCTGCGTGCGAGCAGGAGCCGGCCGACCTCCGTCGAGCCGGTGAAGCTGAGCGCGCGCACCGCCACGCTGCGTGTGAGCACGTCTCCAACGAGCTCGGGGTCGCCGTGGACGACGTTGAGAACGCCCGCCGGCAGACCGGCACGCGCAGCAAGCTCGGCGAGTGCGAGCGCAGAACACGGCGTCTCCGAGGCCGGCTTGACCACGAGCGTGCAGCCGGCTGCCAGCGCTGGCCCGGCCTTGCGGGCGATCATCGCCATCGGGAAGTTCCACGGCGTGATCGTCGCCGCGACACCCACCGGTTCGCGAAGGGTCAGAATGCGACGCCCTCTGACGTTGCTCGGGATCGTCTCGCCATAGAGCCGCTTTGCCTCCTCGGCATACCACTCGATGAAGCCGGCGCCGTAGCGGATCTCCCCGACGGCCTCGCGCAGCGGCTTGCCCTGTTCGGAGGTGAGGATCGCGGCCAGCTCGTCGACGTGCGCGAGGATGAGCTCGAACCAAGACCTGAGGATCCTCGAGCGCTCGGGGGCCGGAAGGGCCGCCCAGGCCGGAAACGCCCGCTGCGCGGCCTCGATCGCCTGCTCGACGTCGTCGCGGGTCGCGCAGGCGACACGTGCGATCGTCGCGCCCGTCGCTGGATCGACGACCTCGAGTCGTTCGCCGCTGCTCGACGGCATCCAGCGGCCGCCGATGAAGAGCTCCTCCCGCAGCAGTCCCGAGCCGCTGATCGAGGCGGGACGCTCGTGCGTCGGGGATGATCCGTCGGGGCGGGGAAACGGGGAGATCGACCCGATCACGGCTTCCCGGGCCGGGCGAGACGTGGTGCGCGCGGGATGTCCGTCAAGCGGTCAACTGTACGCCTTCCGGACGCCATCCTCGACACTCCTCGCACGTGCGCGTTCACAATTGCCCGAAGGGGATGGCTATTGTGCGGTTCGGGGACGTTGGTACGGATGACGAACACAGCCGTGCAGGCATCGCGAGCGGCCGCAATCGTGCCGCTCGAAGTCGCGGTCGCCGAGACGGTGCACGACGGCGACACGGTGGCGCTCGAGGGGTTCACGCACCTGATTCCGTTTGCCGCGGGTCACGAGATAATCCGCCAGCGGCGTCGTGACCTGACCCTCGTACGCATGACGCCCGACATCATCTACGACCAGATGATCGGTATGGGCTGCGCCCGGCGGCTCGTCTTCTCCTGGGGCGGCAATCCCGGCGTGGGCAGTCTCCATCGGTTCCGCGACGCCGTCGAGCACGGCTGGCCCGCCCCGCTCGAGCTCGAGGAGCACAGCCATGCGGGGATGGCCAACCGCTACGCTGCGGCGGCCGCCGGACTGCCCTTCGCCGTCCTGCGCGGGTACGTCGGAAGTGATCTGGTCGCCGAGACCGACACGATCTCGACCGTCACCTGCCCGTTCACCGGCGAGGTGCTCACCGCGGTGCGCGCGCTCACCCCCGACGTGGCGATCATCCATGCCCAGCGGGCTGACGGCCAGGGCAACGTCCAGCTCTGGGGGATCACCGGCATCCAGAAGGAAGCCGTCCTCAGCGCCCGTCGGGCCGTCGCCACCGTCGAGGAACTGGTCGAGGAGCTCGACCCCCGGGCGGGTGCGATCGTCCTTCCCGCCTTCGCCCTCGATTACGTCGCCGTCGCCCCCGGCGGTTCGTATCCCTCCTACAGCCACGGCTACAACAGGCGCGACAACGACTTCTACGTCGCCTGGGACGCCGTGAGCCGCAACCGCGAGACGTTCGCGAGCTGGATGAAGCACCATGTCCTCGACGCCTAGCCTCGAGTCCGAGGCGGTCGCCCCGCCCGCCGGCCCCGGGTCGGGCTGGAGTGCGGCCGAGATGATGTCGGTGGCCGCGGCGCGTGTCCTTCCCGACGGCGCGAGCTGTCTCGTGGGGATCGGCCTGCCGAGCACCGCCGCGAACCTCGCCCGCCGCACACACGCGCCTGGACTCGTTCTGATCTACGAGTCGGGAACGATCGGTGCGAAGCCCGGGTTCCTCCCGCTCTCGATCGGCGACGGCATTCTGGCCGAGACCGCCGATGCGGTCGTCGGACTCGTCGAGATCTTCAATCTCTGGCTGCAGCCCGGCCGGATCGATGTCGGCTTTCTCGGTGCGGCTCAGATCGATCGCTTCGCGAACATCAACACGACCGTGATCGGGGAGTCCTACCGGGCGCCCAGGATCAGGCTTCCCGGCGCAGGAGGGGCACCCGAGATCGCCGCGTCGTGCAGGGAGATCGTGATCGTGATGCATCAGAGTCGGGAGAAGTTCGTCGAGAAGCTCGACTTCGTCACCTCGGTCGGCCACGGAGCGGGGCGCGGCAGCCGCAGCCGCCTGGGGCTGCTCGGCGGCGGCCCGAGCACCGTGATCACCGACCTCGGGATCTTCGAGCCCGACCCCGAGACGTGCGAGCTCGTCCTCACACAACTCCATCCAGGTGTCGCACTCGACGAGGTCCGCGCGGCGACGGGCTGGAGTCTCCGCGTCGCCGCGCGGCTCGAGACGACCGCAGCGCCGACCGGGCAGGAGCTCACGGCGCTCCGAGCGCTCGAACAGACGCGGCCGACCGGCGCTCGATGAGCGCCCGGCGGCCGGGGAGAGGCGCCGTGCTCGCGGGGGACGGCGAAGGATCGGTGCGCGAGCCGGATTTCGTTCAGTCGTTGGAGCGGGGGCTGGCGGTGATCCGTGCGTTCGATGCCGACAGTCCGGCGCTGAGCCTGAGCGAGGTTGCGAGGGCGACGGGGCTTGCGCGGGCTGCGGCGCGGCGGTTTCTGCTCACGCTCGTCGAGCTCGGCTACATGCGCGTCGAGGGGCGCCTGTTCCGGCTCAGCCCGCGGGTGCTCGAGCTCGGCCGTCCGTATCTCGCAAGCCTGACGCTGCCGGAGATCGCACTGCCGCATCTGCGCGATCTCGTTGCCGACGTGCGCGAGTCGGCGACGGTCGCGGTGCTCGACGACGCCGACATCGTCTACGTCGCGCACGCGCCGGCGAAGCGGATCATGTCGATCTCGATCACGATCGGCGCGCGCGATCCCGGCTTCGCGACCGCCCTCGGCCGGGTCCTGCTTGCGGCCCAGGACGATTCCTGGCTCGGGGCGTATCTCGCCCGCGTCGAGCTCGCCCCGATCACCTCGCGCACCCTCTCGGATGCGGGCAAGCTGCAGACCGAGCTCGGCCGTGTCCGCCGCCAGGGCTTCGCGCTGGTCGACCAGGAGCTCGAGGAAGGCCTGCGCGCGCTCGCGGTCCCGCTCCGAGACGAGCGCGGCGGCGTGATCGCCGCCGTCAACCTCGCCGTCCACACGAGCCGCTGGAGCGTCGAGGCGATCCGTCACGAGCTCCTCCCCCGCCTGCGCGCGACCGCCACCGCCATCGAAAGCGACCTCGGCGCCGAGGCGGCG
>Ga0302325_10008339_pt1 | contig 22758 bp, 23 predicted proteins | sample Palsa_T0_2_FD_201948 | JGI IMG/M metagenome (GOLD analysis project Ga0302325, IMG submission 201948) | Peat permafrost microbial communities from Stordalen Mire near Abisko, Sweden - Palsa_T0_2 | ecosystem: Environmental > Terrestrial > Soil > Palsa > Peat permafrost | place: Sweden: Abisko...
TCGGCGTACACGGCGACCGTCCCGAGCCCCAACTCGGTTGCGGTGCGGATGATCCGGAGTGCGATCTCGCCGCGGTTAGCGATCAGCAGGCGCGTCACAACCGGCCCTTCGTTGGGTTGGTCTTTTCCCATCCGGATCACATCATCCGCTACTGCAGTTTAGTAACTACGGCTGGGCGTCTCAGCAAACTTCCGTCAAACGCGGCAGCCGCCGCTCTTCTGGTCGTTAAGGTCACTGCCGAGGAGAGCGATGACGCATTACACCTTTGCAGGAATTGCTGCCGCACTGATCGTCGGTGGGCTGATCGGATCGGCGCCCCCGGCCAGCGCCGGTTGTATGTACGGCGGCGATGGCGTTTACAGCAGGTGCGATAACCCTGTCCAGCCTGATGGCACCTGGCAACGTTGCGTCGACTACGACGAGACTTTCGGCGAACCGACCGTTCACGTGCGCAAGCAGCGCTGCTTTTTGATGGGTCCCGGCCAGAATCTTCCGTTGGGCGTCATCTTTAATGTCTTCCCGGACCACATCGACGATGGACCCGGGAACCCTTCGTGAGGACGGAATGACGATGCGATACCTAGTCGCAGGGCTGACTGCCGCGGTGATGTCGGGCGGGCTACACGCGGCGCCGTCGGCGAGCGCGGGATGCCAGGATCCCGGATTGGCGGGACACCCGTTCGCGAAGATGTGCGACGGTCCCGTCGACGACGGCATGTGGGAACGCTGCTTGACGAGTTTCCCCAATGGGCCGATGAATGCCGCCGAAACCGACTGCCAAACCATGAGCCCCGGCGACCCACCCAAAGACCCGGCCTTGAGCACGCCGCCGACGCATATCGATCCGTAACCTCACTCCATCAACTGGGCTGCGACCGTCGCGCCGAGTTCCCAGCACGCCTCCAGCTCGGCCTTGCTCGGCTTGCCCGACACCAGCACATATTCGGCGGCCTTGACCCAGCCCAGGCCGGTGGTGATGGAGTCGACGCCGCGCTCGGCCCCCTCGGTCCCCTGGTTGCCGTGCAGGTACAGACCGAACGGCCGTCCCTTCGTCGCGTCCAGGCAGGGGTAGTAGATGACGTCGAAGGCGTGCTTGAGGGCGCCGCTCATATAGCCGAGGTTGGCCGGCGTTCCGAGTAGGTAACCGTCGGCCTCGAGCACGTCGGTGGCCGACACGGTCAACGCCGGGCGACGCACGACGTCCACGCCCTCGATGTCGGGGTCGGTCGCACCGGACAGCACCGCTTCGAACATCTCCTGGGTGTGCGGCGATGGAGTGTGGTGAATCATCAACAGCCTTTTGGTCATTAGCGGTCCTGAAGTCCTCGATGCAATTCCAACGCCTGCTTCATGGCTTCTCGGGCGCGGCCTCGATCGCCCGCGTAGTCGTAGGCACGGGCCAGTCGATACCAGCGTCGCCAATCATCGGGATCGCTGTCCAGTTCGGTGCGCACCGTGTCGAACAAGGCGTCGGCGGCGTCGCGCTCGATACGTCCTGACGGCCGACGCGGCAGGGCGCTCACGTCGAGTTCCATCCCGTCCGCCGCCGCGAGGCGGGCTAGCTTCTGGTGCGCGAATCCGGCGCGCAGCGTCGCGATCATCGCCCACAGTCCGATGCCGGGCAGGATCAACAGTGCCGCCCCCAGTGCGACGGCCACAGTGCGCCCGGAGGTGATCATCAAGACGGCGGTGCGGCCCAGCAGTGCCAGATAGACCAGCAGCGCACCGCACATGACCGCGATCATCAGCTGGATGCGCAGGCTGCGCGACTTGGTGGTCATTGCAGGTTGAGCAGCGATTCGATTCCTATTGTCAGGCCCGGGAATTCGGTAATCCGGCGCACCGCCAACAGCACACCCGGCACGAACGATGTGCGGTCCATGCTGTCGTGCCGGATGGTCAGGGTTTCCCCCTCGGTCCCGAACAGCACTTCCTGATGCGCCACCAACCCGGCGAGCCGCACCGAGTGCACCGGCACCCCGTCGACGTCCGCGCCGCGGGCACCGGGAAGACCCGTGGTGGTGGCATCTGGGTTGGGCGGCAGGTCTTTTCGTGCCTCGGCGATCAACTTGGCAGTCCTGGCGGCCGTTCCTGACGGCGCGTCCGCCTTGTGCGGGTGATGCAGTTCGATGACTTCGACCGATTCGTAGAACGGCGCGGCCTGTTGGGCGAAATGCATCGACAGCACCGCACCGATGGCGAAGTTGGGCGCGATCAGCACCGAGACGCCCGGTTTGGCGGCCAGCCACGACCGCACCTGCTGCAGCCGTTCGTCGGTGAAACCTGTGGTTCCCACGACCGCGTGAATCTCGTTGTCGATCAGGAACTGCAGGTTCGTCATAACGACGTTCGGGTGGGTGAAGTCGATGACGACCTCGGTGTCGTTGTCGGTCAGCAGGCTCAGCGGGTCGCCGGCGTCGACTTCGGCAGACAGACTGAGGTCCTTGGCGGACTCGACCGCCTGGACCATCGTTGCGCCGACTTTGCCCTTCGATCCCAGCACTGCAACTCGCATGGCCTTCACCCTAACCGGGACCTTCGCGTCGGCAGTTATCCACAGTTACGGGTTGATCCACAGTTGCCGATGTGGCAGCAGCGCCCGGCAATTCCGGTGGGTAGCGTTTAGAACATGCGTTCGACAGATGCCGCCTTTGATGCGCTTGAACAGGCCGTGGCGGCGATCGGCGAGCTGCACCTGGACGATTGCGAGCCGGCACTTCGACTGCGCGCACTCGAGCGACTGGAGACCGCCCGACGCCGGCAGGCAGTAGTGAGCCACGACCTCATCGCGGGCCTGACGAAAGCCGACCCCGCCGATGTCGGGGGTCCCGTGCACAAGGTCATAGCCGACTGGTTGCGAGTCAGCGTCGCCGAGGCGCGCCGCCGGATGCGCGACGCCGAGCAGCTCGCGCCGCGGCTCACCATCACCGGCGAGACGCTGCCCCCGGAACTGCCCGCGACTGCCTTGGCATGGCGAGCGGGGATGCTTGACCAGCAGCACCTGCGAGTAATCCAGACGTTTGTGCGCGATCTACCGGTGGACACCCCGGTCGACACGGTCGAGCGGGCAGAGTCTTTCCTGGCAACACACGCGACCTCGCTGCGGCCCGACCAACTGGAGAAAGTGGCCAACCGGTGCGCTGTGCTGATCAATCCCGACGGCAAATTCTCCGACAACGATCGTGCACGCCGTCGCGGCTTCACCTGGTCTGCGCAGCGATCCGACGGAATGAGCATCGGCAAGCTCGTCGCCTCACCTGAACTACGCGCGAATCTCGATGCATGGCTGGCCCGCTTCACGGCGCCGGGCATGTGCAATCCCGACGATGAAAGCCCCTGCACCGCAAGAGAGCCCGACCAGGAAGTAGTGGGCAACGACATCCGTAGCCATGCCCAACGGCAACACGACGCACTCAACGCGCTGGTCCACAACCGATTGGGTGACCCTAAGCTCGGCGTGCACAACGGGCTACCGGTGACCGTCATCGTCTCGACCACGTTGCAGGAACTCGGTGCGGCGGCCGGGCAGGCCGTGACGGGCGGCGGCACGCTGCTTCCCATGCGTGACCTGATCCGAATGGCCACCCGCGCTTACCATTACCTTGCGGTGTTCGACGAGCACCAAAGTCGGCCATTGTATTTGGGCCGCTCGCGTCGCATAGCCACCGCAGACCAGCGTTTGATGCTCTATGCGAAAGATCGGGGCTGCACCGCCCCGGGTTGCGACATCCCCGGATACTGGACGGAAGTCCATCACACCGATGACTGGGCCAGGGGCGGCCTGACCGACATCGACAGGCTGACGCTAGCCTGCAAGCCGGACCACAAACTCGTCGACAGAGGATGGCGGACAGTCAAACTCCGGAATGGCAGAACCCAGTGGATCCCGCCGCCACATCTCGACCACGGTCAGGCGAGAACCAACGACTATCACCATCCAGAAACGTTTTTCGGGCCGCCCGACGATTCGTAACCGCCCGTTCACCCAGCAGAACTTTGCCAAACGCGCGCGAACTGAAAGCCTCCTGTGATACCCACCAACAGTGCCCGACGCACTGACCAGCTCGACGAAAGGAAGCGAATGATGACGATCGCACGCGGCTTGGCCGCTGGCGCGATGTTCGCCGGTCTCGCTCTTGGACTAGCGGCTCCCGCGTTCGGCGACCCGTTGAACGGCCACTATATCGAGACCGAGACCTACCCGGACGGTCACCAAATCAACAGTGACTGGTACTTCACTCCCTGCGGGGACGGGTGCTCGGAGATCGGCCACTTGGGGCAGGCGCATCTGGTCAACGGCCGATGGACACTGGACGGCCACGGCGGCGTGTCCTGTGAGCAAGGCGGCGACATTCCGAAAGCCATACATTTCGTCTACTCGTGGGACCCGAACAGCCTGGACGGGACGGTCCAGATCACCAACAACGTCGATGCCTGCGGCAACCCGAAGGGCTATCAGGAGAGCAACCAACTCCACCTGGCGCCGGCGCCCTAGCGGTCAGTACACCTAGCCCTCGCTACGTGTCGATCACCACTCGGCCGCCGCGGGCGCGCGAGACGCACACCAGCATGTCGCCGTCGGTTTCCGCGGTGCGGCCGCGGCGATCGATATGTCCGCTGATCACCTTGACCTTGCAGGTCCCGCAGAAGCCCTGCCGGCAGGAATGGGCGGTCGTCGGATCGGCGTCGAGCATGACGTCGAGTGCCGATCGGTTGGCGGGAACGTCGAGCACGCGCTGAGAACGGGCGAGTTCCAATTCGAATGGCATGCCATCGACGACGGGTGGCGGGCTGAAGCGCTCGTAGTGCAGCGGCGCGTTCGCGTGCTTGCCGCGCGCGGTGCGCACCGGTTCCAGCATCGCCGTCGGCCCGCACACGTATACCGCGGTTACGGGCGTAGCCCCGTCCAGTAGGTCGTTGGCCGTCGCGAATCCGCCACGCTCGTCGTCGGCCCAGACGGTCACCCGGTCCGGGGCCACCGCGACGACCTCGTCGAGCAGCGGCATGTACTCCCGGCTGCGCCCGGCATAGATTGCGCGCCAGTTCATTTCGCGTTGCTGCGCGGCTCGCATCATTGACAGGATCGGGGTCACCCCGATTCCGCCGATGACGAAGAGCAGGTCGTGCTCGTCGCCGCCGAGATAGAACGCGTTGCGCGGACCTTCGAACACCAGTCGGTCGCCGACACCGAACGCGTCGTGCATCTCGATCGAACCGCCACCGCCGTCAGCGATCCGGCGCACGGCGATCCGGTAGTCGGTCCGCCTGCCGGGCGGTCCGCACAACGAGTACTGACGACGGCGGCCCGACGGCAGTTGAACGTCGATGTGGCTGCCGGGCGCCCATGTTGGAAGGAGGCCGCCGTCAGCGTCGGCGAACGTCAGCGCGACGACGTCGGGGGTGATCAACTCACGTTTGGTGACGACGGCGGTGTGCGTTCGCTGCACTGGCACAATGCGCGACGACCTCCACGGGGTGGCCGAAGCGAACCCGCCGAGCATCGTGCCCAGGCCCCACAGCGCCGTGTAGAGCCGGTCCCGCTTGCGGCGACCGTAGATGTCGGCGGGCCTGCTGGCCCAAATGCCCTGCGACACAAGCGATCCTAGGATTGCCGGATATCGTAGCGGGCCAGCAGCCGGATCAGCGACGGGCTGATGCGCCGCATCGCATAGCCCACTTTGGATTCCGCCGCGATCGGCACCACCGGCGATCCGCTCTTGACAGCCTTGACGATCGCCTTGGCGGTGGCTTCCGGCGTGTAGTTGCGGCGACGGTACGCAGCGTCGGCGCGGTGCCGGGCGCGTTCCTGCTCGTCGGCTGACAAACCCGCGTAGACAGTGCTTTTGGCGATGTTGGTGTTGACGAAGCCGGGGCACACCGCGGTGACGGTGATGCCGTCGTCGGCCAGATCGGCGCGCAGTGACTCACTGAACGCCAAAACGGCGGCCTTGGTCGTGCCGTAGGCGACCATCGACTTGGACGGCAGGAACGCCGCGGCGCTCGACAAGTTGATGATGGTGCCGCCCTGACCACGGTCGACCATTTGCGTTGCAAATGCGCGGCTTCCGTTAAGCACACCACGCAGGTTGACGCCCAGAATCTTGTCCCAGTGCGCCGGCGTCGTCTCCAGGAACCGGCCTGCCATCCCGATGCCGGCGTTGTTCACCAGTATGTCGACCACACCGTGTTCGTCGTTGACTTGCGCGGCAAGGGCATTCATCGCCGACTCGTCGCTGACGTCGGCCTGGTACGCCGCCGCCTCGGCGCCGGCTTCCTGGACAGCCGCGGCAGTTTCCTGCGCCGCGGCCAGATCCAGGTCGACGATCACGACCGTGTCGGCGCCGTGCCGAGCCAGCTCGATGGCGGTGGCACGCCCGATCCCGGCGCCCGCTCCGGTGATCAACGCGAGTTTGCCCCGCACGTCTCGCGATCCGGTTCGCTCGGCAGCTGCGATCGCCGGCGTCGCGCCGTCGACCACGCGGTCGATCCATTCGCCGGCCAGCCGGGCGACGACGTCCGGACGCGCCGTCACCACCCAGTGGCCGCCCTCGATCGGAACGACTCTGCTGCCCAACGGAATAGAGCCGGTGTAGCGCTGCAGTGCGGGAGTGACGAAGATGTCTTTGCGTGGCACCAGGACCTGGACCGGGACGGTGGTGTCCGGCAGCGTCGCACCGGGCGTCAAAAACGGCGCGGGCATGTTGGCCCGGTACAGATTGAGCCCGTTGACGTAGTCGCCGGTCGACCGCACCGGGTCACCAGGTCGGGTCTGAGTGCTGGAGTTGCCGATACGCCCGAAGGCCTCAACGAGTTTCACGCCCACCCCGGCCCGGACCATCAGCTCCGGCAAGTTAGGGGTCAAGAAGAACCAGATGTATCCCGACGCCAGGAGTTGTCTGACCACGTCAACCAGGCCACGTGGACTCCGCGCTGACCGCAGGAACTTTCCGGCGTAACTCAAGTGCGGCCCGGAGATCGAGGTGAACGACGCCACCTTGCTCATCACCGTCTCGTCGGTGACGGCAGCCCAACTCTGGATCGAGCCCCAGTCGTGGGCGAGCAGATGCACCCGCCCGACACCCAGGCTGTCGATGACCGCGCCGATATCGGAGACCAGTTGTGGGAAGCGGTAATTGGTTTTGCCGGCCGGAACGGTCGACTCGCCGGCACCGCGAACATCGAACGCCACGAAGTTGTAGCGCCCGCCCAGATGTTCGGCGACGCCGTCCCAGAGATGGTGGTTGTCCGGGTAGCCGTGAACGGCCAACACGGTCGGCCGCTTCGGCTCGATCCCGGTGTAGGCATGCACGGCCAGCGTGACGCCGTCCGAGGCAGTCACCGAACTGCGGGTGGGCACGTCGGAAGGACTCACCGAAATTGTGGTCATTGGATCCTCTCAGCTCAGTGCGAGGCGCGGGCCGCGGGTGAGATGGCGAGATAGTCCACCGCCCGCTCGACCCCGCCCAGTTGTGACGGGTGGAATCCCGGCAAGTAATACGAGCCGATGGCCCGCACGAACCGTAGCGGACCGGGCACCAGACCCTGTCGCGCCGCGGCGATGTAATCCCGCCAGCGCGGCTTGGCGCCCGGGACGAGGTCGCGGTCGATCGAGTACATGAACCGGACGCCCCGCACCCACATCAGCAGCATCATCGGCGACACCACCAACTGCGTGCGCACCTGGCGCCAGTAGCCGGCCCGCAGATGCTTCATCACGTCGAAGGCGACTGCCTTGTGCTCGACTTCTTCGGCGCCGTGCCAGCGGAGCATGTCCAGCATCACCGGGTCGGTGCCGATCGCGTCGTGCGCCGGGCTGTCCAGGATCCACTCGCCGAGGATCGCGGTGTAGTGCTCGATCGCCGCGACGATCGATACCTGTTCGAGGAGCCAGCTGCGCTGTCGCCGCAGACTCCATCGCGGGCGGTCCCCCATCAGCCTTCTGAACAGCCAGTCGATCTGGTCGGTGAACGGCGTCACGTCGACGCCCTTGGCGGCGAAGTACTTCAGCACCCCGGAGTGCGTCTGGGAATGCATCGCTTCCTGGCCGATGAACCCCTGCACATCGAGCCGCAGCTGGTCGTCCTTGATCAGCGGCAGCGTCTTCTTGAATACCTCGACGAAGAACTCCTCGCCGGCGGGTAGCAGCAGGTGCAGCACGTTGAGGACGTGCGTGGTGAACGGCTGGCCAGGCACGTAGTGCAGCGGCAGCGTGGACCAGTCGAACTCGACGTCGCGCGCTTCGAGGACCAGCCGTGCGTGATCGTCCGGTGCCGCGCGACCTGGCTGGTGCGGACCGACTGCTTCGTCGTTGACCGTGAACATTGGCAGCAGCATACCCGGTACCACCGGTATCGGGAATCCTCAGATCGGCGCCGCGCCCCGGAGGTGCTCGAAGATCAGCGACGTCTGGGTGCCCGCGACGTCGGCGTCCGCGTTGAGGTTTTCAACCACGAATGAGCGCAGGTCCTCGGTGTCGCGGGCCGCGACGTGGAGGATGAAATCGTCGGCGCCGGCCAGAAAGTAGACGTCCATCACCTGAGGCCTGCAACGGATCTGCTGGATGAAGTCACGGATCTTGCCGCGAGCGTTGGATTGCAGGCTGACCGAGATCATGGCCTGCAGCGGTAATCCCACCGCGGCGGGGTCGATATCGGTGTAAAAGCCGCGGATGACGCCCGCCTCCACCAAGCGCCGGACTCGGCCGTGGCAGGTCGACGGCGCGATGTCGAGCTCCTCGGCCAGCGCGCTGTTGGTCATTCGGGCGTCGGCATGCAGCAGGCCCAGAATTCTGCGGTCGACGCTGTCCACGTCAACCGGCCGAAGATCCTTCGACGATACCGCGTCACCATCTCGGATTTCCGAATTTTCTTCAGACACCTGTGCATCATACGTGCGTGTCTTCATGATAATTGCGCTGAGCCCGAACTTTCTTCACAATTGGTCTCATGCATATCGGCATTCCGACCGAGACCAAAAACAACGAGTTCCGGGTGGCGATCACCCCGTCCGGCGTTGCCGAATTGACCCGCCGCGGTCACGAGGTTCTGATCCAGGCGGGCGCCGGCGACGGCTCGGCTATTGCGGACAGCGATTTCAAGGCGGCCGGCGCAGAGCTGGTCGCCTCCGCCGATGATGTGTGGGCCGACGCCGATCTGGTGCTCAAGGTCAAGGAGCCGACGCTGGTCGAATATTCGCGGATGCGGCGGGGGCAGACGCTGTTCACCTATCTGCACCTGGCCGCGTCACGGTTGTGCACCGAGGCGCTGCTGGCATCGGGCACCACGTCGATCGCTTACGAAACCGTGCAGACCGCGGACGGCGCGTTGCCCTTGCTCGCGCCGATGAGTGAGGTCGCAGGGCGGTTGTCCGCTCAGGTCGGCGCCTACCACCTGATGCGCACGCACGGTGGTCGCGGCGTACTGATGGGCGGCGTGCCGGGCGTCGAGCCGGCCAATGTCGTCGTGATCGGTGGCGGAACTGCCGGCTACCACGGCGCCAGGATCGCGGCAGGCATGGGCGCGGCGGTCACGGTGATCGACGTCAACCTGAACAAGCTGCGCGAGCTCGACACCGTGTTCGGCGGCCGGGTGCAGACCCGCTATTCGACGGCGCTGGAGATCGAGGACGCCGTAAAGAAGGCCGACCTGGTTATCGGCGCGGTGCTGGTGCCAGGCGCTAAGGCGCCGACGCTGGTCCCGAATTCGCTTGTGGCGCATATGAAGCCGGGTGCGGTGTTGGTCGACATCGCGATCGATCAGGGCGGGTGCTTCGAGGACTCGCGCCCCACCACTCACGACGACCCGACGTTCGCCGTCCACGACACGGTGTTTTACTGCGTGGCGAACATGCCGGCGGCGGTGCCCGCAACGTCGACGGTCGCGCTGACCAATGCCACCATGCCGTACGTCATCCAACTCGCCGACCAAGGCTGGCAGGCCGGGTGCCGAGCGAATCCTGCTCTTGCCAAGGGACTTTCGACTCACGACGGTGAGCTGCTATCCCAGCGGGTGGCCGCCGACCTGGCGATGCCGTTCAGTGAACCCGCTGCCATGCTGGCCTGACACCCACGTTCGTGCTACACACACCGCGTGACTTCACTAGCCGATGACACGCGCTGGATGGACGCCGTCGATCAGGCCGCGTTGGTGGCCAATGGTGAGGTGACGCCGCTCGAGTTACTCGACGCGGCCATCGAGCGGATCGAGCGCATCGACCCCGTGCTCAACGCGGTGGTCATCCGCTGGTTTGAGCACGCCCGTGACACTGCCCGATCCGGCCTGCCCGACGGGCCGTTTCGCGGCGTGCCCTTCCTGATCAAGGATCTGTTCGCCGGGTACGCAGGACAGCGCATCAGCAACGGCAACGTCGCGCTGAAGAACGAGCAAGCGGTCTCCGCGGCCGACACCACGCTGGTGAGCCGCTTCCGCGATGCCGGCCTCGTCGCCGCCGGCCGGACGAACAGTCCCGAACTCGGCAGCGTGCCCACCACCGAACCCCTGGCCTGGGGTGCAACGCACAATCCGTGGGACACCACCCGTTCGCCCGGCGGATCAAGCGGCGGCTCAGCGGCCGCGGTCGCCAGCGGCATGGTCCCGTTCGCGCATGCCAGTGACGGCGGCGGGTCGATCCGCATCCCCGCATCGTGCTGCGGACTGGTCGGGCTGAAACCCAGTCAGGGCCGGATCTCGCTCGGCCCGATCCGGGACGAGACCGCACTGTCGGTCGAGCTGTGCGTCAGCCGGACGGTGCGTGACACCGCGACACTGCTCGACGCCGTGCGCGGACCCGCTGTCGGCGACACGGTGATCGCGCCGGCTCCGGCACGTCCCTATGTCGACGAGCTCGACGCCGATCCCGGACGACTGCGTATCGGCCTGCTCGATCACCATCCGCAGGGCGGCGCCGTCGCGCCGGAGTGCGCAGCGGCCGCCCACATTGTCGCGACGTTGCTCGAATCATTTGGTCACACCGTCGAATTGGCGTGGCCGGCAGCACTCGAGGACACCACCCTGCGGTTGCATTTCGCCGCGCTGTGGTGCACTAACATGGGCGTCGGGCTGAAACGATTCGAAGAACAGATCGGGCGGCCGCTCGCCGCAAACGAATTCGAGCCGATGAACCGGGCGCAGGCCGATGTCGCCGCGCATTTCACCGCGGTGGATTACGCTCTCGCGTTCTCCGCAGCGACCCACTTCCGCCGCGCGCTGCAGGCCTGGTGGGCCGACGGCTGGGACCTGCTGCTGACACCCACGGTCGCCGAGCTTCCGGTACCGCTCGGCACTTTCGCCAACGACCCGGACAATCCGATGGCTGCCGTCGAGCGCGCATTCCAGTTCATCCCGTTCACCCCGCCGTTCAACATGAGCGGCCAGCCCGCCATCAATGTTCCGGTTGAGTGGACCGACGCCGGGCTGCCGGTCGGAGTGCAGTTAGTGGCCGCCTATGGCCGCGAAGACGTCCTGCTACAGGTGGCAAGCCAATTGGAAGCCGGCAAGCCGTGGGCGCACCGCCGGCCTGAAGTCGTTTAGACGTGGCCGAGCTTGTCGACGATGTCTTTCGCCGGCCCGGCGACGGCCTGCCGATATGCCGTTCCCGCCCACAGGTTGGTGCCGTGCGGGTCCTCCATCTCGACCGCCGCCCTGCGGATCGGTGAGGTCATCTGGTTGACCTCGGGATAACCCAAGGGTGCCACGTCGTCGAATATCCTGGTGAAATCGTTTGCCAAACCGCGGGCATAACGGCCCGAAAATGCCCGCGTCACAATGGTTCTGTCGAATTGCGGATGTCCCAGCGCCGACCGGTGTGCCTCGTTGGTCCCGGCCTCATCGGCCAGCAAAAGCGCCGTGCCGACCTGGGCGGCAGCCGCTCCTCTGCGCAGGACGGCCGCGACGTCTTCGGTGTTGCCCAACCCGCCGGCGGCGATCAGCGGAACGTCATGGGAGTGACCGATGCGATCCAGCAGCTCGATCAGCGACGTGGTTCCCGGTTCCATGTCGGGCGCGAACGTTCCACGGTGCCCGCCCGCTTCCGGACCCTGGACGACCAAGCCGTCCGCGCCCGCGGCGACGGCCACGCCTGCCTCGTACGTCGACGTCACGGTGATGTAGAGCAACATGCCCAGTGCGCCGAACCAGCGCAACACATCCGGTGACGGCGCGCCGAAGGTGAACGACACCAACTCGGGCCGTAGGTCGGCCACCACGTCCAGCTTTTGCCGGTAACCGTCGTCGTCGCCGAGAGTCGGGTAACCGACTTCAACCCCGTAGTGCTCGGCCAACTCGTCGAGTAACTCGGCGTAGTGGTCCAACTGGTACACGTCGGCGACGCTGGGCTGGGGCACGAAAAGGTTGACGCCGATCGGGCCGGTGGTCGCGGCGCGCGCCGCGATGATGTCGTTGGCCAGCCGGTCTGGACTCACGTAGCCGCTGGCCAGAAAGCCGAGGCCGCCGGCGTTGGACACCGCCGCCGCCAGCGCCGGCGTCCCGGGACCGCCCGCCATCGGCGCACCCACGATCGGCACATCGAGATCCCAGAATCCCAGTACCATGACGCTACCTCGTCATCGCCCGAAGTTGTGGTGGCAGAGACCGTTTCGACGGATACGGGCCGAGAACAGCCGCGCCATAGGGCTGGCCGAGCAGTCGGCGTGCGACCGCATTGACCTCGTCCAGGGTGACCTCATCAAGCTCCTGCAGCGTCCGGTCGATACTTCGATGTTCAGCGTAGTTCAGTTCGCCGCGGCCGATGCGATTCATCCGTGAACTGGAGTCTTCCAAGCCGAGCACCAAACCGCCGCGCAGCGATCCCTTGGCGATCCGGCATTCCGACTCGGTGATGCCGTCGCGCGCCACCTCCTGCAGCACGTCGGAGATCACCCGCGCCACTTCGGCAAACCGCTCGGGCAGACATGCGGCGTACACCGACAGGGCGCCGGTGTCAGAGAACATGTCCTGCGAAGAGTAGACCGAGTAGGCCAGCCCGCGGGACTCCCGGACCTGTTGGAACAAGCGGGAACTCAGACCGCCGCCGAGCGCGGTGTTCAGCACCGCCAACGCCCAGCGGTGCTTCCAGTGCCGGCCCGGCGTTCGCACCCCGAGGTAGACGTGGGTCTGCTCGGCGTCCCGCTTGGCGAACGTCAGACGCGGATGGCCGGTGACCCGGCCAGCGCCCTTACGCGGCGGCACCGCGCGATTGCCGCGGACCAACCGCGGCCCGAAGCGCTCGCGCACCAACGCCACCACCTCGTCGTGGTCGACGTTGCCGGCCACCGCGACCACCATCCGCTCGGGCGTGTAGCGCCGTAGATGAAACGAATGCAGTTGTGCGCGCGTCATGTCTGACACCGACCTGACGCTGCCGATCACCGGACGGCCCACCGGATGATCACCGAACACCGCCGAGAGGAACTGATCGGCCAGTGCATCTTCGGGGTCGTCGTCACGCATCGCGATCTCTTCGAGAACGACGTCGCGTTCCACCTCGACATCGTCAACTGCGCAGCGCCCGTTGAGCACCACGTCGCTGACCAGGTCGACGGCCAACTCGAGATCGTTGTCGAGCACGTGCGCGTAGTAGCAGGTGTGCTCTTTGGAGGTGAACGCGTTGAGCTCACCGCCCACCGCGTCCATCGCCTGCGCGATGTCGACCGCTGTGCGCGTCGGCGTCGACTTGAACAGCAGATGCTCGAGGAAGTGCGCAGCCCCGGCAACCGTGGGTCCTTCGTCGCGCGACCCGACGCCCACCCAAACGCCGACCGACGCCGAGCGCACCGCAGGCAGGTATTCGGTGACCACTCGCAGCCCGCCCGGCAGGGTGGTGCGACGGAACGCGGCGGATGGCTCGGCGGTGTGCCTGCCGCGGCGCAGTGGTCCCCCGTAAACGGGAGGTACCCCCAGCGCCCCTCCTTGGCTAGCTACTGGCCGTCGCGGCATCGGCAGGTGCGGTCTCCGGGCTGGCGACTGGTTCAGCGTCGCCGGATGCTCCGGCATCTTCGTCAACGAGGACCAGCGAGATCTTGCCCCGCTTGTCGATATCGGCGATCTCCACACGGAGCTTGTCGCCGACGTTGACCACGTCCTCGACCTTGGCGATGCGCTTGCCCCTGCCGAGCTTGGAGATGTGCACCAGCCCGTCGCGGCCCGGCAGCAGCGAGACGAACGCACCGAAATCGGTCGTCTTGACCACGGTTCCGAGGAATCGCTCGCCGGTCTTGGGCAGCTGCGGGTTGGCGATCGCGTTGATCTTGTCGATCGCGGCCTGCGCCGACGGGCCGTTGGTGGCACCGACGAACACGGTGCCGTCGTCCTCGATGGAGATCTGAGCGCCGGTCTCCTCGGTGATGGAGTTGATCATCTTGCCCTTGGGCCCGATGACCTCACCGATCTTGTCGATCGGCACCTTGATGGTGGTCACCACCGGCGCGTACGGGCTCATCTGGTCGGGCTCGTCGATGGCCTCCGCCATCACCTCGAGAATCGTCAGACGCGCATCCTTGGCCTGCGCGAGAGCACCCGCGAGTACCTGCGACGGGATGCCGTCCAGCTTGGTGTCCAGTTGCAGCGCCGTCACGAAGTCCTTAGTGCCTGCGCACTTGAAGTCCATGTCGCCGAAAGCATCTTCGGCGCCGAGGATGTCGGTGAGCGTCACGAAGCGACGCTCGGTAGTACCGCCAACTTCGACGTCGTCGGACACCAGGCCCATCGCGATGCCGGCCACCGGCGCTTTCAACGGCACGCCGGCGTTCAGCAGCGACAGCGTGGACGCACAGACCGAGCCCATTGACGTGGAGCCGTTGGAGCTCAACGCTTCCGAGACCTGACGGATGGCGTACGGGAACTCCTCGACGCTCGGCAGCACCGGCATCAACGCCCGCTCGGCCAGCGCGCCGTGTCCGATCTCGCGCCGCTTGGGCGAGCCCACGCGGCCGGTCTCGCCGGTGGAGAACGGCGGGAAGTTGTAGTGGTGCATGTAGCGCTTGCTGGTTTCCGGCCCCAGCGAGTCGATCTGCTGGGCCATCTTGACCATGTCGAGCGTGGTCACGCCCAGGATCTGGGTTTCGCCGCGCTCGAACAGTGCGCTGCCGTGTGCGCGAGGCACGATGGCGACCTCGGCCGACAACGCGCGGATGTCGGTCACGCCGCGGCCGTCGATGCGAAAGTGATCGGTCAGGATGCGCTGCCGCACAAGCTTTTTGGTCAGCGAGCGGAATGCGGCGCTGACTTCCTTCTCACGGCCCTCATAGGTGTCGGCCAGGCGCGCGAGCACCTCGGACTTGAGCTCGTCGGTGCGCTGGTCGCGCTCGGCCTTGCCGCCGATGGTCAGCGCTTTGGCCAGCTCGTCGGTGGCCACCGAGGAGACCGAGTAGTAGACGTCGTCCTGGTAATCGGGGAACACCGGGTACTCGGCGGTTTCCTTGCCGGCAGCGTCAGCCAGCTCCTGCTGCGCGTTACACAACGCGGCGATGAACGGCTTGGCGGCCTCAAGGCCCTCCGCCACAACGCTTTCGGTCGGCGCACCGGCGCCGCCGGCGATCAGATCGATGACGTTGTCGGTGGCTTCGGCCTCGACCATCATGATCGCGACGTCATCGCCGGCTTTGCGGCCGGCCACGACCATGTCGAACACCGCATCTTCGAGCTGCTCGACGGTGGGGAACGCAACCCACTGGCCGTTGATCAGCGCGACGCGCACGCCGCCGACGGGACCGGAGAACGGCAGCCCGGAGATCTGCGTCGACGCCGATGCGGCGTTGATGGCCAGCACGTCGTACAGGTCCTTGGGATCCAGGCTCAGGATCGTGACCACGACCTGGATCTCGTTACGCAGGCCTGAGACGAACGTCGGGCGCAGTGGCCGGTCGATGAGCCGGCAGGTCAGGATCGCGTCGGTGGACGGCCTGCCCTCGCGCCGGAAGAACGATCCGGGGATGCGACCCGCGGCATACATGCGCTCCTCGACGTCGATCGTCAAGGGGAAGAAGTCGAAATGGTCTTTCGGGGTCTTGCTGGCGGTGGTCGCGCTCAGCAACATGGTCTCGTCGTCGAGGTAGGCGACGACGGCACCGGCGGCTTGCTGGGCCAACCGGCCGGTCTCGAAACGAATGGTGCGGGCGCCGAAGCTCCCGTTGTCGATGACGGCGGTCGATTCGAACACGCCCTCGTCAATTTCTGCTACAGACATATGCGTCCGTGCGGCCTCTCTGGAATTATTCAGCTATTTCGCGTAGGCACGCAAAACCCAGATGGTTCCAGGACAGTCCGGAGGTTCGCCAGATCCCTGAATGCGGCGACGGCCGTCGATCGAAGCGGCCGAGCTGCCCCCGATTCGGGGAGCACGGCAGCCACTACCGAAGACCGCGCGATACAGATCTGGTCTTCCTTCGAAGCCCTGTTGTGCCTCGCTGGAACGGCGCGCGCGGTTCACGCGCCCCGCACCGTGCTCGGGCCGAAGAGGCCCAAAACATTGTTGACTCTACACGCCGACCTGGCAGTTCTTCGCCCGGCGACGATGCGGGCCGATTGCGGCCCGTTGAGGAGCCGGGCAACCTGGCACCGCCCGGCGGCGCTGCAGATCCCGTTGGGTCAGCGGCGCAGACCCAACCGCTCGATCAGCGAGCGGTAGCGCGCGACGTCGATCTGAGCGACGTACTTGAGCAGACGGCGGCGCCGTCCGACCAAGAGCAGCAGCCCGCGGCGCGAGTGGTGGTCGTGCTTATGGATTTTCAGGTGCTCGGTCAGGTCGGAGATCCGCCTGGTCAGCATTGCGACCTGCGCCTCAGGGGAACCGGTGTCGGTCTCGTGCAGGCCGTAAGAGCCCAGGATTTCTTTTTTCTGCTCGGCGGTAAGCGCCACGAATTATCTCCATCAATCGGTCCGCGATCAGTACTTCAGGCTGCGGCCGCCGCGAACTGCAGCACGCGCTGTGTCGCCGGAAGTTTAGCAGCGGGATGACGGTGGACCTGAATCAGCAGGTCAGATGGCTGAAAGCAGGGTCCGGGCACGGTCGGTGTCGGTGGCCATCGCATCGACCAGATCGCCGACCGAGCCGAATCTTTCCTGCCCGCGAATACGCGCGACGAAGTCCAGCGCCACGTGCTGGCCGTACAGGTCGGCGGCGGTGTCGAGGACGAACGCCTCCACCGTGCGGGTGCGCCCGGAGAACGTCGGATTGGTGCCCACCGACACCGCGGCCTGATAACGCTCGCCCGGCACCACGCTCCCGGTCACCGGGCCGTGGCCCAGCACGGTGAACCAGGCGGCGTAGACGCCGTCGGCCGGGATCGCGGAGTGCATCGGCGGCGCGACGTTGGCGGTGGGGAAACCCATCTCGGTACCTCGGCCATCGCCACGGACCACCACGCCTTCCACCCGGTGTGGACGCCCCAGTGCCTCGGCGGCCGCGACCACGTCTCCGGCGTCGACGCAGGACCGGATGTAGGTCGATGAGAACGTCACGGTTTCGGTGTTGTGATGTTCAGACACCAACGACATCGCCTCCACCGCGAACCCGAGTCGTTCGCCGGCGCGGCGCAGCGTGTCCACGTTGCCCGCGGCTTTCTTGCCGAAGGTGAAGTTCTCCCCCACCACCACCTCGACCACATGCAAGTTCTCCACCAGCAACTCGTGGACGTAGCGCTCCGGGGTGAGCTTCATGAAACTCGCGGTGAACGGCATCACCAGAAAGACGTCGATGCCGAACTCCTCGGCCAGCTCGGCGCGCCGGGTCAGCGTCGTCAGCTGGGCGGGATGGCTGCCGGGATGCACGACTTCCATCGGGTGCGGGTCGAAGGTCATCAACACCGTCGGCACCCCGCGGGCGCGGCCCGACTTCACCGCATGCTCGATCAGCTCGGCGTGCCCGCGGTGCAGACCGTCGAAGACGCCGATGGTGAGCACGCACCGGCCCCAGTCCGTGGGTATCTCGTCCTGCCCGCGCCAGCGTTGCACGGCATTCAGCCTACGGCGCTAGGTAGCGCATGGTCGTGCGCTAGACACAGAGCAGGTGAGGATTGCTTAAACTTCCGTTGTGCGCCCTGACATACCTCGCGAAGAGCCCACTGGGCTTAGTGCGGTTGCCCAGGACTATCTGAAGGTCATCTGGAACGCGCAGGAGTGGTCGCTGCAGAAGGTCAGCACCAAGATGCTGGCCGAAAAGCTCGGGGTGTCGGCCAGCACCGCGTCGGAATCCATCCGCAAACTCGCCGAGCAGGGCCTGGTCAACCACGAGAAATACGGTGCGGTCACGTTGACCGAATCGGGGCGGCGCGCGGCACTGGGGATGGTCCGGCGCCACCGGCTGCTGGAGGCCTTCCTGGTGACCGAGCTCGGCTACGGCTGGGACGAGGTGCACGACGAGGCCGAGGTGCTCGAGCATGCGGTATCCGACCGGCTGGTGGCCCGCATCGACGCCAAGCTGGGCTTCCCCCGACGAGATCCGCACGGCGACCCGATCCCCGGTTCGGACGGGCAGGTGCCGACCCCGCAGGCGCGCCAGCTGTGGTCATGCGATGACGGCGACACCGGCACGGTGGCGCGGATATCCGACAAAGATCCCGAGATGCTCCGCTACTTCGACAGCATCGGCATCAGCCTCGACTCGCGGCTGCGGGTGCTGGCCCGGCGCGAATTCGCCGGGATGATCTCGGTCGCGGTGGAGACAGTCGGCGGTCCGACCACTGTCGACCTCGGAAGCCCCGCAGCTCAAGCGATTTGGATGGTCGCGGGCTAGCGGCCGGCGGCCCGGGTGTGGTAAGCGTCCCGGGTGGTCTGATCGACAGCGAGGTAGGCCTGCTCGGTCTTAGTGACTCTGATCGCCACAACCCGCCCTTGCACAGCTATTCTCATGCCGATCTACCAATCCGCTCGCCCGCTAGTGTTCGATGAGCTTCTTTCGCAGCACCTTGCCGGTCTCGTTGCGCGGTAGTGCATCGATGAACACGACGTAGCGCGGAATCTTGTGTCGGGCCAAATGTGCACGCACATAAGACTTGAGCTCGTTGGCATCCAAGTCGGACTCCGTCCGGCTGACCACGAAAGCGGCCAACCGCTTACCGAAGTCGGCGTCGTCGACGCCCACCACCGCGGCCTCGACGACGCCGGGATGGTCAGCGAGCAGGTTCTCGACTTCCAGCGGGAAGACGTTCTCTCCGCCGGAGACGATCATGTCGTCGTCGCGGCCATCGACGAACCACAGGCCGGTCTCGTATGCCCAGTGTCGCCAGCGGATAGCAGGCCGTCGACGATCTCTTTGTTTCCACCGTCGGTGTACCCGGCAAAGCTCAGACCACTGGACACGAACAAGGTGCCGGTCCGGCCAGGCTCGGTGATGCGGCGTCGCTTCTCGTCGTACACGGCCAGTGTGCAACCGACCGGCGGCCTGCCGACCGTGCCCAGGGCCTGCCGCAGATCGTGTGGCGTGGCGACGGCGGCCACCGCCACGTCGGTGGATCCGTACAAGTTGTACAACACCGCACCGAAGGCGTCGTCGGTGCGGCGACGCAGTAGGTACCGTTGCGCGTCAGAGGAATCCGGTCGAGCACTTGGGCCGACTGCAGCGGGTCGATCCTGTTGCGCGGCGCGCCCTTCGGTGTTCCGGTCGTGCCGCTGGTCAGCAGGACCATCCCGCCTGGAAGCGACGGCGCGGGCAGCGGCGACGTCGACTGGCCCGCGATCAACTCGTCGTGCTGGTCGCCGATGATCCGCACGGTGTCCGTGGGCAGCACATCGAGCAGGTCGCGGAATTCGTCGTCGGCGAGAATGCAGCTGACCTGTTCTCGTGCAGCGACGTCGGCAAGTTGGGGGCCGGCGAAGCCGCTGTTCATCAGCACTAGCCTCACGCCGAGTTTGTTCGCCGCCCCCGCCGTCGTCATCAGGTTCCAGCTGTTGCGGTGCAGCGATGCGACCACCGCGCCGGCGCGAATTCCCTTGTCCGCCGGCGCACGGGCCAGCGCGTTGGAATTCTGGTCGAGCTCCCGGAAGCTGAGCGTGCCGCGTTCGTCGTGATCGCCGGCGCATCGCCGTAACGGGCGGCGGTATGGCTGAGCAGTCCGCCGAATGCGCCGTGGCGCCGCATGGCCAGGAACGCCCGCACCGCCTCGTCGGGCCGCCGTAGGTCGACCATGCCGCGGTGTTGCAGCACTCGGGCCGCGGCCAATCGGTCGCGGACGTGGGCCAGGCGGACGAGGTTCACGCGGTGTTGGCTTCGGCGATCGATGTCCGCAGGAAGTGCCCGGCAACCTGCAGGCTGGTGAGTCCTCCGTCGCGCGGCCACAGCCAATAACCGTGCATCAGACCCGGCCACAACTGCTCGTCGCAGCGACCGCCCAATTCCACCACCTGCTTGGCGAAGGCCTCCGCGTCGGCGCGCATGACTTCCCTTGATCCGAAGTGTATTTGGATCGGCGGCAAATCGGACAGGTCGGCATTCAACAGATTCAGCCGGGGATCCTGATCATCGTGATTCCCGACGTACAGCGCGACGGCGCGTTTGGCCGTGCGCGGATCCAGCGGCTGGCTGCGGACCCGCGGGTCTGCGATAGAGGCCCGGTATGACGGATCGATCAGCGGACCGAACAGCGCGAGCGCCGCCGGTGCCGGCAGCCCTTCGCTACGCAGTCGCACGGCAAGTGCGACCGCGAGGTGCCCACCGGCCGAATCCCCGGCGACGACGATCTTCCCCGGATCGTGCCCCTGCGCCAGCAGCCAACGGTAGGCGGCGAAAGCGTCGTCTTCGGCTGCGGGGAAAGGATGTTCCGGCGCGAGCCGGTAGTCCACGGTGAAGGTTGGCATGCCGGAGTATGCGGACAGATGTGAGGCGAACCCGCGGTGGGTCCGAGACGAGCAGATCAGGTAGCCACTGCCGTGCAAAACCAAGACGACCCCGGCAGCGGCCACGTTGTCCTGGGCCTCAGGGGCCCAGGCCCACTCCCCCCGAACCGGTGTGGAGACGTGCTTGACCCGGACACCAGGCACCACCGGGGCGGTATGGGCGATCAGGTAGTCGGCCGCCGGGCGCAGCCCGGTAAGCAACCATTGTTGCGACACCAGCACATTGAGCATGACGTTGAGGGTCAGCCGGGAAACCGGGACGAAAGTCACCCGGTCGACCAAAGTGATCGTTCTGCGCCGCAGCACCTTTGCTGTCGAACTGGCCTTCATCCGGCAAGCAGCCCCTTGGCGATGTGAGTTATCTGGACCTCATTGCTGCCCGCATAGATCATCAGCGACTTCGCGTCGCGGGCCAACTGCTCGACCCGGTACTCAGCCATGTAGCCGTTACCGCCGAACAGTTGCACGGCCTCCATGGCCACGTCGGTGGCGGCCTCCGACGAGTACAACTTGATGGCTGACGCCTCGGCCAGCGACGGCATCTTGCCGGCCTGGACCTTTTCCAGGGTCTGGAACACCATGTTCTGCACATTAATCCGCGCGACTTCCATCTTGGCCAGCTTGAGCTGAATCAGCTGGAACTGGCCGATGTTCTTGCCCCACAGCGTGCGGGTTTTGGCGTAGTCGATGCAGAGCCGGTGACACTCGTTGATGATTCCCAGCGACATCAGCGCAACGCCGATGCGTTCGGCGGCGAAGTTCGACCGCGCGCTGTCGCGGCCGTCCCCGCTGGCGTGCTGTTCGGTCTCGCCGAGTAGCCGGTCGGGTGAGAGCCGGACGTTGTCGAAGAACAACTCGCCGGTCGGCGAGGACATCATGCCCATCTTCTTGAACGGCTTTCCCTGGACAAGCCCTTCCATGCCGGCGTCCAGAACGAACGTCAGCACTGGTCGGCGACGCCGATCGTCCGAGCCGTCGTCGAGCTTGGCGTAGACGATCAGCACATCCGCGTTGGGGCCGTTGGTGATGAAGGTCTTCTGGCCGTTGAGAAGGTAATCTTCACCGTCCCGCTTGACGGTGGTCTTCATGCCGCCGAAGGCGTCCGAGCCGGAGTCAGGTTCGGTGATCGCCCACGCCGCGATCTTCTCGAGCGTCATCAATTCCGGTAGCCAGCGGTCCTTTTGGGCCAGGGTGCCGCGGCTCATGATCGTGGCCGCGCCGAGGCCGAGACTGACACCCACCGTGCTGAGCAATCCCAGGCTGACCCCGGCGATCTCGGAGACCAGCACGGCGGCCATCGACGCTTGCGGTCCCAAGCCTACGAGACCCGCCGCGGACTTCTTCTCGGATGCGGGTTCGGCTGCGGACTGCCGGGCCGATGGTCGGCTCCGCTCCTTCTCCAGCATGGTTTTGACCGCTTCTGCGGCAAGCACATCCAAGCCGAACTCACTGAACAGCTTGCGCGCGATCGGATAAGGCGACAGCTCGCCGGTCTCCAGCGCATCGAGGTGCGGGCGGATCTCCTTATCGATGAACCCTCGCACCGTGTCCCGCATGAGCAGGTCGGTATCGGACCATTCGAACATCGTCTACTCCTGGTGGGCAGTTGTCATTGCGGTAGGCGGCTTGCGATGTCGTCGATCAGCCACGCACCATCGGTCTCGATGGTGTCGGTATCGTGCCAGCCGGACAGCGCCGAAATCGCCCCGCCCTGAACGGCGTACACCTTGCCGGTGATCGGGCACTTCTCGGTTGCCAGGTAAGCCACCAGCGGCGAGATGTTCGCCGGGCTGAAGAGATCGAGTTCGCCCTCTTCGGGTTCGCTCATCAGCGACCCCATGCCGGGAGTGGCCAGCGTGAGCCTGGTGCGGGCGATCGGCGCGATCGCATTCACCCGCACGCCGTAACGCTCCAGCTCTTCGGCGGCGATCAG
>Ga0302325_10008340_pt1 | contig 22757 bp, 22 predicted proteins | sample Palsa_T0_2_FD_201948 | JGI IMG/M metagenome (GOLD analysis project Ga0302325, IMG submission 201948) | Peat permafrost microbial communities from Stordalen Mire near Abisko, Sweden - Palsa_T0_2 | ecosystem: Environmental > Terrestrial > Soil > Palsa > Peat permafrost | place: Sweden: Abisko...
TGGCCGACGCCGCCGATCGTCTGGTGGACGATCTTCGGCGAGCCTCGGTACGTGACGGACCCGACGCCCGCGATTTCGACGTCGAGCGTGCCGGTGACCGCGATCGACGCGTTGCCCACGCCGGCCAACCGAACGACCGCGTCGCGCGCAGCGAGGCGGTCGAGTTGTGCGTTGCCGGCCCCGCCGGACTCGAGCTTGAGGTGGTCGACCGTCCCCGACGCGTCGACCGTGCCGACGCCGGCGATCTCGACGGAGAAGTCGCCGCCGTGCAGGCCCTCGACCGTCGCGTGCGATGCACCCTTCATGGCGAGTGCGTCGATGCGCGGCGCGGTAATATGCACGACCACCGGCTTGTCGGAGTGGAAGTTCTCGTCGTTCTCGACGGTCAGGGTGCCGTCCGCGACCGTGGTCTTGATCAGGTCCGCGATGTTCGGTTGCGCTTCGACGATGACCGACGTCGCCGGACCGACCTTGACGTCAACGTCGATCGTGCCGCCGGTCGAAATGCGCTGGAACGCGGCGACCGGGCGCGCGACGCGAGCCACGTCCCCCGTTCCCTGGACGCCTCCCGACCAGCAGCCGGAAAGCGCGAGCACGCCGGCCGCTTGGATCGCATGTCTCCACCGCATGCGCGGCCGCTTCGGCGCGATACCGGTTATCCCCGTGAGACGCTCCCCGAACCGCGAATGACCTCGTTCACGAGCCGCGCCGAACCGTCGTAGGTAATGTCGCCGCTCCCGAAGATCTCCGCATCGAGCGTCTGCGAGACGGCGAGGTGCGCGTCGCCGCTCCCCCGGATCCGAACGACTGCATCGCGCACCGCGAGATCGCGCAGGCGAGCGTCGCCGGAGCCGTCGCAATCGTAGGTGAGGCGGCCGGCCGCGCCGGACGCGGTGAGATCTCCGGAGCCGCGGAGGGTCACGTCGAAGGCGGGCCCGTGAATGCCCTCGACCGTCGCGTCCGCGCTGCCGTCGATGGCGATCGCGTCCAGCGTCGGGACCGAGATGCGGACGACCGTGTGGCCGGGCGTCCAATACGACCGCTTCGTCGAGACCGTGAGCGTCCCGTCGGCGGCGGTGGTCTCGATGAGGTCCGCGATGCCGGCCGGCGCGACGACGACGACCGACTGCGCGCCGCCGACGTTGACGCGGACGTCGGTGCTGCCGCGGACGTCGATCTTGTGGAATTCGCCGACCGCACGCGCCTGGTCCGTCATGCTGCCGCTCGCGGACGGCCGATCGAACAGGCCGAAGGCGCTCGCCGCCGGCGGGAAGGTCCAAAGAATTGCAAACCCGACGAGAACGAGCAAGGCGGTCAGTGCGGCGACGAGCGTGCGTCTCATGAGGTCCTCCGTGCTGGATGCGTCCAGCACACGTACGATACGACGGCCGCCAGGTTTCGTCAACTATTGAATTAGGATTTCGCGCCGCCGCGCCGGTCCGGCCAGGTCCGAGGGCGGTCGTCGCCAACCTGCACACCGCCCATGAGCCAGTACGTGTACACGATGTATCGCGTCGGGAAAACCGTGCCGCCGCGCCGGCGCATCCTGACCGACATTTCCCTCAGCTTCCTGCCGGGTGCCAAGATCGGGATTCTCGGCCTCAACGGCTCCGGCAAGTCGACCGTGCTGCGCATCATGGCCGGCGTCGACACCGACATCGACGGCGAGGCGATCCCGATGCCCAACATCACGATCGGGCACCTCGAACAGGAGCCGAAGCTCGATCCCTCGCGCACCGTTCGCGAAACGGTGGAAGAGGGGTTGGGCGACGTGCTCGCCGCCCGGAAGCGGCTCGACGAGGTCTACGCCGCGTACGGGGAACCCGACGCGGACTTCGACGCGCTCGCGGGCGAGCAAGCGCGCCTGGAGGCCGTCCTCTTCGCCGCGGGCGGCGATGACGTGGAGCAGCGCATGGAGATCGCCGCCGACGCGCTGCGCCTGCCGCCGTGGGACGCCCGGGTCGGGCCGCTCTCCGGCGGGGAAAAGCGGCGGGTCGCGCTGTGCCGGCTGCTCATCTCGAACCCCGACATGCTGCTGCTCGACGAGCCCACGAATCACCTCGATGCCGAGAGCGTCGCCTGGCTGGAGCAGTATCTGAAACGCTTCCCGGGCACCGTCGTCGCGGTGACGCACGACCGCTACTTCCTGGACAACGCGGCCGAGTGGATACTGGAGCTGGATCGCGGGCATGGCATACCGTGGAAGGGCAACTACTCGTCGTGGCTCGACCAGAAGCAGGAGCGCCTCGCACGCGAGGAAGCCGCCGAATCCGCACGCCAGAAGGCGCTCAAACGCGAGCTCGAATGGGTTCGGTCCGGGCCGAAGGGCCGCCACGCGAAGAGCAAGAGCCGCATCGCTCGATTCGAGGAACTCGCGAGCTATGAATATCAGCGGCGCAACGAAACGCGCGAGCTCTTCATCCCCGTCGCCGACCGGCTCGGCGCGAACGTCATCGAGTTCGCCGGCGTGCGCAAGGGGTACGGCGATCGGCTGCTGATGGACGACGTGAATTTCACGATTCCGGCCGGTGCCATCGTCGGCATCATCGGTTCGAACGGCGCGGGGAAGACCACGCTGTTTCGGATGATCGCGGGCGCCGAACGGCCCGACGCGGGCGCGATCCGCATTGGCCCCAGCGTCAAGCTCGCCGTCGTCGATCAGAGCCGCGAGTCGCTCGACGACGCGAAGACCGTCTTCGACGACGTGAGCGGGGGCCTCGACATCCTGACCGTGGGCCGGTTCGAGATGCCCTCGCGGGCCTATCTGGGCCGCTTCAACTTTAAGGGTGCCGACCAACAGAAGATCGTCGGAACGCTCTCGGGCGGCGAGCGCGGGCGGCTACACCTGGCCAAGACATTGATGTCCGGCGCAAACGTGCTGCTGCTCGACGAGCCGTCCAACGACCTCGACGTGGAAACGCTGCGTGCGCTCGAAGATGCGCTGGGCGAATTCGCCGGCACGGTGCTCGCCATCAGTCACGACCGCTGGTTCCTCGATCGCATCGCGACGCACATCATCGCGTTCGAAGGCGACTCGACCGTTCATTTCTTCGAAGGCAACTATGCGGAGTACGAGGCGAACAAGGCAGAACGGCTTGGCGAGGAAGCGGCGCGGCCGCATCGCCTGCGCTTCCGGCCGCTCGCCGCGTCGTAGCCGCTACGAACCGAGCAGGCGCCAGCGGTTCAGCTTCAACTGATAGAACAGGACGCAACCGACGCAGAACCCGGCGAGCGCGGCGCTCGCCGCGAGCGCCGTCAGCACGCAGAGCGACCAGCCGATGAGCGGCGCGTGCAGCGCAAACGCGACCTGGCCGCCGCCCAGCATCAGCGCGGCGAGTGCGTTGTTGAACCGCATCAGGCGCGGGTCTTCGCCGCCCTCCGGCTGGTCCGCTCGGGCGAGGACGCGCATGCCGACCCGGTAGATGAGGCTACCGCGCCGGCCAAAGCACGCCGCGAGGGCAACGACGACGAACAGGGCGGTCGTCAGGGGCGCGAAGCGGAGCATCAGCGCCACCGCGACGGTGAGCACGATGGTCCAGCGGTTGAGGCGCACGATGGCCGCCGGAATCGGCGACACGCAGTCTGCATTCGTCGAGAGCATTGTACTTCGCGTCGACCGGTTTCGCAGGCGCGGGGTTGCGAGGACGGCGCGCGAGCCGGGCATAATGGGGCCGCCATGCAGATGCTCCGACTGCTCGCCCGGCACGGGGCATAGCGTGCTCGACCGGCGGCAGCGCGCCGTGGCGCTCTGTTTCGTTGCGGCCGCCTGGGCCTGCGCGGCTGCCGCACAGAGCGTCAAGGGCATGGCGCCGGGCGATCAATACTTCGGTCGCCTAAAACTCAGCTTTCTCGGCATCAACAACACGTTCAAGGACAGCGGAATCCGCGCCGGAGCGCATACGGTCGACCCGGACATCCAGACCAAGGTCGACTCCGCGATCGACGCGCTGAACGACTGGCAGCGCCAGTTCCCGAACGACCCGCAGCTCGCCCGCTCGTACTTCCTAGCGCAGCAGACCCTCAAGAAGATCTGGGTCAAGCAATATCAGGAAAAGGCGTGGGCATACATGCAGCACATCGTCGCGCAGTACCCCTCGACCTTTTACGGCAAGACGATCAAGGCGGAGATCGCCAAGGGCTTCACGCAGCACTACTTCGCGACGGCCGAGCCGTGCGGTCCCGACGGGCCGCAGCCACTGCCGACCGCGGCCCCCGCGGTCGACAGCGGCAAGTACAAGGTGCAGATCGAGCCGGCGCCGTGCTACACGCCCAAGCCAAGCCCGTCGCCGTCGCCGTCGCCGACCGAAACCCCCACGGCGCCGCCCCCACAGGAAACTCCGCTCTCCTCGCCGTCCGCGAGCGGACTGCCCGCGCAGCCTCCATCGTCGCCGTCGCAGCCGTCGCAGCCTCCGGCCGCATCGGAGTCTCCGGCCGCGTCGCAGTCGCCCGCTTCGTTGCCGTCGCCGGCCGCGCCGCCGTCGCCGGTTGCGTCGCCGTCGCACCCGCCGCCGTCGCAGCCGTCGCCGTCTTCGGTTGCGTCGCCCTCGCCGCTCGCGTCGCCATCGCCGGCCGCTCCCGCCTCACCCGCGGCGTCGCCGCGGGCAAGGCCCCAGGGCCGAGTCTAGGCCTTCTCGGCGCCGCTCACGAGCGAAGAGAGTACGAACGACACGATCGCGAGGATGATCGCGCCGATGAACGCGGGCCCGAAACCGGCGACCGAGAGCCCGATGTGCCAGTTGCCGACCCACCAGAACAGCAGCGCGTTGATCACGAGCGTGAACAGGCCCAGCGTGACGATCTGCAGTGGAAGCGTGATCAGAAACAGCACCGGGCGAAGGATCGCGTTGACGATTCCGAGCACCAGCGCAGCGATGATCGCGCCCGTGATGGACGATACGTGGACGCCCGGCACGATGTAGGCGACGATCAAAAGCGCGATCGCATTCAAGACCAGCCTGATGATAAAGTTCATGTCGGTCCTCCCGGACGCTCCAGCGCGGTCTTCACCTCTGCGGCTAGGGCCGGCGTCATCCCTTTCACGGCTGCGATCTCGTCGACGGGCGCGCGGCGCAGTGCGGCGATCGATCCGTAGGCGGTGAGCAGGCGCTTCTTGCGCACGGGACCGACGCCGGACAAGGCGTCGAGCGCGGACTCGGTCATCGCCTTCCCACGCCGCTTGCGGTGATACTCGACGGCGAACCGGTGCGCCTCGTCCCGAATTCGCATGACGAGATGGAGGCCGGCGGAATTCGGGGGCAGCACGATCGGCTCCGGCTGGCCGGGCACGTAGAGCCATTCGTGCTCCTTTGCGAGGCCCGCAACGGGAATGCCCCACAGATCGAGTTCCTCCAGCACCTCCGCGACGGCATTCAGCTGACCCTTTCCACCATCGATCAGCAGCAGGTCGGGCCGGTGGTGAAACCGCTCCTTGCGCTTGAGCGCGCGTTCGATCGAACGCTCGTCCTCGACGATCGAGGCGGCGTCGGCTTCGCCCGGCGCGTTGGTGTCGGCGCGCAAGTAGCGTAGCCGCCGGCGCAGCGTCTCCTGCATCATGGCGAAGTCGTTGGACCCACGATCGTACTGGATCCGAAAGCGGCGGTAGTCGCTCTTGCGCGCACGACCCTCGACGAACACGACCATCGAGGCGACCGGATTCGTCCCCTGGATATTCGAGATGTCGTAGCACTCGATGCGATGCGGGGCGTCGGGCAGGTCGAGCGCCGCGGCAAGCTCCGTCAGCGACCGCGCCGAGGCCGTCTCCTGCAGCTCTTGATGCGCGAGGAACGCCTTCAGGTTTTGCTCCGCGTTCTCGTGGACGAGGCGCATGTACTCCGCGCGCGGCCCACGCTGCGCGCGCAGAATGCGAACGCGCTGACCCTTCATGTCGCTGAGCCATTCTTCGATCACGCCCTGGTCCGAAGGGAGGGCCTCGACGAGCACCTCTTTGGGAATCGCCGACTGCGCCGCCGGGCGGCGTGCCCGGGTTTTCACTGCGACCGGCACTTCGTTCGCCAGCGCATCGCGCAGCGCGAGCGGCGAGAAGCCCTGGTCGTTCGTCGCGGTGGCTCCGGCGCGCGCGGTATAGAACTGCTTGAGGAACTCCTCGAAGAGTTCGCTCTCGGAGCGGTCGGCGGTCCCTTCGAGGATGAAGTGCTCTTGACCGATGAGCTTGCCGCCGCGAACGAGGAAGACTTGCATGCACGCTTGGCCCTGGCCGTACGCGGCCGCCACCAGGTCCATGTCGATGCGCGTCGTCCACACGACCTTCTGCCCCTCGGTCACGCGCCGAACCTGGACGATGCGATCGCGCAGGCGCGCCGCCGCCTCGTAGTGCATGCGCTCCGCCGCCTCCCGCATCTCGCGGTGCAGCCGGTCGAGCAGCGCGTCTTGCCGGCCCTCGAGGAACAGCACGACCTCGTCGACGAGCACGTCGTAGTCGTCGGCCGTCTGGTAGCCGACGCAGGGCGCCAAGCAACGCTTGATGTGATACTGCAGGCACGGCCGTTTGCGCTTGCCGTCGATCGGTTCGCGGCAGGTGCGCAGTGGGAACACCGTCCGCACGAGGTTGATCAGCGCGCGCAACCCCTGGGCGTTCGTGTACGGACCGAAGTAGCGGCCGCCGTCGTCCTTCACTACGCGCGTGAAGACCACGCGCGGAAACGGTTCGTTCGTCACCTTGAGGTACGGGTAGCGCTTGTCGTCGCGCAGCCGCACGTTGAACGGCGGCTGGTGCCGCTTGATCAGGTTCGACTCGAGGATCAGCGCCTCGACCTCGGTGTTGACCACGATCGTCCGGACGTCCACGACGCGCTCGACCATGCGCTGCGTCCGCAGCGGGTGGGCGGCGCTGTCCTGGAAATACGAGCGGACGCGGTTGCGCAGCGACACCGCCTTTCCGATGTACAGGATGCGGTCGTGCTCGCCCACCATCATGTAGACGCCTGGGGCGTCGGGTATCTGGGCGAGCGTCTGCGCGAGGTCGCGCCCCGTCGGGCGGGTCCCCCCAGTGACCGTCATGTTCCTATCAACCGCCGCCGGGATGCAGCGTCTGCGCCGGCGCCTACACGGCGCCCCGCCTCGCCCGTCTCTTGCGCAGGATCAGGTACACGGCGATCGCGACCACCGCGAGCGCCAGGACGGTGTAGCCGATCAGGTGGATCCAGGGCAGCGCCTCGTTCAGGTGGTTCCCAAGCGCGTTGCCGAGGGCAGCGAGCCCCAAGCAGAAGAACGCCGAACCGGCCGCGGTGTATGCGAAGAAATAGCGCTTGCGCATCTGCGATATGCCGGCCGGCAGTGAGGCGACGCCGCGAATGATCGGGATGAAGCGGCAGATGAACACGGTCTTCGTGCCGTACCGCTCGTAGAAGCCGTGGGCGATGTCGAGCTTGTGGAGCGACAGGCCGACGTACTTACCCCAGCGCGCGACGAACGGGCGGCCGCCGTAGTAGCCGATCGCATAGAGGATGCCCGCGCCGGTGACTTCCCCAAGCAGACCGACAAGGGCGGTCAGCCACAGGCTCGGCAGGTGGCCCTTGGCGACGAACGCGCCGGCGACCGGCATCACGATCTCGGTCCCGACCGGGATGCCGAGGTTGCCGAGCGCCATCAGGATGAACAGCGCGGCGTATCCGTCGCGATCGATGAAACCGGTCACGACGTGCACCAGATGCTCCATGATCGCTCCTACCCGCGCTCGGCACCGCGAGCTTCATGCCGACTCATGACGATCGTCGCCGCGGTGCTGCGACCTTCATCACAGATCGCCTCCAGCAGGTGGACCGGGTCGACGGCGCTCTCGCCCGCGCCGGCCTCCGCGAGCCGAACGATCCGGCGCACGCGGGGCGTCACGAGGATGCCCTCCCACAAGCGGTCGTCGCCGGTACCGATCTGCCGCCGCAGCTCGGCCTGGACCTCGGCGGCCGGCACGCCCCAGGCGGCAAGCCGGGCGTCGACCTCGGGATCGCGCTGCTCGAGGAGCGCGAGCAACACGTGTTCGACCCCTACGTAGTAGTGGTTGAGGTTCCGGCACTCTTGCTCGGCGGCGCGCAGCACGCGCTTGGAGGCCGGACTGAAGCGTGAAAACACGGTATCCTTGTCGGCGCGAGGGGCAACTATCGGGGCGGCAGGATTTGAACCTGTGACCTCTGCGTCCCGAACGCAGCGCTCTACCAAGCTGAGCTACGCCCCGATGCGGGCCGGACGACCAGGCATGGTTCGCAGGGGTCCAGGGTGCTCCTGCAGCGCTGTGGTGGGGATGAAGAGCGCATGGCCGCGAAGTCATGCAGCGAACAGATGAACTACGTGATCATCGGGTGCGGCCGGGTCGGGTCGCGGCTCGCGACGCTCCTGACCCACGACGGCCACGACGTCACCGTCGTCGATGAAAACCCCGCCGCCTTCAAGCGGCTCGGCCACCATTTCCCCGGACGCGTCGAAGTCGGGACCGGCATCGACTACGACGTCCTGCGCCGCGCCGGCGTCGAGTCGGCGGACGGCTTCATCGCCGTGACCGACGGCGACAACCGCAACGTCATGGCCGCGCTCATCGCGCAGCGGATGTTCGGCATCAAGAAGATCGTCGCACGGATCTACGATCCGCCGCGGGGCGAGATGTATCGCGAGCTCGGCATCGAGACCGTCTGCCCCACGACGCTGGGTGCGCAGATCATCCGCGACAAGCTGACGTACGCGCCGTTCGAGACCGTCCCGGCATTCGACTTCGGCGCGGTGTCGTCGCTCACGGTGCGGATCGGTCCGGAGCAAGCGGGGTTGCGGATTTCCGAGCTCGACAGCGATGGGCGCATTCGGATCGCGGCACTGCGGCGTGCGGGAGCGGCCGTTTCCGTCCCGAGCGGCGACGACGTCCTCGCCGCGGGCGACGAGATCAACGCGATCGTCGCACCCGAGGCGCTGGCCCAATTCGCCGAACGGTTCGCCGCGAGCGCACCGATACGGCTCAGCGCGTAACGCAGAATGTTCGTCATCATCGTCGGCGGCGGAAAGGTCGGAACGTATCTGGCCCGAGCGCTCCTCGCGCAAGACCACGAGGTCGTCGTCATCGAGAAGCAGACGCGCAAGGCGCAATGGATGGCGGGTATCCTCGATACCGACGTCACGATGGTCGGCGACGGCTGCGACCCGACCGTGCTTCAGCAGGCGGGGATCGCCCGCTCCGACGTCGTGGTCGCCGACACCGGCGACGACGAAGACAACCTCGTCGTCTGCCTGATCGCGAAGAAGCAGTCGAGGGCGCGCTGCATCGCCCGCGTCAACAACCCGAAGAATAAGACGATCTTCGAGTCGATCGATCGCGAGGCGCCGATCACGCTGGTGTCATCGACGGAGATCATCCTCGACCTGATCAACGAGTACGTCAACGCCCAAGACTACTCGATCATCACGCGGCTGCGCGACGGCGACCTCGAGCTCGTGAAACTGACCGTCGGGCCGCAGTCGCCCGCCAGCGGGCGGCGCGTGGGCGAAGTCGGGCTGCCGCGCGGAAGCATCGTCGTCGCCGTCGACCGGCGCGGCGACGACCTCGTCATCCCGAACGGCGATACCGTCCTGCGCGCCGGCGATGAGGTGATCGTCATGTGCAAGCGCGACAACCGCCTCGACGTCCGCCGCGCGCTCATGGGGCTCAAAGTTCCCGCGTAACGGAGGGGACCGCTCATCGAACCAATCGACCTCACCCTGCGCCCACCGCGAGGGTGCCGTGAGTCCCTCGCGGGCATCGTCTTCCTCCCGCGCAACATCGACAAGGCGCGCGCCGCCCTTCCCGGGGGCGACCTCGGCCCCTACCTCATCACGAAGGACGGCTTGCGGACGCTCAGCGGCCTCTTCTTCCGGCGCCTCGGCTGCACCGAGGCGGAGTTCGTCGACGCCGTCGCTGCGGCGCCGGACGACGATGCGGTCGCGGCGTGGCTGCGCGGACGCGCCGACCAGGCGGCGATCGACGCCTGGAACGCGCTGCTGCTCGGGGTCCACATGCGCGACCTCGACGAGCGGGCGGCCGCACAGTTTCGCGAGTACTATCCGATGGCGCACTGGGGGGACGACGACCTGATCGTGGACGTCATCGACGCCGACGATCGCGTCGCCGCATCGCAGCGGTAGTCCTCGCGCGGAGGACGCGCTCAGCTCAGGATGTTGACGGCGCGCGCGGCAACCAGCGTGATCGTCAGCAACGATACCACCGACTGCACCAGCATCAGCATCTTCGCCCACGGCGTCAGGGGCATCGTGTCGGTGGGGCTGAACGCCGTCGCGTTCGTGAACGCCACGTAGAGATAGTCGACGAAGACGGGCGTCCAGCTTTCGAGCGCACAGCCCGGCGTCACCATCTGCGGGAACAGGAAATCCGGCTCGGGATGGTTCGCCCGGCGGCGCTCGTCCGGGCCGCCCCGGTCGAGCTCCCAGTACCACAGCGCGAAGACGATGACGTTCGTCACCCAAATGGAGATCGATGAGTACAGGAGCTCCGTGCCGAGCACGTTCTTGCCGTGGAGGAGGCGCTCGACGAGGAGCGCGAGCGAGACAAAGTTCGCCAGATTGAGGATGGCGATCAAGCCGATGGCGACGACGCGCGTCCACGTCTGGCCCAAGCGCGTCGGGATGCCGACGATCAGCACGACGAGCACGAGCATCTCGAGCGAGGGAAAGAGCCACACCGGCCCGAGCGTGTAGCGGCTCGGCAGCGTGAGGTACAACAGCGCGGCAACGACGATGGCGAGGCGCGCCTGCCAGCGCGGTTCGCTCGCCGCCGGTCGTCCCCAGGCCGCACGCGGCCGCCGCGGCCGCTCGGGACTTCGCTCAGACGGCGTAGACATCGCAGTCGCTCTTCGCAGCGCCCTCGCGAATCACTGCTGCGCCGCCGGACCCCCCGCGTCGAGGAACGCTGCGATCGCGGCGTTCACCGCAACCGGGTCCTCGATCGGCGACGAATGTCCCGCTTCGGCAATCACGACGAGCCGCGAGCCGGCGATCGCCGCGTGAATGGTCTGCGCGCGCTCGGGCGGGGTCGCGACGTCCGCGTCGCCCACGATCACCAGCGTCGGCACGCGCACGCCCTCCAACTCCCGCTCGATCCCCGCACGCGCGCAGACGCCTTCGACCGCTCGATACACGCCCGTTCGGTCGTTCCCCATGATGCGCTCGCGCCACGCGGCGCGCTCGTCGGCGCGGGCCGGGTCCTCCAGGAACCGGCGGCCGAACAGAATGCGCATCACGCGGCCCATCAGCGGCCGAAAACCGACCCAGCGCGCGATCGCGTTCATCGTGCGATAGCGCCCTGCGCTCGCCGGCGGCTCGGGTCCCGCCGACGTCTCGAGCAGGATCAGCGAGCGCAGCAACTCCGGGCGCCGCGCGGCCAGGCGCATGCCGATGAATCCGCCCATGGACAGGCCCGCGAAATGGCAGGGCGCGGCGCCGAGCGCCTCGATCAGCGCCGCCGCATCTTCGGCGAGCGTGTCCATGTCGTAACCCGCGTCCGTCACCTCGCTCGCACCCTGGCCGCGAAAGTCGAAAGCGATGCAGCGATAGCTGCCGGCGAAGGCGGCCATCTGCGACGCGAACATGGCCGTACTGAACAGCAGGCCGTGCGCGAACACGATCGTCTGCGCGCCGTGCCCGGCCTCGTCGTAGTGGATCGTCGCGCCGTTGACCCGAATCCGCGGCATGCTTTTCCCCTCGCCACTCAGTGCGTGTGCGTGAAGTTGCCGACGCGCACGCCGGCATCGCGGATACTGCGGAGCGCGCTGCGCATGCCGAGCGGTTCGCGCGGCCTGCCGACGGCCGCGAAGTACGCGGCCGGATCGATGTTGAGCGTTCGCGTCTGCACCAGATCGACCCTGACCTCGCGCAGGAACGCCTCCATCGCGCGGACTTCGTCCGCGTCGTCGGTCACGCCCGGGTGCGTCAGGAGGTTCAGCGACACGCGCAGCCCCCGCGACGATGCGAGCCGGACGCTCTCGAACACGTCGTCGAGCCCGTACCCGCGCGGGCGATAGTACGCGGCATACGTCGCCGGGCGGAACGAGTTCAGGCTAACGCGCACGGCGTCGAGTCCCGCGTCGATGAGGGCGCCGAGCGCCGTCGGCCTGCTGCCGTTCGTGTTGCAGTTCAGCGTCCCGTTCGCGCGCCCGGCGCGCACGGCAGCAATCGTCCGCGCGAGGGTCGTCGGCCGAAGGAGCGGTTCGCCTTCGCAGCCCTGCCCGAACGAGACGATGCCTGCCGGCACGCGCTCGAGATGCGAGCGCGCGATCCGCGCGAGTTCGTCCACCGTGGTCTCGTACGCGATCCGCACCTGCGGCGATGGGATGCCCGCATCCGCATCCAGCTCGGAGATGCAGCCGATGCAGCGCGCGTTGCAGCGCGGCGATGCCGGCAGCGCAGCCTCGCCCACCTCCAGGAAGACGTTCTGCGCGGTGAAGCAGGCGTAGTCGCGGGCACAGATTTCCAGCTGCGCGAGCACGCGGTTCGCGGGGTCACGCGCGCGGCGGGCCTCGATGGCGCTCTCGAGTTCGCCACGAGCAAAGGTCCGCGGCGCCCAGTCGTCGCGCTCGTCCGTACGCGTCGCCGCCACGTAGAGCGCGTCGCCGACGACGCACGCATAGGTGTACCCGTAGAGCGGAAGCGGCGGCGCGGCGTCGTCGGCAACGTACGCCGGGAGCAGCAGCCGCGTATAGCCCGCCGGTAGCAGGGCCGCGAGCGCCGTGCGCCGCTTCGCGACGCGTCCGCCGGCGAGCAGCGGGCGACGGGCGGGAAGCATGACCGGGATCGTACCGCGCGGCGCCCTGCGCAACTCGCCGCGCTCGGCTGCGCGGACGACGCCGCCATCGGCGAGCGGCTCGACGCGCTCGTCGAAATACACGTGCCCGCGCGCGTCGGCGTATGCCAGGCCGTTCACGCGACGTCGAGCGTGCGCTCGAACTCCACCTCGGCCGGGCCCGAGAGGAACGCAGCACACCCGGTATTCCACTCCACGTCCAGGGTGCCGCCGGGGACACGAACGCGGACGGGTGAATCGACGCGGCCGTCTTCGATCGCCACGACTGCCGCAGCCACCGCGCCCGTGCCGCACGCCTGCGTGATTCCGACGCCACGCTCGTAGTGGCGTACCGCGAGCGTGCTGCGGTCGACGACGCTCGCGACGTGGACGTTCGTGCCGTCGGGGAAGCGCGGATGCGTGGCAAGTGCGGCGCCGAGGCTCTCGAGGTCGATTGCCCCCGAGTCGTCGACGAAGATCACGATGTGCGGGTTGCCCAAAGAGACCTGTCCGTATCGCCACGCCGCGCCCATTGCGTCGATCGTCGCGACGTCACCGTACCCACGGAGGATGCGAGGCTCGCCGATGTCGACGCGCACGATGACGTCGCCTTCGCGCTCCCTGACGCGCACGTCGACCGGGCCGGCGAGCGTGTCGATGCAAAACCGGTCGCCGACGCCCTCTTCCCACAGGTAGCGCGCAACGCAGCGGACGCCGTTTCCGCACATCTCCGCCTCGCTTCCGTCGGCATTGAAGATGCGCATCGTCGCGGCGCCACCGCGCGAGGGGGGAAGGACGACCAACAGCCCGTCGGCCCCGATTCCGCCGGACCGGTCGCACCAGCGGCGGGCGAGGCGGCCATAGTCGAGCGCGCGCGGCGGGCGCTCGTCCAGGAGCACGAAGTCGTTCCGGGTCCCGTTCATCTTCACCACGGGGACGCGCTCCGGCGTCACGGACACGACGTTCAGCGAGCCGGAGCTTCGGCCGGTGCGTCCAGCGAAAACGGCGCGGCGATCGGTCCCTGCGGCGAAATCGTCGACACGGCATGCTTGTAGATCAGGTGCACGCGATGTTCGTATTCGAGAACGATCGTGAACGGATCGAAGCCCTTGATCGTACCACGCAGCTGAAAGCCGTTGACGAGATAGACCGTCACCGGAATTACCTGGCGCTTGATCTCCGCGAGGTACGCGTCTTGCAGCTGCGGAACGCGGGCGCCCGGCAGGGCCTGCGTTCCATCGCGTCCTGACATGCCTGCGCCTTCACGACCATCCGAGGAAGTCCCTGGCAACCGCGACCGCGCTCGCCTCGGCGCCGGCGCCGTCGACCCACGTGACGCCGGGTTCGCGCCGGAACCACGTGCGCTGGCGTTTGGCGTAGCGCCGCGTCTCGCGCACGAGCAAGGCGCGCAATTCCGCTTGCGTGCACCAGCCGCGCACGTATGCGAGCGCGTGCGGATATCCGACGGCATCCGCTGCAACGGCCTCGGCGCCGATGCGCTCGGCCTCCTCGACGAACCCCGCGGCCAGCATCGCGTCGACGCGTGCGACGATGCGTGGGGCGAGGCCGGCGTCGGCAAGATCGACGAAGACCTTGGCAAAGTGCAGGCGCGGCTCGTGCCGCCCAGCAGTGCCCGCGTCGTCGCGCGCGGCCCCGTCGCGGGCGAGCGCCACCTCGAGCGCGCGCGTCACCCGATAGCGGTCCGACGCCGGAAGTGCGGCGGCGCGCTGCGGGGCAAGCGCCGCGAGCCACGCATGCAGCACGTCGGGTGGATGCAGATGCGCTTCCCGCGCCAACCTCGCTCGCAGCGCCGGGTCGTACGCCGGCGACAGCGCGACGTCGCCGCATAGCGCGCGCACGTAGAAGCCGGTGCCCCCAACGACGATCGCTCTGTGGCCGCGCCCGTGGATCCCACGAATCGCGGCGGTGGCATCGATCGCATATCGGGCGGCGGAATAGCGCAGCGCGGGGTCCAGGAACCCAACCAGGTGATGCGGCGCGCGCGCCCGCTGATCCGCAGTGGGCGCGGCGGTCCCGATCGGCATGTCGCGATAGATCTGGCGCGCATCGGCCGACACGATCTCTGCGCCGAAGCGTGCGGCCAGGGAGATCGCGAGCTCCGTCTTCCCAACCGCGGTTGGCCCGGTCAAGACGAGTACGCCGGGAATGCCGGCCGCCACTACGTACGCTTGAACATGCGCGCGATCGCGTCGGGTTCGACGCGCACGATCGTCGGGCGCCCGTGCGGGCAATGCATCGGATTCTCGCAGCGCAGGAGCCGTTCGAGGAGTGCGCTCATCTCCGCGCCCGCGAGCGGTTCGCCGGCACGCACGACGGAGTGGCACGCGAGGGTCGCCCACGACCGCTCGCGCGCCGACAGCCCAGGGATGTCGTCCGCGAGATCGTCGACGTACGCGCGCGGGTCGAACGGGCGCGTGCCGTACCCCGCGGGCGTCGCGACGACCCGATACGTACGCTCGCCGAACGGCTCGATTTCGAGCCCTCCCTCCGCGAGCGCCGGTCGAGCCGCCTCGAACCGGGCCCAGCGTGCCGCATCGATCTCGATCGTATACGGAACGAGCAGCGCCTCCCCGGGATGCGATCCGCGGCCGTTCGCTGCGATCGCCTCGTACGCCACCCGCTCGTGCGCAGCGTGTTGGTCCACCAGCACGAGCGCACGTCCATCGGACGCGAGGATGAACGTGTCGTCGAGTTGCGCGAGAATGCGCAGCCCGCTGCGCTCGTCTGCGAACGCGTCGAACGCAAGCGCGACCGGCTGCCCGCCGTCCGCGCCGTCCGCCCGATGCGCCTCGGCGCCGGAGAGCGGCGGCGAGAACGACAGCGCGGCGGCGGCTCCCGCGGCGGCCTCGCGGCGCAGCGTCGTGGCGATCGCGCGCCGGACCGCGAGCGTCACGCCCGAGGCGTCGCGTAGGCGCACATCGCTCTTCGTCGGATGCACGTTTGGGTCGACACGATCGGGTGCCAGCGAGACGAACAGCACGCCGTACGGTTGGCGTCCCGTCATCGTAAACGTCGAGTATCCGGCGCTCCATGCGCCGGCGAAGAGCGTCGAGCGCAGCAGGCGGCCGTTGACGAACAGGTGCTGCATGCGCCGGTCGGGCCGGTCCCGTCCCGGCCGGCTGATGAATCCACGAACGACGGGCGTCGGGTCGATGGCGATCAGGTCGTGCGCCTCCGCGTGCCCGAATACGTGTGCAAGCCGCTGCTCGGCAGTCGGTGCCGCGGGAAACGTCCACACGTCGCGCCCGTCGTGCACGAGCGTGAAGCGCACGTGCGGGTATGCCAGCGACAACGTCGAGAGGAATGCGGAGATGCGGGCGAACTCGGCCGCCGGCGAGCGCAGGAATTCGCGGCGAACGGGAACCGTCGTAAAGAGGTCCGTGACTTCGACGCGCGTTCCCGGCGCCGCGGCCGCGGGCACGGGGGTGCCGATCCAATCTCCGGACGCCTCGACCATGCTCCCGATATTGCACTCCGGCACGCGCGAGGTCACGCGGACGCGCGCGACCGCGGCGATGCTCGCGAGCCCCTCGCCGCGGAACCCGAGCGACGCGATGCGCTCGAGCCCCGCGGCATCGGACAGTTTGCTCGTCGCGTGGCGGCGCAGCGCCATCGCGAGCTCCTGCTCGGGGATCCCCCGGCCGTCGTCGCGCACCTCGATCCCATCGATGCCGCCGCGGACGACCACGACCGCGATCGACGTCGCGCGCGCGTCCAGGGCGTTCTCGACCAGTTCCTTGACCACGGACGCCGGCCGCTCGACGACCTCGCCGGCCGCGATCTGACCGATCGTCGCTTCGTCCAGGAGTCGAATCACGAGCGCTGCTTCGCGCCCGCACGAGCCGTTGGCCTGTGCGCTCCCTTACGCCGGCCGCGCGGCGCGCACGCGCACCGACGTTCGCGGCAGCGCGATCGTGAAGACGGCGCCGTTGCCCACCGTGCTCTCGACCGCAATCTCGCCGCCGGCGCGCTCGACGGCGCGCTTCGCGATCGCGAGGCCCAGCCCGAATCCCTCGCTCTCACCGCGCTGCCTGCCGCGGAAGAAGCGGTCGAAGACGTGCGCGCACTCGTCGGGCGTCATTCCGGCGCCGTGATCGCGCACGGAGAGCACGGCACGGGTCTCATCCGACGACACGGTCACCTCGACGATCGAGCCCGGCGCATACCGCAACGCGTTTTCGACGATGTTCGAGACCGCCTCGTGCAGTTCGCTCGCGTCGCTACGGACCGCGACGTCCGCGTCGGCGCGCAGCAGGAGCCGGCCGTCCGGATCCAGCGGCGCGAGCGACGCGACCACGTGCGACGCGAGCGTCGCCAGCGCGACCTCCTCGGTGTGCCGCGGCTCCGGCGCCTCGAGGCGTGCGAGCACGATCAGCTTGTCGATCAGCGCGCGCATCCGGCGGCTCTCGAGCGTCATCGTTTCGAAAATCCGGGAAGTCGTGGGCTCCGAGCCGCTGCCGCTGCGCTTGCGCAGGACGTCGATGAACCCCATGATGACCGTCAGCGGCGTCCGCAGCTCGTGGCCGGCGTCGGCCACGAATTGCCGCATCTGCGACTCGGCGATCCGCCGCTCTTCGAACGCGCGCGTAACCTGCTGCACCGCCCCGTTGTACGCCGTCACCAGTTCGCCGATCTCGTTGCGCTCCGCGCTGACGATCGAGCGCGGCGTGAAATCGCCCGCAGCGAAACGGCGCAGCGCGGCCGTCGTTTCGGCGAGCGGCCGCAGCGCTTGGTCCGTGATGTAGCGCCCGAGGAGCCACGCTGCGAGCACGCTCAGAAGCCCGATCGGAATCATCGCGATCCAGAACGCGCTGATCGTGCGCGCGAGCGGTCGCGGATCGACGAACACGACGACGGCGCCGCCCGGAACCTCGACGTGCTTCGGGCGCATATGAAAGAACATGCTGAGGCCAAGCGGCAGCGGCGAATCGCGGTCGAACCCGGGGGACGGGCCGAACCCGGGACCTCCGTGCGGCCCGTCGAGCGAGCCGAACCCTTCGCCGTGCGGGGGCATTCCCGGCGGCTTCCCATCGAACGGTCCCGCGATCGTCATCCCGGGACCACCCGGTCCGCCGGTCATGGGATCGTCCATCGCGACGATGCGATGACCGCCGTTGACCGTTTCCATGACCGCGATGCGCAGGCCCGGACGCGAGAGCCGCCGCACGATGTCGGCCGCGGCATCCGCCAGCGGCCGGTGTCGCAGCGCGTAGAGCTTGACGAGATCGGGTGCTTCGCGAGCGACGTACTCCTGCGCGTCGTTCGCTCCGATCATCGACGTCGAAAGCGCGAAGGCCGTGACGGCGCCGCCGGTCACGACGACGAGCGCGATCGCGACGAACACGTACAGTGCCGTGAGACGCGTGCGCAGCGAGCGAAACATCAGCCTATCGCTCGCGCAGCGAGTAGCCGGCGCCGCGGTGCGTGTGAATCAGGCGCGTGCGAAACCCGCTGTCGATCTTCGTGCGCAGGTAGGAGATATAGGTCTCGACCGCGCCCTGCCCGACGTCGCGGTGCGCGCCCCACACCATGTCGAGCAGCTGGTCGCGGCTGAATACGCGCAGGGGATTCCGTGCGAGGGCAACGAGGAGGTCGAACTCGCGTGCCGAGAGTTCGATCGAGCGGCCGTCGCGCAGCACCGTGCGCGTCTCCAGGTCGATCGCGAGGTCGGCATAGCGGACCGTCTGCGGCTTCGCCAGCTTGGGACGCCGCAGCGCGGAATCGAGGCGAGCGACGAGTTCGGTGATCTCGAACGGCTTGCTGAGGTAGTCGTCTGCACCGCCGCTGAGGCCGGCGACCTTGTCGTCCACTTCACCCTTGGCGCTCAGCATGACGATCGGTGCCTCGGTCAGCTGCCGGAACATCGGAAGCAGTGCGATGCCGTCGATCTTCGGCAGCATCACGTCGAGCACGATCACGTCGGGATCCCAGTCGCGCACGAGTGCCAGCCCCGCTTGGCCGTCGCCTGCCGAACGCACGTCGAAGCCCTCGTCGGTCAACCCGATTTCGAGGAGCTCCCGGATGTGACGCTCGTCGTCGACGACCGCGACGCGACGCGCCCGCAGACCCATGTTCACCATAGCGTTCCAACCATTCTACGTCCCGCCCCCTGAGAGCAACCTTAGAATCCGAGGAGTGGCGGTCTCAGGAGCATCTCAGGCCGCGTAGACATACTCGAGGTCATCAGCCCAGGATTCCACGGAGGCTCCCGATGCTCGTTCCCTCCGCATTTCCCGCTTCGGCGCAGCCGCCGGTGCGCGCCGCCATCGTGATCGACTTGATCGGCGACGTCGACTCCTTCGTTGCACGCTCGTTCGGTGAGGCGGTGGACCGCCTTGCGCACGGTGCCGGCGAACCGGTCGTGCTCAACCTGCAGCGCGTCTCGGCACTGCATGCCAGCGGCGTCACGGTCCTCGCCAGCGCAATCGCGGAGCGCCGCCGCCGCGGCATCGCGATCGACGTCGTCGCCGATGCGCGCCGAGTGCGTGCGGCGCTCTCGGCGGCACGCGTCTCCACGCGGATCGGGACCCCGCTCGACCACAGCGCCCTGCTGCGCCACGTCATGATCGTCCACAACGCCGACCCCACGCGGGACTGCGCCTGACCTGACCGCCGGTGCGCTGGAACTTCTTCGGATCGAACGGCCTCCGTGCCGGCTGGCGCCTGCTGCGGTTCGTGGTACTCGTCGTCGCGGTGCTCGCCGCGCTTCGCGCCGTGCTCGAGCGCGCGGTGCCGGCCGGCATGCAGCTCGGCCTGCACCGCCTGGCCGACGGGGTCGCCGACCCGGTGGAGCTCGGCGCGTTCGAAGCCGCAGTATTGGCCGCCATCCTCCTGGCCACGGCAATCAGCGCGATGCTGGAGCGGCGAGGCTTCGCGTCGTACGGATTGCCTTGGCGCCTGCTGCTGGGCCGGCAGTTCTGGACGGGCGCCCTCTGGGGGTTTGCCGCGATCAGCGCGGTCGTCGCGGTGCTGCTGCTCTGCGGTGCCGCGCGGGTCGTCGGCGTCCGGCACGGCGTCCCGGTCGCCGGGGATGCCCTCCTCTGGTCGGCCGTCGCCATCGTGATCGGCCTGGCCGAGGAATCGACGTTCCGTGGCTACTTGCAGGCCACGCTCGCTTCCGGCATCGGCTTCTGGCCGGCCGCGGCGGTGATTTCCCTGATCTTCGCCGGATACCACGTGACGAACGCGGGCGAGTCGCCGATCGGGCTTGCCTCCATCGTCGTGTTCGGGCTCTTCTTCTGCCTGGCGCTGCGGCGGACGGGGAACCTGTGGTGGCCGATCGGCTTTCACGCAGCGTGGGACTGGGGTCAGTCGTTCTTCTATGGGGTGGCCGACAGCGGGCTCTCGGCGTCGCGCAATCTCCTGACCACGGTCCCGGACGGCCCGTCCTGGCTGTCCGGCGGTGGCGTCGGCCCCGAAGCCAGCATCCTTTGCCCGGTCGTGCTGCTCGCGTGCGGAGCCGCGTTGGTGGGCCGCCGGGGCCCGGTCGCCCGTGCGGGTGAACGCGCCGCCGCGCCGACTCCCAAGACTTTCTGAGGATCGGCGCGAGAGAATCGAAACCATGCGTCCCGCGCCCCGCGTGCTCGCCACCATCCTGCTTGCCACTGCCGCCCTGTCGTGGCCACTGGCCTCGCGCGCCCAAAGCAGCGAGGGAGAGATCGACCTGCAGGTCATCGACGCGGGGAGCGACCAGCCGCTAGGCAACGCCCGGACGTTTCTGCTCGGCGCGCAGACTGCAAATGCGCTCACCGCGGCGTCGGGCACGATCAAGTTCACCGACGTGCCCGTCGGCATCTACCGGATCCGCGTCGTTTCGCGCGGCTACGACGGAGCGACGACTCGGGAATTCGACGTCCTGCCGGACCGCGCCGTGCACGTGCGCATAACGCTCCTCAAGCACGGCGGCCAACCCGGCTCGGGTTCGTCGTCGACGGCGGATAGCGGCTCGAACCTGAAGACGATCGGCATCGTCACGTCGCGGTCGCGCGTCTCCATTTCGTCGACGAGCATCGACGCGGACAGCCCGATTCGGCGCCTCAGCGATTCGCTGACCGATGCGCTCGACAAGCTTGCGGGCGTCAGCGTCACGACCGACTCGACCGACCCCACGAGCGCCGTGCAGGTTTCATTGCACAATCAGGACGAGTCGCAAACCGCGCTCACCATGGATGGCATCCCGCTCTCCGGTCCCGGCTCCGCGGGCAACCTGCGCTCGATCGGCACCGACCTGTTCGCAGGGTCGTCGGTGAGCTTCGCGCCGACGGCGGGCGGCCTCGCGGGCGGCGTCAACTTCACGACGCTGCAGCCGACGCAGGCGCTGCAGCTGCGCACGAGCGCGTCGACCGGCACGTTCGACCGCTCGAACTACCTCCTCGCCACGACCGGCTCGATCGACCGCTTGGGCTTCGTGCTCGAGCACACGTGGCGCGGCGCGAACAGCCCGCTGACCTTCCAGGACTACGAGGATCAGAGCGGGCTGACGTACCCCCACGAAGGCGAATCGACGTCGCTGAGCGACCTCGTCAAGCTGCGCTACACGCTCGGCGACGAGCGCACGTCGATTACCGCCACGGCGCTCGATACGAACCGCAACGCATACAGCATCTGCGCGCAGGACGTCACGATCCTGCCCTGCGGGACCGGACCGAACAATCGCACGTTCGGGCGCTACGGCATGGCCTACGCGACCGTGCAATCGCTGATCGGGAACGTGCAGACGAACGTGTCGGCGTACGCGAACTCGAGCACGACCGTCGCCGACGACCTCGATCGCTACGTGGTCGCGCCGAACCCGTCCTCGAATCCGAGCAATCCATCGGGTTTCGAGCCGACGCTCGATCCGTCGCTCACCTTCTCGAACTCGTTCACGCGCGGGCTCGCCTACAGTGCGTCGATCGCCCAGGGAAACCACACGCTCTCCTTCGTCGGCAACACGTACGCCGCTACCGTCTCGTCCGATCCGGTCGTCGGGTCGCAGTACGCGACCGCCTACACCAATTCGGCGGCGTCCACGCGCTATCAATTCAACGATGCGATCAAATCGAGCGATAAGCTCACGCTCACGCCGTCGCTCTCCTTCGCCGACACGACCGGCATCGGCGGGTCGGTGCTCGGCGGCATCGGTGCGACGTGGACGCCCAAGACGGCCGACGCGTTCGCGCTGTCCATGAACGTCGGGAGCTCGCAGCCGAACCTGAGCGCCACGCGGTCGTTCTCCGACCCGCTCTCGGCGCGCTTCAACTGCGATGCCGGCACGGCCGTCGTGAGCGGTCCGGGCGACGACGGCGCGGGCCAACATCAATCCGCAGCGGCGTTGAGTGCGGCGTGGACGCACCAGTTCGCGGCGGGCTCGTCGCTGTCGGTCGACGCCTACTCGCAGGTGCAGTCGGGCCAACTGATCACCGCGCTCATCGACGAACCGGCCTCCTATTACGCGCCGGCCGGCCTCGGATACCTCCAGCAGCTGTACTCGGCGTACCGCTCGCCGTCCGTCTGCGGCGAGAGCGCGGCGACGCCGACCGTGTACGCGCAGGAATCCGTCGCCGGCACGCGTCGCGTCTATCAGGGCTTCGACGTCACCGGGCGCTTCGCGCTCTCGCCGTACCTCGAGGTGCTGCCGACCTACTCCGTCAACATCGCGATGCTCACGGCCGCGGGTCCGCGCCTGCAAGACGGTCCGTCGACGACGATCGTCGGCGCGCAGCTGCCGAACCGGCCGATCCATCGGGCGGGGATCACGCTCGATGGGCTCCTGCCGCGCAGCGGCATCGAACTCTTGGCCAACGCGCAGTACACGGGCGCGAACAACCAGCAGAACATCGGGCCCTACGTCAACGTGAGCCTCGGTGCTTCGCACCGCTTCGGGCCGGGTCAGATCACGCTCTTCGAGAACAATGTATTCAACACGTACGCAGGCGACTTTGCGAGCGACGCGTTCGCGCAGCCGCTGCCGCTCTCGAACGGCGGCACG
>Ga0302325_10008342_pt1 | contig 22756 bp, 27 predicted proteins | sample Palsa_T0_2_FD_201948 | JGI IMG/M metagenome (GOLD analysis project Ga0302325, IMG submission 201948) | Peat permafrost microbial communities from Stordalen Mire near Abisko, Sweden - Palsa_T0_2 | ecosystem: Environmental > Terrestrial > Soil > Palsa > Peat permafrost | place: Sweden: Abisko...
ATAGAACTGAAATTTCAATTCAAAATACACCATAGAACTATAAGATCTGAACATTACGGACGCAGTTGGGAAAAGTCTTAGTCATTACCTGGGATTTCAAACTTGTCAAGGAAAGAGACTTGAGCATGCCACAAACCTACAAGAAAGCTTGACATTATATCCTGAAAACTTTCGATTGTCTAATTCTCGCTGGGACATTACTAGAAAACTCTAACGGTCACTAGACCTTTCCGGCCGATCTTCTCTAGCGCCCTATCCAACACCTAAGGGGCTAGACAGGCCCTCCTAAAATGTGGGGTATTTTCATTAGCGGCCGAGCGGGGCAACAGACACTTCATTCCCACTTTCCTCCCACGTCTCTTCTTTCCCAAGAATCATTCTTTTTGGCTCAAAAGCAGAATTAAGTATTCCAGACGAGTTAAGCAGTTCTTCTCCCGAATGGCGCATATCCACCGAAACCCCCCTTTTCGGGCTGAGCATCTAGTGAGTGTATTTTCTGGGACACAGATTTCCTCTTTGAGATGCCTCGGGGCTTGTTTCCGCTCTCTAGATTTGGTTCTAGAGCGAAGAAATCATGAAACTTTGCCTCAACTCCCGAATTTCTTACTTATTAGTTAATGCTGATTCTGAATTAACTAGGGTTCATTGCTCCGACCAAAAGAGCTCCTGCAAAAGCGCGCCTTGTTCGAGAAGAGCGAAGTGAGCCAAGAGGATATCACCAAAGCAGAGGATGAATCTGTCGACAAGATCGTCAAAGTCCAAACCGACTGCGGTTTCCGCGCTGTGTCAGATGGTGAATATAGGTGAGAATACCTAGATCTAGAAAGCTCTGCCAGCTATCCCCACTTGCTGACACACTAATCAGGCGCGCCGTCTTTTGGGGGACTTTCTTCGAGGAGCTTGAAGGCATGACTGAGATTCGGAATCCTTCTATGGACTTGTTCCGGCCATATGTACCAGATATTGCTGGCTTCATTGAGAAAGGTCATAAGCCTGGGCAATCTTGCATCTGCACTGGGAAGATCCGCCACAAGGGAAAGAGCACTTTGATTGGTCAATTTGAATACCTCAAGACTTTGATTCCAGAAGAGAGGTGGTGTGAAATCAAGTTGACGATGATTGCACCTCCTTGGTACCACTTGCGATACAAGGACGGCTTAGCATTTCCAGCTGGAGTTTATGCCAGTGATGAGGAGTACTTAGCGGATATCTCAAAAGCTGTTAGTGAGGAGCTGGATATTTTGTACGCCGCTGGAGTGAGGAACGTCCAATTCGATGACCCAAACTTTGCTTGTAAGTTGACTGTTAGGAAACTTTGGGCATTACTGACCATTAGATTTCTGTTCCGAGAAAATGCTAGCTGGATGGGTAGAAGACAAGACAAATAAGAAGACGCCAGATGAATTACTGGACGCCTATATCCAGTGCTACAATGATAGCATTGCCAAACACTCAGAAAAGATGCATATAGGTCATCACATTTGCAGGGGTAAGAAATGCGAACCGAACCCCTTTCCCAGCACGTTCTAATCTAATAGGAAACTTCATGGGCTCTCGCCACTTCTCAGAAGGAGGCTACGACCGCATCGCAATTAAGCTCTTTCAAAATCTAAACGTCTCAACCCACTACTTGGAGTACGATAGCGATCGCGCTGGAGGATTTGAGCCTCTTACTCACTTGCCTGCGCATAAGAATGTTATACTTGGTGTTGTTACTTCAAAATTCCCTAAGCTCGAAGATAAGGAAAAAACGAAAGAGCGAATCTTGGCAGCTGCTAATATCGTTGCCCAAGGTGTAGGACAAACAAGAGAAGAAGCTTTGCAAAGGTTAGGAGTTAGCCCGCAGTGTGGATTCGCAAGCCATGAAGAGGGCAATTTGCTTGGGTGGGAAGATATGAAGAACAAACTTGCCCTGGTTCGAAGCATTGCGGACGACATATGGCCTGGTGAGGCATAAGTTTCATCTGCGTACACAGAGTATTCGTATTAACTAGCACGAAGCAACGCCGTTAATCTGGGTTGTAAGGTTTAGCAATAAGATAGCGATTCTCATACACTGTCACCTTCCATGTGACATCTCCCAAACTTTGTAAACATGCAAGGGGATCTCCGGCCATAACTATAAACCTCTCGAGCAGACGTTCTTGACGCTTCTTTGTGACATCTCCCAGACTTGAAACTACTGTATTGTATGTATGTGCTCGCCGCTCGGCGTCGTGCCGTCCCTAAGGATCGAGCGTGACAATACTTGGTAGGATAAAGACAGGACTAATTTACGTTACATTTATCGTCTTCAAGAAAGCCGGAACCGATTGAGCTATTGATGTTACTGGTCATTCGTGCTTGGGGCTGCAGCCTCGTGGTCATGGTTGACAAGCCGTCGTATCGTCTTCTACCTTTGTGAGAGCTAAGAGCTGCAGCCTGTCCGATATTCCTGGTTGCTCTATGGCCCTTAAAAAGTCAATCATCCTCCTAGGCAGCGCAAGGTGTGGGAAATTGAAACGTTCGAAAAGATCGAAATGATGAGGAACAGGGCAAATTATATCGATGCTGTAATTTATGTATGTCCTAAATATGATGTAACGGGTTGGATTCTTTGAGACTAAGGGGGGGCGTCCCAATTGCTTCCTGACAGATGCTGAGTGAGACGTCCACCTCTCAGAAATCCCAGAATAACTGCTGCGAACAACCTCGTAATCGGTATATTTTAGCCTAACGACCAAGCGAAAGGAGGAAGTAGAGTTTCAGTGCCTCGACCCGAGATTCATGATAGACATGCAGAGTCACGGGAAGACTAGCATCGGTAACATCGGCTTGTTTTCGAATATCCCACATGATTTCAATGATCCGTGGCTCCATCGTTTCGTTCCATATCTTGACTTAAACCTCCTTTGGAAGTTTCGGGAAGACAGTGAAATCGGTCAGGGATTCCGGGGATGTGGGGCATGGTGTCGAGGAGGCTATGTTGAAGGTAAGAGTGACACCTTGGAGATGCCTGTTTCTGTCTTCTCCTTGGTGAAATGTTAGTGGATGATCAACTTAAAGGTAGAAGAGAGAAAGAGCACTTGGGGGGGGTTCCTGAATGGTTTTTGGGGATTGTAGTTCGGTATTGCTTAATGGTTTTCGTGGAATTTGAGTTCGACCTCGCGTCCGCTTCTGGCAAGGCGAGACGAGATGTTGAAGAGAAGTACACGATGCCAAGAGACAATGTCGGGACACGGTTCCTTGACGCCTCGTGTTTAGTGTCAGAGCTTGTGTTGAGGTTAAGATTGTGGAGGGAGAGAAGTTGCATTTCAAGAGGCTGCCGAGAACGGAAGGAACAGGTTGAAGATGTGAAGCAGAGCGAAGGGGTCATCTTCCTCTAAGCATCCACTAGATCTGAAAACCCCTCAAATGTCCCAAACTAGAAGGAACAGTGGTCATGAGTAGAGAGGATATTTGTCATCTGTGCCATTCAACTTTTTGTTTGCCATCTATGTACAATCTTTGGGAAATTGAGAAGAACTTTTAATTTGCCCACTAGAGACTTGGACAAAAAACAGCCATGTACGATATTATTGCGAGGTGTAATCGACGCAGCAAGCAAACAAACACGCGATCTTTCACCTTCCTGGGTCGCCCTTCAGAGAGTTCTCGCGTTCCTGACACAACCACCTTTTCCCAGCACACTTTACCTTCACCTTTCCGAACTAAAGCGAGCCAAGCCTTCACCAATCCCTTCATACTTCTGGCATAATCACCACTCTCTAACAAGCATCTTCGGGACCACGGTAAGCTTCGTCCTGTCTCTCTCATCGATCAGTGGACTGTCGTCGAGGTGATCCGAGTACTTGTTCATCTTGTCGAGTTCAGTCACAATACCATCTTCCATCACTTGCCACAGCTCATCAGTCCTCTTGTGCAGGTGAGAGCAATGTCCATTTCTGGGACCAACATCCAAGAAAGTCATTGCCGTCCTGTGCCCAGATAAATCGTTGCCACAACACTGGTCTCCGTAAACAAGCGAAACTTGCTCTAGACCTGAGAGTGCGGTAAGTCCGATAGCCAACCAGTCTGGAATACACGAGTCTGCCTCAAATGCAATGTACCGAAGATTCGTAGCAACATTTGGGAGACCTGTGAGAGCCGTCAGGAAATAGTAGACATTGGCGCCCTGAAACGGCAATGGCTCGGATCCTCTCATTTCCTTCTCCCCTTCCAGGTGAGCCAGTGATAGGTAGAGCGTGTCAACTTTGTAGTTGAAGTAAGCTTTGAAGTGAAGGGCATTCTTCTTCTTGTGAGGCTCATATATGTCTTTCAGGATCAAGAGGTCGTAATGGAGGAGAGCCTGACAACGGCTTTCTTGACAAAGGCTTAAGGCAGCAGGCATTACGGCTTCTGTATAATAGAAATCGTCATCTTCGTTGTACACTACTTCAACGATACGACCCTCCATAGTGGCATCCCATATTTTATATCTTAACTCGATAGGGAGCTGGGGAAACAAGGTGAACTTTGTAAGAGGGCCAGATTCTGAACCCATTTTGAGATGGCCAGTGAGTGGCTGCTAACTCAAGATGAATAAACTGGAAAATATTAGATCCCTCTCGCCAATATGTCATGGTATGATTACTTACCAGTACGGTGAAGATTTGCAGGCTGTGCGTGACACTAGTACCAGCCGGGAATGGAACCAGCCTTTACTACGGGGAACGGGGATGCAGCGAGTTGAGTAGACTGGCAAATATGAGCTTTGATTTGGTGATCCTGACGGGATGGACACGACTACTTACCAAACTGAAGATGTTTTTGTGTCAATAACGCGTCGCTATTCCGTGATGGCGAATGGACGAAGTGAAGGGTTCAAGAGTTGTTTCCTTGAGTTGTGATCGGAAGGACGTAGTAAAACAGGGTCAACGGAATGAGTACGAAAGTCTTTTCTGGTACTGCTGAAGATCCAGCCACGATGGCAGGATGTTGTAGTTGCAAGAGATCTTTAGGCCTGAATTAGATGGTTTGAGAAAGAGGTTCGCGTGACGCGTCGCGATGTGGGCAATAGGTAGGTAGAGGTGGAGGAAAGCGAGTGGACTAAGCCGAGAATGACCTAATGCAGGTGCGGAGTGTGACTTTCCGGTACTCCGACTCATTTCAAAGATCAGAAGGCCTAAAATAGCCAAGTAAGTGAAATCTGAGCAAGTAGTTTACGCACAAGACAACCCCATTCCTTCCTTTACGAGAAACCTCGCACGCCGCTTCCACCTCAGATATAATTCTCTCGGGATTTGGTTTCTTGGGCCTGTCCATAGTATTAACTATGGATGCACAAGCTTTCCGTGAGTATCATTGTCTGAGAGTAGTCTTGCACTCAATCCTTGATTTCCTGAAGATAGTGAGTGCGTGTCAAATGACTTTCACACTGAAAAACCCTCTGAGATCAAGAACATACACACTTTCCTAGATATCTTCTGTCCACAGTTCTCAACCGAATCTCAACGTCTGGAGCACCCCACGTGCAGTGAGGCATTCTCTGCTGCGCTGGGCTATACCCGTTTGAACGTCGTTCATGAGGTTGGGTCAATATCCATTTGCAATGGTCGATCCGTGCGGACCAAAGTTCCCTGGAACTTTCGCCCTGGAAGTCAATCTCATTAAAGACTCGTGATACTCCTAGGTCCGCTATGATCAATGGTACATCTTGCAGGATAGGATCATTGAAAACTAGTGTGATAGAGCGAAGCGGCAAATTTCGCGGACGGCGTGCAAGTGCCTGAAGGTTGGAGAAGAAGGCCATGCTGTCTCGGCCTTCTGAATTGAAGCTTGTGTGCTGATTCAAAGCCTCTGCAGTTGCTTCATAATGAGAGTCCTGTAATGGTAAACAGATGGCGAGGTGGTGAAGCTTGTCGATATAATCGGGACGGAGCTTCCGCAGGAAAGTCTCAAGTAACAAACCGTACGTGTTTGAACATTGAAATCGGTAAGGAAAGTAGAGAATATCATTCTCAAAGTTGAAGAGTGCCTCTTGAACGCCTTGATGATGCCGAAGTTAGTTTTATTTGATGAGAAATTCGCGTTTGCTAGGCTCGCGGACACCTTGGACGGGAAAGATTTTGGACCTGGCACAATCCACGAGGCATTCGGATAAGGGGAAATAAATTGGAGAGTAGGCATACCGAATCTCGTTGCTATGCTGATCTTTTCTTGGCGATAATACGGACGCGAGATCATTCGAGACTCGTGACAGACGCTGAGCAGCGATGGTGGGTAGGAATGAAAGGTATAGCTCTCATCGCTACACCAGTGTACCTCAACAATACGTTGTTCAAATGCATCCTTCCAGATATGAATTCGTATTTCAGTGGGGAGCCTAGGGAATAGATGAAAAGTTGACTGCATGATACTTTGATTTCGTCTCGATTGCTCCGACGAGGCTCTTCACAATGATGGCGATAACAGTTGATCTTTAGAAAGCCTAAGAAAGGGGGCTAGGAGACGAATAGACGGGGTACCGCGTGTTCATTCTTCTCGAAAGCCCGTGACGCTTTCATTTAACTGTTCGCTGTGGATTTGATCACAAGGTAGGAGGTTTGTGTGAACCTCAGGCATCAAGCTGTATTTAGTCTACAGGCACACCTCACGAATTCTACATCCTTCAACTCTCCCCCACTACTTTTCTGTTGGTGTTGGTCGGACCCACAATGAGGTCCTTTTTGGCGCTTTTCCAGTCTCTCTGTGCAGCCCTAGAACCACTTCGTACAACCCCACATGGCACTGAGTAAGATTATTGGATCAATTTTGACTACTCGCAAGACTGGGGCTTGTCTTTCAAAGTTCCAAATGTTTCGAGTGAGAGTTCTCAAATTGTGGAGGTTTGTGAAAGATACTGTAGTTCATCTGTGCCATCAGCCTCTCTGTCGATCAATTGTAGCCTTAAAGCTTAACTTCCCTTAGCTGCCGCTGCTAATCAAGGCTGGAGTTCCGTTAAACCCTGTAATTTCTCCGCATCCCCAATTCCGCATGGACCTTAATTTCATCCCAGCTCTCCCTGATATTCCGACCTCAATCTTTCGAATCAAAACACTCTTTTAATTCCGCGTCCTTCAAAATCTTGGCTCACGCTCTTTTTCTCGACCGAGCATCACCTCATCTCCATCTACCACAAACAAGCCTTGACTCGGACTCGTCGTTTCCGAAAGAGCAACACGAAATGTACGCGTCGGGGGTCAGCAGCCTGCTCCTTGTTGCTGCCCTTCTTTTCAACAATTTAGTATCTGCCGGACCTGCTATACGTAGAGCTGGTAAGCCTCCTTCACCGGGTTGTGGCAGGTGAAGGGCTGATTATTTCTGCTTATTCAGTGACCGAAAGCCCACTTGATCCTTGGGTGTCCGTCGATGCGAATGGAAGCCCCGTGGCCACGATCACACCCGTTCTCTCAACGATTAATGGAGTTGAAACAACAATCAGTGCAGCGCCTGCTAGTTTAACTGCCACCACAACCTCCCAAAGCGACTCGAACCCTACAGAAACATCTGTGCCTGGGGGTGGCTCGTTTCAGGTCTGCCATAACCTTGATGCGGATTTTGCACCGCTGTGTAAGCCAGACAATGGAACAGCGGTCTACGTGGGAGAAACATATTATGGTGAGCCGCATAGAAAAGGCTGAAAGATCTATTCTAACAGCGACTAGTTACGTGGGACACGTCATATTTCGCAGAGAAGAATGCAACAGTCTACATAATTGCGAATTACCTGAACACCTCAATCGGTGGAGAAGTTGCGTTTCAATCATCAATCACTGGGGCGGCCACGGGTTTCCTGACCTGGACGATCGAAAAAGATTGGTTGCAAGGAGTGTCCTCGAACAATGTCACACTTTGGATCAATCCCCTGAATCCGATCAATGGCGAAGCTCATAGCCTAGGAGGTTTGAATCTTGAGGTCACAAATAAGCCTGCAGATTACTACCGTCAGCCAAAAACACCCGTTCCAAAGGGTCAGTCTCTATACATCGCCCTCCCAACTGTGTTTGGGTTCATCATCCTTTGTGTATGTGGTGGGGCCATCATCAACCGAAAACACAGGAAGATTGGCCTCGGAAACGTTATGGGACGACGAAATGGATATGGAGTCGGGAAATCAAGAAGTCAACGATTGGGTTTAAGGAAGAAGAAGGAAGGGGCAATTCAATTGCGGGATCAAGAGTTGACTGCTGGAGGTCAATATCGAGATGTGCTACACCCGGAGGATCCAAACTTTGGACGTGCGAGAGCGGACTCTGACGGTCTGGGCAGTTTAGCTGGGACGCCTACTGAGGAAAGGACAAATTATTTTAGAGATGAGATGCGAAGACAAGAGCAGAACAGGTATTGAGCACAACAGCTCTACCTAAAGGCCTGTGGGGTGGAAACGGACCAAGTTTTCGTAAAAGCATATAACTTCAGCTTTGAGCACCAATGCTATGAAATCTCAGAATGCTTCCTAGCTGTCATGTCCAGGAAAAACACCGCAAAACCCTGCTCAATCATGCAATGGGTCGTGTCAACCCCCACAAGATTTTCAGTTTGCCACAAGTGCGACATACGAGCAGGTCATCATTGTGTACTTGGCAATCTGATGGGCCAAACCCCCCCCCCCCTTGCGATTTACAAGAGCTTGAAGGGGTGCCGAAGAGAATATTTCGTACTAAGAAGCAAGTCGTGGTTGAGGCTATCCTCTTTTGATTCATCTTTTGCGAGCTGCGTTGTTGAATTAGTTCGCTTTGCAAGCTGCATCGACATTACCTGGGACATCCTTCTCTCCTTATTAATGCCCACCCATGATAGGAGTTCCAGCCAGGCCAGCAAAGCCGACAACAATGTTGACATACCGAGTTATGTGCCGATTTGTTATCCGTTAGACAAAGTCGACTGAAGTGGAGTGAGGAGTTTGTTACATAAGTCAGTCACATTTGGTATGTTTTGTTTCCCATTTCTGAATGTCCCGTGAGTTGTGGGACATACTGGGTCTTCCCCTCTGAATGTCTCTGTAACTGCGGTACATTGCAATTTTGGATTCAGAAATACTGACTCAGGCGCTGTGTAGGCACAGAGACTTTTTGAGTTGATTGTTGATACTGGATTCAGCGATACATGGGTCGTTGAGACCGGCTTCGTTTACACCAACCTCGATACAGGGACGATGACAACCGAAACTTACTGTGACTTTGGTCAAAAATCAACTTGCCTTGCAAAACTCTCAGTTGAACTGATCAACTAAGATCCATGAATACCTTGAGAGCTTATTGATCGGCTGGATTGTGGCACACGGTGGAGCTTGGAAATATGAGAGATCTTGATAGCATGGCAAGCAGATTCAAAACCAAGACCACTAACTAAACGCAGACCTGTTTTTAAGTGTCTTCATCATCGTAGTCATCTTCCTCCTGGCTGCTATCCTCGTCTTCTTCGTCTTCCTCGCGAATGAAAGGAACAAATCTGAAATCAACAAAGCTAACTCCACCTCCCTCCACCTCAACCATAAACTGCAAGCTCAACACACCCTGCTCATCCCCTCTGATGCTGACTTTGCTTGCTAGTCTCATAGCTTCAGCGGCAGCCTTGATGATTTCAAATTTGTAGCTCTGACTCCACTTCTCTGCTACATTAAAGGTCTCCAATAGTTCTCTTCCCTTTGAGAACTCGACACTAGCACTACCGAGTGGTCCCGCGGCTGAGAGGCTGAGGTAAGGAGCGCGTGGGTAGCCTGTAATATTTAAACGACTCGGAGAAGTTGACGAAAGTTCGGAGATCGCATCAAATAGCCATCGTGCTTGCATAATAATCTTCACTTGCATAGCATCTCGCTGAAAAGGTATCTCCTCTGCACCTTCTGGCTCATACGTGTTAAGATTGCATGTGGTAGTGACCCCTGATTCTTCTAGAACGATACTAAAAGGTGATCCAATGCCCGCGTATGAAAGCCGACACACTCCTGCCATGCCAAGAGCTTGATTGCTGAACGCGTTTGGACGGCCTGGACGGATATTGCTCCCATAGGCATCGCTATCGGGTTTTGAGAATCGAGTATTGGTAAGATCTGCTGCGCCAAAGATCTGGAGGGTCTCAAGAAGAGCGGCCAGAGAAATTGAGAAGTTTGGAAGGTCGGATGCGACAGAGCTAGGGTCATCATCGGAGGGGTCAGGTTCTAGGAGACTGCAATTGAAGGTGGTGAACAGTGCCTTGTCGAGGAAGACAATCCCTAGAAACATTACTACGAGAGCCATGACCAAATCTTCTAAGAAACATACCTTGCATCACCCTTGATTCTTCCACCGCAAATCGAAGTCCTTCATTACTAATCTGAACCTGCGCTTTGGGTGCGAAACGTATGCAGTTTAGAAGCTGAAATAGCTGCCTCGCGGAACTCGACACAGCTTTGAAAATGGGCGGACCATGGTCCTGCTCCTCGACTGTAGACATGGTAGAGGTATTTTGTGAATCGCGCTCGGAAGGAAAGGAGAGCTGTTGCAGCGGGTAAATCACTTGGTCTTGTTCTCGATCTGAACTCCTTGCTTTTATATGCTCCTAATGTACAATTTTATGCGGTACAGGTCTATCCGAGGGAAGGGGGTTCGCCGAGAATCGAGATCTTATACATAAACGCCGACCGCACAGATCATGTAGACCGCACCGAACCTGCAGAATGTCAGTTACAGAGAAGGTTATTGGAAGGGTTGGGCTTACGCAATGGCTAATGAAGCAGGTATGCCAATTACAGGGATGTTGATGATGGATCGGTCTATCGCATGGGTCAGCTATGGTTCCATCGAATATGCTAAAAGCAACATACTGAGGCCGAAAAGGCCACTGAGCAGAAGTCCAGTCGTCAATAACGTGAAGCCCACGACGAACTGGCTGCCCTTTCCAACTATTGGTACGAAGGGATTGCCAACGGCACTCTCCCAGACCTGGTGCAAAGACGACTCCATAAGCTTCGAATCGGAATGGAGACAGGTACGGCGAGAAACTGGGAATTGTGCAGCGTAGTGTTTGGAAGGTATCAAACTATGAGTGAGGTTGGGGTTGGAAGACGTGAATGTGGCCTTCTCGTTCCTGGTCTAAAAATAGTTTAGCGCCGGAAAAAGAGCCACCGACGTGCTTAAGTCAGCCTTTAAGGATGACATCGCCTGAAGCGGCCACTGCTACCCCATCTTTCTGCGAACATCACCAACTCCCTAGACGCAATCGCAAAGTTGCTGAGCGGGGCAGGCACGACTGCAGTCTTGCGGTGCATCCGGACACTCGTTGGTAAGTCTTCACCACTCCACAGCCATGACAGTCCCCATATCCTTATACGCCACATCCTTGTGCTACGTACCCTTTCAGCTAACCATGTCCTCCGAGAAGCAGCTAGAATTCATCGGCGAGGGGAAGTATTGGAAGCATACCGGGACAAGGCCTCGTGCCCGTACCTCGAATACCGACACCTCATATCGGCCGAGCAATCGCGAGAGAATCCCCAAGGAGAAAACACGTCGCCGAGCTGCAGCGACTGCGCCACCCGAATACTTACGAAGGCTAAGCAAGATGGGTCCAATTAAAGAGAACTGTGAGTCCGCGGTGCGCACTTCAGCGATAGCCCACTTTGCTGATTCTTGTCCAGCTTCCAAACGGAAGGCTATGGAAGAACCAAACACTCCCTCCGACAGCAAGAGAATCAAGACCAGCAGTGATTCTCCTGAACCTGCGGCCCCAAAGATAAGCAAGGCTCCAGCAATCCCTTTCCCAGAGAAACCTGCAGTTATCGAAGAACGGAATGGCGAGATCGAATTCCGAGTGGTCAATAACGACAATAAACGTGAGAGTCTTATCATCCTTACTGGCCTCAAATGTATCTTCCAGAAGCAACTCCCCAAGATGCCAAAGGACTACATAGCCCGCCTGGTTTACGATCGTACACACCTGTCAATGGCTATTGTCAAGAAGCCTCTTGAAGTCGTTGGGGGAATCACATACCGACCATTCAAAGGCCGCAAATTCGCCGAGATCGTTTTCTGTGCTATCTCTTCAGACCAACAAGTCAAAGGCTACGGAGCACACCTTATGTCCCACTTGAAAGACTATGTCAAGGCTACCTCCGACGTCATGCATTTTCTGACCTATGCTGACAACTACGCTATCGGGTACTTCAAGAAACAAGGCTTTACCAAGGATATCACTCTTGAAAAACCGGTCTGGATGGGATATATCAAGGACTACGAGGGTGGAACAATCATGCAATGTTCCATGCTCCCACGGGTCAGGTACCTTGAGATGGGCCGCATGCTACTCAAGCAAAAGGAAGCCGTACACGCCAAGATCCGCGCATTCAGCAAGAGTCACCAAGTACACCAACCACCCAAAGAATGGAAGAATGGTATCTGCAAGATCGACCCAATGTCAATTCCAGCCATCCGTGCATCTGGCTGGTCCCGAGACATGGACGAGCTTGCTAGGCAACCTCGCCATGGACCCAACTACAATCAACTTCTCCATCTTCTCAACGATATGCAGAACCACGCTTCCTCCTGGCCATTCTTGACCCCTGTGAACAAGGATGATGTGGCCGACTACTACGAAGTGATCAAAGAGCCCATGGATCTTTCTACGATGGAGGTCAAGCTGGAAGCTGACAATTATGCAACCCCAGAAGACTTCATCCGGGATGCGAAGCTGATCTTCGATAACTGCAGAAAGTACAACAACGATACGACCCCGTATGCTAAGTGTGCAAACAAGTTGGAGAAGTACATGTGGCAACAAATCAAGACTATTCCTGAATGGTCACATTTGGAATCTTAGAGGGCGTTTAGATGTGGATGGTGATGACTTCAGAGTTTTATGGTATTTATGGGAACGTCTCCTGGTCTGGGATATCTTGTGCCTGGCAGGGAGTATTCGGCGTGGGGACTCTGCCTGGCATGGCATTGAGTGGTAGGCGTTTGACGGTTCGGTGGTACGTCCGAATAAAATGTCTCTTTACCAGTATCGTGCTTTGCTTCCCGAAGTGGGTTAACGTATCAGCGAATGAGAGCCTTTGATATGAAGCAAATGGTGGACCCTGCATTGAACCCCTTGCCAAGCTGCTCGCTAAGATGCGCTCCGAGACGCCACTACGACTTCAACCGCGCTTCTTTTCGACGAAGATATCTGGTAATACTAATCAAGCTGATTTAGAGACCGACTTTGCAACTTTCAAAACATTGTCTTTTCAGGCTGGTTTTCAGGCATCTTATAATCAAAAGTATTTATAGACATGGGTACTTCTACGAGACATCCAATGAGAATCTTATTTCCAGGCATTTGCCCCGACTCTGCGTGTGGCGCGTGATAAAATTGACCACCTCTTCCGATTCAAGCAGATGCAGTCAGCACTACTGCCCTGTCTTATCGTAAATAGGCTATCCACTTCACCTTGCCTTTCTCACACTCCGTGATCGAAACAGCTTTGCGCTGAATCTCGAAGAGGCGCCGCGATGGTTAGCAAACCGCAGGTTACGATCGGCCTGGGAAGGGAGTTGTTCAAAAAGGTGCATAAACGAAGAGGTGGTACGAAAACTAGGACTGGGTGTCTTTGCTGCAAGTATGAATCTCTAAATATCTCCTAGGTCCTAGTACATTCGAGGTTTCAATTTAGCATTAGGAAAGAAGCTCTGGCTAAACTAGAATGTGGAACAACATAGAAAACGAAGCGTAAAATGTGGGGAGGAGAGACCCGAATGCCAGCGATGCATCAATTTCGGAATACGTTGCGATGGTTATCCATCGCCTCCGAAGAAGATCGTACATCCAAAGATTCTGGCCACACCCTCAGCAGCAGTGGAGGTCGAAGGAAGAACCATCCATCTAGATATGCTGGCCACGCCTTACACATCAGCTACATTCATACGCAATGCCACATATCCCAAACTGCTAGTTGTGCCTCGCTCAGTGTTGAAGTTCGAAGACGAGATGGAAGAGCGCCATTTCAGTACATTTCAAAGAGAAACAGCAGCAGAGCTTGCCGGCGTGTTTGACAGCACGTTCTGGGATCGTGTCCTAATGCAAGCCTGTCTCGAGGACCAATTTACGCTGAAGTTAGTCATGGCCCTGGCTGCGATGAGTACCTCGAGGAACTGCTACGCCGTATCGATTCAGATCCGGCGTATCGTTCTATCGTTGCCCAGCAAAGCACGTTTGCATATAAGCAATATCAAAAAGCGTTGCAGGAGATGAGGACTAGCCTTCAAAGGGCTGGCGATAGCAGGAAAGCCGTGATTGGTTGTCTGTTAGTATGTTGTTTCGAAAGCCTTGTGGGCAACACTGCCAGTGCTCACGCACATGCCATCAGTGGCACCAAGCTGCTCGAGAATTGGGTTGCCCAACATCCTTATAAGAAACTTTATGAGGTTGGAATCGCATCTCCAGCGAGCCATCTGATCGAAGACGACATCATACAGACCGGCTCTTTTTTCGATTCCCAGGTCGCTGCGTACCTTGATCCGAGACCTGCGCACGTGCATGCTAAACTGCGACATGAAGGTAATGAGACGGTGGCACAGATGCCCAAGAAGTTTAAAACCGTCAGGGAAGCTCATCGATACGCAATCCTCATATTCAGAAGAGCAATCCACTCTTGTCGTGAGATTAGCGAACGTGCCGGAGATGGCCGGCTCTCTACGACCTCGGACTATCAGATCCTCGAGGAAGGTATGCCTTCGTTGTCTCTCAACACCGTGGAAGACCCTGCGCTCCAGAATCCTACAGGAAGTACAGACTTTGTGGCACAGCAACGGCAGTACTCTCTTGAAGCCCAAAGGTGGCGTTGGGCTTTCGGTGACCTGTATGAGAGGACTAAGCGGTCGACCAACAAGCGTGACCTAATGGCTGCACACAGCCTTCTCGCTTTGTCCCGAGCGTTTGACGTTGCTCTTCTGTGCAGTTTAGACAACGACAACTGCTCCTGCGACCATCTTTCCTTTGAATTTCAAGAAATTAATTCTCTCGGGAGAGAAATCTGTCAGTATAGAAAAGCGCAGAATCCAGAGTCGGAGTTTACGTTCGATTTGTCCATCAACGCAGCGCTTTTCATGTCCGCCAGGTTTTGTCGAGAGCGCTTGATTCGTCGTGAAGCTATCTCTCTGCTTGAAGGTTCTGGGATGAGGGAGGGGTATCACGATAGTAAATATGTCGCTGCAATGTGCGAGAAGGTGATGATGCTTGAAGAGGGGGGTGTGGAGACGGACTTTATCCCTGGAATCGCCAGGATCAGGATAATTGAGGAGACTGTCCACCCAGGGAGACGATGGTCCAGCTTTCATTATATCAGAGGGTCTGAAGAGACTGTTAGAGAGACGGAGTTTTGGTGGTGACAATCGTTGGGATCTTGAGGACCTTGAAGGTCTCGGCCAGCATGGCTTTCGAATATCCAGTTCCCTCATGCTTAGGTTATAGCATCGGGTCCGCGGCGGACCTTGGAACTGCGGGGCAGAAGTCAATAGAGCTTGTATAAAGGTAAGGCTTTTACATCACGGAGGATAGAGCACCGATTAGCGGGTATAGAGGCGCTATTTGCTATTTGGAATGCCTATGAGATCTTCTAGTTGGTCTAAGGTGACCGGCTTCAACGAATAAAGAGAGCACTAAGGTCACTGGTGAATCGGGAAGATAATGAGGTTATAAGGACGTATGATAAGACCTTAGGTTTTCTAGAGAGAATTAAGTCCAGCAGAGCATTGGGTGAGTTCTATAGAAGCATGTGACTTTGAAAAGGGTCTTCTATACCAACCTATTCACTGTTGTGAAACTTAAAAAGTCCTTGCGAATCATCTTGTCTATTCTAAATTATCCGAGCTTTTAAATCGTGAGTGGTCTTTGGAACGTTTCTTCCAGAGTTCAAACCCGCGTAAATTCAAAGATAGTATCGAAGTATGCTCCATTCATGCTGAAGCTGATGCCATAAAAAGCGCTCCTCCCCAATCTGATGGTATTGTCACGTGGTTTCCCGTTTTAGCGCGAGTAGAGCGTCGCGTCATGGAAACCTTCTCCCTTCCACATCTCCCTGTAAACAACAGTCAGCCCCGAGCGGGAAAGCCTCGATACTGGGTGCGGGCGTGGATCATGCGGCAAAATGTCGACCTTTGGGGGCGTAATGGTCGAATTCTCCGACATTCGAGGTTTGCTATCCTCCCTTTCAATGATGGACAAGACTGACGGTAGTGTGGTAGTCGATTTCTTCCGCCCGGTTCTAGGCCTTCGCCCGCCTCTTGCATGCTTCTTAAGTCATGTACACAGCGACCATCTTGCTGGTCTTGAATCTCTTAAGTCTCCTTTGTAAGATACCTAGACCCTGAACTTTGCACGTGCTGATCACGTGGATAGTATCTACTGCTCTGCTGCGACGAAAGAGCTTCTGCTGCGACTCGAGCGATATCCACATAGGCTCAACTTTGAGCTTGGTATTCTAGAGGCCCGCAAGCAAACGTACAAGCATCTTCAAAAGCTTTTGGTGCGCTCATTCTTGTCTGGCCGATGCCCCAGGCTAATATATCTTGCAGAAGCCCATTCCTTTAGAGACGCCGACTCGTATCGAACTACAGCCCGGCAAGGACCTTCAAATCACGTTATTCGATGCAAATCATTGCACTGGTTCAGTCATGTTCTGTTCGTCAAATATTCTCCGTTTAGTCATCAATGTCTAACTCAGTGACAGTGTTCGAGGGCGATGGCAAAGCTGTCCTATACACTGGCGATATCAGATCAGAGCCCTGGTTTGTCAATTCATTGACACGGAATCCATTCCTGATTGAGTATACAAGTGGCCTGAAGACCCTGGATTGCATTTATCTAGACACTAGCAATACAGTCCCCATTGTCTTCCCGACCAAAGCCGATGGTATAAAGGAGCTGCTGCAAAAAGTTTCCAGGTATCCATCTGACACCGTGTTCCATTTCGCAGCTTGGACCTTCGGTTATGAAGAAGTTTGGATGGCCCTTTCTAAATTGCTCAAGTCTCCGGTATTTGCTCTTGGAGTAAGTCCTCCATGCACTCACTAACAATACAACAGATCCACGTCGACCGCTACAAGCTGCGGTTGTATCAATCTCTTCGAGGCGAGACTGCCAGTAAGGACCAACCATCGGCTGCCTTTCTCGCAACTGAAGGCGCCGTTTTGACTGGCTATACCTGTGGAAATATGCCCCAGGAAGGATGTCTTACCGACGTCCAGACTGTTCGGTTGCACAGTTGCTCGAAGGGAATGCACTGTCCTGCCATAAACGATAAGACGGTCTGGATCAAGCCCATTATTGCCAGAACAAAGCACGGAGAGATCGCGGAAGTTGGCGTCGGTGGAGGAGGAGGTGACTTGGCCCAACGCCCAGAGTTGGAACTTGATAACGATTTCGCCATTGAGCAGCTGCTAAGCCTGTGAGTTTCACAAGCAAGTCACTAGATGAAGACTAACATTAGCATAGATTCGCGGATACCGATGACTTCGTTTTGAACGACTTCAAAAGCATACTCATGGCAGGTCTTCGAACAACAAGTCGAGCTGTGTCTCTTGATGATATGGGACTCGATCGTCAAGAGGACGAGCTATTTCTTTCACAACTCACGAAGGTTATCTCGCGATCATTGACCCAGAAGAGAAGTGCCAACGTCAACGAGGGCAAACAGCAAGAGCAAGACCTTTCTCGAACCATCACATTTCCATACTCTCGTCACTCCTCTTACGCGGAGCTTTGTGACCTGGTTCGAGTCTTCCGCCCGAAGGATATCTACGCATGCACCGTAGATGAAGATACTTGGCACGAAGGTTCGCTCCCATTTTACCTATATCTCAAATGTGTACTAATACTCTTGAGTAGGGGTTAGCATTCAAAACCTCTTCGGCAAGTACTGCTCTGCTTCTATATTTCGTCATGACTTCGAAATGCGAACGATTGTTGCTAAGCGATCATCAGACGTAGAGAGTCAGCAGACTCGTAGAACAGAAGCCAGTACACACTCGTCCCCAAATGCGAGTCCAATGTTGAATAAAGGAAAAAGCATCGCTTCGTTCCCTGCAAGACCAATTGCAGCTGTGACGGTTCGGCGGAACTCTCAGGGCTTCCTCAGGCCATTCGACCCTCTTGGAAACGAAGTGCCAATAGCACCAGCAAATGTACGAGGGGCAACGCCACCAATACACGTATCGGCTGTCTCACCGGGCTCGGAGTCGCAGAGCCTGCGCCGTAAGGCAATCTTGGAGGGTCTGAGAGAGAGAGATTCGAAGCGTGTACGCCTTCAACTCGATGGCTCAAGCTCACCACTGCTGGGCGAATCCGGTGAACGGAACGACAGGGCTTCCCAGAAAACCGACATTCTTCGACGTAGTTCCACACCTGGTTCGGAGGCAGATAGCGACCAGGCTGATTGTGGAGGCCGACACAACTCTGAACGTCCATCCAACTCGGTTACTCTTGATGACGAAGGAGCTGAAATCTTTGACGTTGATAATCATCCAGCCCAGGTCAATGAGAATTCCACGTTCTTCGATTGCGACGATCAGGTGATTCGTTGCACATTTTGCGGCCACGAGGTCTGGACATCAGATGGTTTCTGCACTGGTATTGAGCGAGGATGTTGCAGAGAAGGGTTGGAAGAAAATCCGTATTTTGAGTTGTTGGACCCTGAATCTGGGGAAGCCGGGACTCGCCCAGCAATTACGATGGATGAGTACTCTGATGATCTTGTTGATGCTCCTACCCGAAGAGTTATCGTTGGCACTTACCTCGATGATGATTCCTCGGCGTATGATTCGCAAGACGCAGCAGACCACTACTTCAACGAAGAATACGACGAGCAAGACAGCTTTATTGATGACGAATCTGAAGCAGAAACAGGCCCTAATGCCCACGATGAATCTTCCTCCAGCGATGGGGAGACCGACTACAAGGCAAAGTACAACGAGATCCGGGCAGCCCACAGTCTACTTATAAACGACTACGGCAATCTGGCCGACGAATTCGACGATTGGAAGAGAGACATCCTTGGATCAGACTTTGATAGTGGCTCAGATATGGAAGAAAGAGATGAGGATGGCATGCTGGTCGTCGATGTTGCTGTACCAGACGCTGTTGTTACTGAGCTCGTCCTGTCTCAAGCACAGGAACAGTCGCAGAACTCGGAGATCACTGATGACCGGCTCAGAGATAGAGTACAAGGTTTTAATGCTGCACTTAGTGTTGATGGGTGGCACAACATTACGATGGTATCCACGGAGGACAATCATACTCATGCAGAGATAGAGTTGTAGGAAGGTTACGTACATTTTCATGGCAAAGCCCAAGAGCGCTTTGCAGAGGCCCAAGGGTGGCATCGGCGCATTCAGGTAGAGTTATTATGGACCAAAGATACCCATGGGATTTGCTTTGCTGTTGCATTTATTTAGCTCATGATAACAAATGATTCATTAGCTACCGTCGACAAACGGACAATAAACAAGATATACTCAGATGCGTTGGCGTCGACATGTGTTACGTACCAGGAATTGTACACTCCGGGTAGGCATCGATATTAACTTATTCCTCGGCGAAAACGGGACCCAATCACTTAAGGGGTACGGAGTTCCTCGCCCGCAGGGAATCGCTGGGGTTTGACAGGCCCGTGTCGGCCCCTGCAAGGAACGTCGCGAATCGTCTCTGATTACGTGCTGTAGGGAGCCGTCGCTGGGTCTCAGCCCAGCAGCCCGGGCAAGATTAATTGGACGAGGACTTGGACGGCATGCGCAGGAGGGTGATGGAAGTGGAAGAGGCTGCAGGGCTGATGCCTCTCATTGGCACATTGCAGGCCGACGGATTGGCTCAGATTGGAGCGATCAAGATTTCTCTCACTGTCAGTCAGCTGGAGCGCGATGGGAAACTTGGGAGGGGCTTTTGACGGAGAAATGGATGGGCTTCTCGTGGCCGAGATAGGACGGCTGTTAAGCCAAGGCAGCGTGGATGAGATGGACGCACCCGTGGGTCAGCGTTCACGACGTGTCAGTCAATAACAAGAGGGTGGTATTGCATCCGCATTCACGAAGTACGGTACTTGGACATCCTCTGTTGCTGCCCTGTAAGGTTATGGCCATGCGTGTGAGGTGATGACTTTGCATCCGTATACGAAGTATAACACGCGCTCGCTATGGACATTCTCCCTATGCTGCGCTCCTTTCATTGCCCCTTCTCGAAGTCGACTCCTGCGTGGATCTAAGCATTCCCCAGAAACGGTCTGAGCGGCCCCGAGTAGCAGCTGCTCATTTACCTGTACTGTACTGTACTTCGTTATTGCTGGGCCTGGCATAGTTCTAGCAAGGGCTCCTACTGCTGTATCAAAGGGGCAGGCAGGCACGTCGAGCAAGGACCAGCCGACCAATTCTCTATGTCTCCATTTCTCTTCCTCCATTCCTCTTGTAACAATCGCCCCGAGCAAATAAAAGGAGAGGCAAATCCGGCCCGCAAATCACGCACGCTCCGGCCATTTGACTAGTTGACGTTCGGCATGGCTTGACCACTGGCGAAACCGAGACCACGCTTCACCCAAATTATTATTCACGCTCACGACCTTCACCGCAACCACATCCCACGTCCACTTGCGAGACCTCACCTCCTTTCCTCGCCACCCATAAACCCTCTCTTCCTCCTCCCTCCCTAACTCCCCGCCGCACGTTAAAAGCTCGCCGCTCTTCCTGATTCTACCACCCAAACGTGTTGTGTTCCTCGACGCTCCCACGTTGGCGGAATCCAGGAGAGCAGACTTTGAATTGCCTGGGAGCCAACCCAACTTCCCACACTCCTGCGCAACAAGAAGGAAGACGCCATTCGCTTTGAATGGTTGTGATTCACGTTGATTCACGGTTAGTGGAGCTTTCGCTTCTATAAGGAGCAGTCAATGTCCACGTCCATCCCGAACCTTCTACGTCACACAACGACCCATTTCTCCTAGCACGCACAATCCTAACTGTGCTTCCACTTCCACGCCACGACGACCTCTTCTCCGCACCACGAACGCCCTTCTCCAAGATGAAGGGCCCAGCAATTGACCAACTCGTCTACGAGTGCATGTTCCCCAAGCCCAAATCCACCGACCCCCAGAATTTTCAAGGACTCCTTCAACGCCAACTCGTCCCCGAGGTCCGTCTCGAGACGCAAGCATTTTACGGACATCTCTCCTCACAAGAAGCCAAGTACCCGGGTCTCGATTACTCCCACCAACCGCACCGTGTCCGCCTTTCGCGATACCCTTGGCATCGACGACTATTTCGCGCGTTCGACAACTTGGGCCTCACAAAGTCGGAAATTGCAAGTTTGACAAAATGGGAGGGTACGCGTTGGGCGAAGGAGAGGTTCGAGCGGGAACAAGGAATTGTCATACGCGACACTACGAGCGATGGCATCGAGGATTGGGTTCCCCCTGAGTTACGCGTCCCAGCGGCACCACAAGCACAACGGGCGGATGTAGAGGATATGGAGGATATTCAAGAAGATGCAGAGACCGAGGAGAATGAGAACGAAATAGATGAGGACGGTGATGACTCTGACATTGAGATTCGGAGCGTGGGCGTCGAGCTGAACGCGCGATTGCGAGCTGCTGTAGCGCAACGAGAAGCAGGCAACGCGGCCACCGTTATGGATGAAGAATGGGAGCAATGGTTGAAGGATGCTGTTGAAGCCGGTGGTTTACCATTTCTCTCCTCAGATCTCTCACCAAACGCCAATATCCCTGGCACGAGACCTGCCACAGACAGTCCAGCCATGCACCCGAGACTGTTGAACGCGGCGAGATTAGGACAATGGCAACAGATCCCGGATGTCTTGCACAACCTTGTTCGACAGAATATCGGGGCCAACAGCCGCCGTACGGAAGGCGCGGCAATCACACCAACGACACCCGCAGCCCCCTCGACCGCCCCTTCGAGTAATACCAGTTTGGCGACCTGGCTCTCAAGACCAAGCCTCAGCCCTCGCGCTAGGGCCGGTCCTGCAAGCTCTGCCGGAAGACTCGATGCTAGAACGGTAGCAAGGCTCGACAGCCACTCTGCAGAACAATTTTCTCGGCGTCCCATGCCAGGAAGCACCGCTCCCTCGGATCGGAGCGTCAGACTGAGCTTGACAAGAAGTACCCAACAGGGTAGCAATTCTTGATTTCCTTTCTCTTCATCAGATTCGAGGAAACGGCGAAATTTTATGCACGAAAAGCAGAACTGGCTGGGCCATATGTCAATGCTTATTTTCGGCTACCGGCGTTGTTTTAGCAGGGCGTTCCATCAGGTTTTGCTTTCCAGCGATCAACATCGCGATCTATGATTCCCTTTTCTCCCTCGCCCGGTGCTTTGAATGATTAAAGTTATGTCTTATTTTGCAAAAATGGGTTTCACGCTTGCATTTTATATGGGATCTGGAAGTGGAGGTTGTGGATAGGGGTGGATGGGCGTTGATGGCGGTACATAATGGGCATGCACGAACGAAAGTGCTTAGGGATGCTACTCGCTAAATGGTTTTCGCATGGGCATGGAGCGGAACATGGATTTAATGAGGATTCGCGTTCTTCGAGACGGAACGGAGGAATGCATAAGGTTTTGCTCAATTGCGTCAGTAGAATGCGTTAGGCTTTGCTAAGTTGCAATTTGCTATGCTTTGCTGGCATGGAATCGATGCGTTGAGCAGCTAGGAAAGACATAGTGAGAGTATCATACGTGAATGCGAAACGATGCGCTACACCTTCTTTTTGCTTTACCATGTGTGCCAACTTTGTGAAGTA
>Ga0302325_10008343_pt1 | contig 22755 bp, 24 predicted proteins | sample Palsa_T0_2_FD_201948 | JGI IMG/M metagenome (GOLD analysis project Ga0302325, IMG submission 201948) | Peat permafrost microbial communities from Stordalen Mire near Abisko, Sweden - Palsa_T0_2 | ecosystem: Environmental > Terrestrial > Soil > Palsa > Peat permafrost | place: Sweden: Abisko...
AGCTTGGGGTGGATCGTATAAACAGCATTCCGCCAAATGTTGTCACTGTTGAGGTATGCATATTCTCGAATTTCCCATCATCAGAATGTCTTGAGAGATGTGGCACATTCAAAGTCCCTTCCATCCAAGTGTCTCGCGAGGTGTTGCACATTCGAAGAGCCCTTCCCCGAATGTCTCAAGAGCTGAGGTACACTGATATTTCCTGATAGACGAATACTAACTCCGAGGTTGTTTAGACAGCGCACGTAAGAGAGGTTATGCTTGTGAAGCCAGATCGAATATCAATTAGATCTGTGAGTGATGAGCAACAGAGAGGGAGAAATGGGAGTATTGATGCTCTGTTCAGAAGAAAGGAATAGTAATTATCGAGACTAAAATTTAGGGCGGGATGGCTTTGCGGCTCGTACAGTCGCATGTATTTCCTTTTTCGCAGTCTACAATATATATATATATATATACTTAGAAAGATTACCCTCCCTGGGGTTTCAAGGCCAAATTTCGATCAATGCATCTGGAAGAGTTCGAAATCTTTGTCTGCTTCAAGCCGCGGAATTCCTGTCAAATACAATGAACGATGCTAAGCGGGCAAGCCAACGAACGACATCATTTGCGGACACCACTTCCTACCTACATGCAGTATCTGGTCTTCCCCGGCCTCCTCCTCGCATGCGGCTTCCGATTCCGGTACCGCTTTCCAGATCACGCCGATGATCGACTATGTTTTAGAACATTATTACTATTGTGTTACTCAAGTCTTGTTAAGCACCACAAGCACCGGCATGCGTTCCGGCTTCAAGGTTCGGAAGAGCAGAAGTGCCGCCTCCGCGCGTGGTTCGTCGGGATTTTATACAGGTTGAACGAGAATCATCTAGGGTAATGTGAGAGGGATCATCCGCAGAGTAAGGTTTGAGTCAAGAGGTATATATATATAAAAACTCTCAGAGTTTGCTTCTCACTACAAAGCGAGTAACCCGATACAACCGGAAGAAATCTCTTCCCATCTCAACTTCATTGGTTTTCTACACTGAATCAATTATCCAGAAATTTCAACAGTGTAAGATGGCAACCCCAAAAACAATGAAAGCAATCATCTTCACCGACTCCCCCACAACAGCCTACACCAAACCCGCTCCAGTTACCTCCCTAATCCTCGACCATTCACAACCAACCGCCATTCCCAGCCGAACACAACACCTGATCCGCATCCACGCCCTAGCGATAGCATCCTACGAGCTCTCCTGGCCCACCGCCGGCTTTCCTCACCCAGAGCCACGGATCCCCTGTTACGGCACAGCGGGAACCATCATCTCTTCCCCAGCAGACTCGCTCTTCTAACTAGGCGATAGAGTCTTTTGTCTCCTACCGTTTGTTAATTAGGGTGTAATGGTGGAGTATGCTGTTGCTAAGAAATATTTTCTGGCGAGAGTGCCGGACGGGATGGGCTTTATGGAAGCGGCGAGTGTGCCGCGTTGACGAGTTGGCAAGCGTTGAGGATCAGAGGGGGTGGATATCTGAAGAACGGTGTGAAAATCCTGGTGACCGGTGCTACTGGGGCGGTGGGACGAATGGGGGTACAGATTTCGAGGGACTTGGTTGGAGAAAGGTGAAAAGTGATTGCGGTAGGAGGAGTTGGGAGCGAGGGCTTGGAGGCTTTGAGTGTGGATGTAGTTGCGAATTATCGGGAAGAAAGAAATTGGAAGGATGTGGCAAGGAAAGAGGGGCTGGTGGATGTGATTTATGATTACCTTGGTGCAGAGACGCTGGAGAGGTGTTTGCCTCTTTTGAAAGATGATGGGTAGGTCGTTACGATTGGATCGCCGCTACCGGACTGGGAGATTTTGAAGGGCTGGAAGGAAGCCGAGGTAAGGGGAGTGAAAAAGGATTTCTTCATTTTTGAGGAGAGTGGTGAACAGTTGAGATTGCTAGGTTGTGGGGAACTGGGAAAATAAAACGTCAGTGGGCTTGGTTGTTGATGGGCTGACTGAAGAGGGTATTCGGGATGGGTGGACAAGAGGGCTCAAGGGAGGCTTGGCTGGTTCAGTTCTTGTCAGGATTTTGTGACTGAGGTAGATTTAGTGAGGAAAGTTCGGAAGAAAGAATAATTGAATTTATATTCTACCCACTGATGTTTGAAAATGACTCAAAACCCTCTTCTGCCTCTATCATAGATCTCCTTAACCCTGAACATGTTCTCGCATAAGATGCGTACTTTTGAAATTATTTCCCGCTGTTTAAATGTCTCACGAGGTGGAGGACATTCAAAGTCCGTTCCCTCCATATGTCACTGGAGTTGCGAGTATTGAAGCATCCCAAACAAGTAACACTGACTCAGAGGTCATTCATCTCCTTGCTCTTTGCTTTTCTATAAAATACTTAGATTCTTTGATGTTCTTATACTTCTTCCAAAGGCCCTGCTCTCTCACTGCTTTCGTTTAATTATCCAGCCTAGTTCAAAAAATTTCGACCTTTCCATGACCTTTCTTTCATTTCCACCATGGACGTCTTCGAGGCGCTTTTACTTCTTCGAGCAGGAAAATATGGGTACTATATTGTCGATACTCCCACAAACTCCATCCTCGACATTAACCACACCCAAGACGGCTTCAACCTCCTCCCAACCCTCACCTGGTCGCTCCCTCCCACCGTCACCCTCTCATCAGTCGCTGAATACCTCATAATAACCGAAGACGCTGACGTCCCGATCCCAACTTCTGCCATGCATGCTAATTTTTACTCCATTCCTGCTACGAAAACTTCGGTTGCCCAAGAGGACTCGGCAAAACTCAAGGGAAAGGGAATGAGCTGAAAGGAGGGTTCAGGTATGGGAAGACGTTGACGGGGGCAGTATAGTAGGCCGAAACTATTGAGGGGTTATGGACCGTATAGGTACTTTTATTAGGTTGTTGATCTCGAGGGGCTATTGGGGAAGACGAGTGCGGTTGCGACGAGGGATGAGTTGGCTCAGCAATGCGAGGGGAAGGTGCTTGGATGGGGAGAGTGGATTGGGGTTGCGGTGAGGAAGTGAGAGTTGTAGGAGAGATGTGTATTTCGTGGATTGAGTGGCAAGATCCTGCCTTGAGGATTGGATTCTGAGATTGGAGATTAGGCAGCATAGTGCTTTGTTATCTTGGAAATACCCACTTGGGCAAATTGATAGACAGTTATGGTCTACTACTTTTAGTTCCTGGAGTAGAAACATGTATCGGCGGAGTAAATAGTCATAATATTTTCTATTCATTAATCCGTCGCAGCGCACGATATCATGCAAGAAAACATGTAGCAAACCGTGCCAAGACTTCTGAAGTAAACTCACTCAACTGCAATGATCACAATGCACCCGGTATTGCGATCAATCTGTATCCATAGCCTCGATTTCATCCTCGCCAGCCTCCGAAGACGCAGCCTTCGCCATACTCAGACCACTACTCCGCTGTCTTTCTCTTTTGATTTTCTTGATGCTCTTCCTGCGTTCTTCCTCCTCGTCAATATCAATGCTGTCTTCTTCATCGTCGATTTGCGTGGGTCGATTTCGCTGTGTTCCTCGTGGACGCAGGTCCTCCTCATCTTCGTCATCATAATTTGCACGAGCAGCTTCCTTCTCAGCACGCTGCACCCTCCGAAGGACAAGATGGTCATCAAAAAAGTCCTTCAACGTGAGCATCTGTATTACTGTCAGCTGAGCTCATTCTGTATGATATCAGGGCCTGCATACCTTTTCACAACCGGATTGTGGGCATTTCGTTTGCTTCTCTCCTTGTGGTTGCGGACCTCGACGTTGGCTGGGTTGAACAAATACAGTGGCAGAATGGTTGAAATAATCTAAAAAGGCAGATTTCTCGAAAGTGTGGCTGCACTTATTGTTACTGTATGGTTCCTTGAATACCTGTAAAGTCAAGGGACATTTCAAGTTGATCGTAACTCCAGTCATTTGAATTTCGTCGTCATCGTTATTGGTATTATCGGTTGTGTTGTTACGTCGTCTCCGAGACCCAGCAGACTCATTGGGATTGTCTTCGGGGAACCATGTACTGGCGTGCGGAACCGGGGGCGCGTTCTCGCCGCTGTGGATGGCTTCATGTACAGTACGCTTGAAATTCTTGTATTCGTTATGATCTCCGTATCTTGTCTGGATGTTAGAATATCCACAAATCCTTAGAACAAGGAAACACTAACCTGTCCCTCATGCTCTTTGAAGTGTATCTTGCTATATACTCCTCCTTAGCCTTCTTCAAAAGTTCTACGGCACTGAGAATATTTTCGTCTGCGGCAGGGGCAATATTCTCATCTTCTAGCTCTTCCTCCCCTCCTTCCTCATCATCGGCTCGCGGTTCCCTTTGCCTTCTTCTCACGGAAGGTTGAGCGGCGGGAGCTGCGGCAATCTCCTCACCAACTCCTTTCATGACTATGTCTTGCATAGCAAGCTCATCGCTGTAATCAATCAAATCTCTCAAGGCCTTCTCTGCCTTGGTCGTTAGATCCAAAACCTTGCCTTCCAGGGCATGAGTGTATTGCTCCTTTTCGATATGACTTTCTGGCTTTTGGTCATCTAGAATATCCTTGCTCTGCCTGTGCTCCGCGTATTTCTGGACTTGAGTCTTGTGGACGGCAAGTCTCTCATGATTGTCGGCTGCTGCAGTAGTAATCGCCTTCATAGCGACCGTGAGATGCTTCTGGTATTTCGAATAATCGTGATTGAGCCGAAGATTATCAATCGCATTTTTGGCAGATGCTGAGAGTTGACAGGTTGGTGGCTCGTATGGAGGAAGGGGAGTTAGTTCGTTAGGTGCTTCTTGCTCTTGACGTCGCTGACGGTTTCGTTGCACGGGTGACGCTTCTTCGTTCTGCCTACTCCGAGAGACGAGCCTTCTGGAAGACATGGCGATTTCTTCGGGAATGCTGTGGATTGTTGGACTTAGACTTGGCTGTGGTATTTTTGAGATGAAATTGAAGTTGACGCGAAGGAAGTCGCGTAACCTTATCGCGTCGTACAACGCAAGGCTAGGCTTGCCGTACTAGCTTGGCCAGAAGGATATCGTAGCCTCGCGATTATTCCACTGGGGGGCCTTGCTTTCACTCTTTCTTCACTTTAACAAACGTCTCGTTCTCAAAGGCCCTAACGATGCCCATTTACGTTCTACAAGAAGACAGTACACTTATTAGTTGGGAATTGTAATTTCACGGTGCTTGTCTAACGTATCTATCCATGGAGTTCATGAAGTTCGTTCATGATGAAGATCATGGCGTCTGAACGTCTAAGCGATGCTAATAAAGGACTCACATCTACTACTTGAAACCTAGACACTCACTCATCTCCATGAACTTTTCTCATGGAATGCAGATCTCGGCGTCGCTTTGAACAGGTGATCTTCATTCTGACAGCTTCTGGAGAAGGGTCGTTCAATACTCCGGTATCCACTTCAGGGGCTTAACGGGACGAGTAAACACCTGTGCGAATCGCGATGCCTCGCGTCGAATTAAGGCTGTGTAACCGCACCGCACCTACCCTGTCCCTCGCTCTCGCTCCCAGAACATAATAAATTCACGCCTCGTTTCTCCGCAAATTTAATATTGAATTGCACTTGCAACTGCCTAACGGCAGAAAGTGTGATGAGGCAAGGAGACCTTCCGGCCGGAAAGGGATCGCTGTCAGTGCAAAATTCTATAAGGCCAAAAACGAAGAATTGTACTTCTCCCATGATGTCTAGAGGAATCAGCAAAGCGTCAAGTCCCAACTTTTCAATTATTGGAAGAATGGATATCCCCAGTGATCAACTGTTGGAACTGAGACTCTTGCATCACTATATCACAGTGACAGACCATACGTCTAATTCTCATAATAATTTGCTGATTTTTCTTACGGGAGCTGAGAGCCTGAAAGGCGTCTCGGGAGCCCGCATGATCTGTTTGCCCTTTTGTCTTAGGAGCCAAGAAAGCTCAGAAGCTCCCAGCTCCTTCATACTTTCCAGGAATTTACAGTGCTAATTTGTTGGGCAGCCATGCTCTTTAGCCCTCATGTAGGAAACCCCTTCCATCTATCAATCTCATCTGGGACTGCCTACGGAAATTGGATGGTTAAGCCTGCTCTCGAGACCCCCAGCGTAATGGATGCGTTGCTCGGCTTCTTTGCCTTTCATCTCCGTTACCTTAACAAGGCTGATAAGGAAGTATTTTACACATCCCTCAAATTCATGACCCGCGCCATCTCCTAACATGCTCAGAACATCGGATCCGGAATAACTCCCGGGAATGTAGAAATCTGATTCACTACAAGTACGCACATAGCCTTCCACTCAGCCAGTAGCTACCACCTCCTCTGCGATGAAGTCAAAGCCGCGCCCGTATTGCCCCTCCATTGGTTCAATCACTGGCAAGGCATTCGCCTTGTTCTAGCAGAAGGATAAGATTACATCAAATCCGAAGATATCAAGGCAATAATAGTCCAAGAAAGTCTCTCCACAGACTCCCTAGCTTTTTTATACGAAGTCTCGTCGCCACACACATTCTCATCTCTGGTTTCCGACCTCGACCGTGAAGCCACAGACCAGGATACACAATTCGCCTACAATTCGGCCGTTGGCTGGCTTGCAAAAGCAAATTCTTACCTTGTCATGCGAACTGTCCTCAAATTCACAGCAGGAACAGATCTATGATGACGACTAAATATGAAAACCATATCAGACTGGACGACAGATCCAGGTCTACGATACTGCTAGACGTGTTGTCATTTTGACATTGCTCTGTCCTTTACGAACATCAGTGTTAAAACCGCAGGAAGAAGAATCCCGGTTATGGTTTATGGCACATTCATAAGTGCAATAATTAAAAGATGACAGATGCATTAATGACAAACGTTCTAATGAGTTTGCTTTTGAATTCATCAATCATGAAGAGACCATGCAACGATGTGCGGCAAACAATGCAATGCAATGCAATCCGTCCCCAAAGCTTAATAAACCTCGAGCACATATCTAAGACCTTCCTTCAGCCTCTCAATCTCTTTCCTCGGATCAACCTTCTTCCCAATCGCCTTTGCATCCCTAGAAATAGCCTCCTCCAACACCTTCGTAACATCAGGAACCGGCCACGTCGGACCGCAAAGATAGAACGCCCCTTCCTCCTTAATGTACGCCTTGATGATGTCGCTAATCGTCTGCCGCATCCGGTCTTGGATGTAGATCTTTTGAGGCTGGTCTCGCGAGAAGGCACGGCCCAGGAGGGTGATGACTCCGGCGTCTTGGAAGGCTTCCCATTCTTCACCGTATAGGTATTCTTCGCGCTGGTGGCGAGAACCCATGTACAAGAGAATGGAGCCGATTTCCTTGCCTTGAGCCTTCTGCATAGCGCGGTATTGGACGAAAGCGCGGAAGGGGGCGAGGCCGGTTCCAAGACCGGCCATGATGAGTGGTGCGGTGTCCTTAGCTGGGAGCTTCATGACCGAGGGCTTGACGCTGGTTGTGACCTTGGCTCCGATGGGAAGCTCGCTCAGGTATCTAGTAGCTTGTCCGAAACGATCGCGGCCTTTGGGATCAACCCAGGAAACAACAACGATCATGAGTGCGACGGTGGTGGGGTTGACCATTTGGCTGGATGCGATGGAGTATTCTCGTCTCTTCATTGGGCTGACAATTCGTGCAATGTCATGGAAGCTGGGGTGAGCTGATTTAAATTCGAGGAGAATATCTGCGAACGTAATAGTATCAACCTCCGCACGGCGCTTGAACTCGTTGGCTCCCTCTGGGCCACCGAGAGTGAGGAGCTCCTTCTTCTCATTTTCATCGCTTGCGAACTCGGCTAAAGCCTCGTAGAATCTCTTTGGTGGTTTTCCGAAGATGTCAATGTTTTGAGTGAGAGATTGGAATACGGTCCTGGTGTCGAGAACAGATGGGTCTTCTCGAGATGGTACCTCCACGATATCATCTGGGTTGAGACCATAGAAGTTCATAAACTCAATCACATCGTCAACGTCGTTCTTTGCATGAATGCCGAGAGCTTCACCAATATTATATGTGAGGCCAGAACTGCCAAGGTCAAACTCGATATGGAAGATGTTTCGATCATAGGTCAATGGTGTCAGACGACGATTCTCCTTAACAGTGACCTCGTAGGTCTTGACGGAAAGATCTGGCCTAAGACCTGTCTTTGTGCCATATGCTTCCTTGAACACAAAACCCTTCGCGACTGACTCCCAATTGCGGAGTAGAGATGGTGGCTCAGTCTCTTCCTTTTCGAACCCAGTAAAGCTGCTTGGCTTGATGGTTAGCGGAAGGTCTGGAACCTCAGCTTCAACATCGACTTCAGCCCAGGCCTCCGGGATTTCAACTTGGCGAAGAACCTTGTCAAAATCAGCAGTGGCTTCTGTTAGACGATCAACGTTGGCATTGATGGAAGCAAGTTTCTGAATCCCGGACTCGAACTTGTCAGGTCGAGCAACTTTGAGGAATGCCAATTCGGTGACGAGAGTTTCGGCGGCAGAATACTTTTCAACAGCAGCAGATGAAATCGGATCCAGAAGGAACAACTGAATGCCCTTGAATTTTATGTCGTTTCGTACAGAAGCTGGCAACTTCTTTTCCAGATCCTCATCCTTGGCACCAGGAAGCTTCACGATAAGTTTACCACCAGTTTTAATGGCCTTAAGAACAGCAATTTCTTTTAGAAGTTTTTCCTCACCAACGAAGACAACGTCGGCCTCTTCAACTGGATAATAAGCCTCGATAGACTTCTTGGAGTTACGAATATCAGTCCTGACAGTTCCACCCTGAACGAAATTATCGTGGGTTTGGTTAATTGAAATGTTGCTGGCAGAGTCTCCTGACAATAGTTTGCTGATCGCAGATGGAGCAGTGGAGGCAGCCGAGTCTTCCAGATCCCAAAAGGTGAACTGCTCAACCTGGTTCGTGTTGAGAAGTTCTACTTGTTCGGCATCCTCAGGTGCTTTCCCAGCTAACTGGTGGAAAATAGAGGCAATTGATGTGGGCGTGAAAGTCTCTGCACGAGAGTACTTCAAATCAACGACAGAAGGAGGGCAAGCCCATCTTTCGGCGAACACAGTAGCAGCCAAGACATCCTCGAAGAGATTGGAGTGAGCAGACTTGTCTGCCACTGTCGTCTGGTCAAGGACTTGACCAAGGACTGCAATATTTCGGACGGAAGAAGGAAGAGCCTTCAAAAATTCCTCCTCCACAAAGGGCCTATAAACCCGAACGTTGACCACACCAACCTTGCTACCTTTCTCCGATAGCTTTTCTGCAACTTGACTTGCGAGTGAGCTCTCAACACTTCCAAAGACAACCAAAACTGTTTCAGGGCTGTTGTGACCACGGTACTCAAAAAGGCTGTAGGAAGTACCAAGCTCGTTGTTGAAAGCATTTAATAAATGGGAGGCCTTGGTCTCGGCATCTGCTCTCTTGCCGAGCTTGGACAGCTCTTTCAAAACATTGGCATATGCCGTGCTCAATCCTCCCTGATTCAGAACATCGATGACACGTAGAGTGTCACGTCCGACATTTAGTCCATCATAAATATGAATTGTAGGCAATACGGTAGCCAGAATTGTCGAGAAAAGGGACATGTGCTGAACCTCATATGCAGATGAGCTAGAGACAAGTCCAAGACCCAATTCCTCCGCCACGGTCAAAGCAGATGCATAATCTGTGACAAGACCTCGAGAAGAGCCAGGCGCATAGTCGACTGCTGCGACATGGGCAACAAACGGGTTTGCGACTGAGTATAGCAAGGACAGTTGATCCAATGCTGCGCGCAAGCTGTGCAAGCTGGAGGAAGAAGCCAGAAGTGATTGCGGAATGTGTCTCTTCGTAAGATCAAAATCCTTTGAAAACATATATCCTAGAGCAATTGAGCCCGCACCGGTCCGGGTCTGCATAGGCGCTACTCGTGTAATATATCCATTGGCGTTTGGTATATTGGAACTTGACCAGCTTTTGACAGCAACATCGAGATCGAAGGACTCTGGCGAGTAGGAGAAGATCTTATCGGAAAGAGCGTATGCCACTTGTTGAATCAGGGTCTGAGCAGTAAGGTAGGTAGGTCCGCTGATCTCAAAGTAGTCAATTGGGTGGCCGAAAGGGAGACTTGAAGATATTTGTGTAAATTTTCGAAATGAGGAGGCATCGATGTCGGAGTTCCACGTGCTTTTGAGCACCTCGCCGCCGGGTGGTTGCTATAATCCACGGTCAGAAATATTCTAGGGCAATTCACAGGTGAAACCTACCTGCATCTTTGGTTGTCGTTCAAGAATGGAGGTGGTGTCCTCTGCATTTCGTTTCATGCCTCTGTTAGGCGATAAGTCTAAGTCCATTGGCTCCCCCATCTTGAAATAAGGTTCAAATCAGACCGTGCTACAATTACGGCTTCCAGGAAGAAGAAGAAAAAGACGTAGTAGTAGTAATAGTAGTAGTAGTAGTAGTAGTAGTAGAAGAGGAAGAGGAATCAAGTCACTACAACTTGAATGCAGTGAATCTTGAGGAAAAAAGAGGAGCGCGGCAAAACGTCAAGCAGATGGGACAAAGAGGTTTAGCTAAAAGGTCACTTAGCCGGGCAATTGGAGGAAGCAGACAAGGCTAGACCTCGAATGGGATACATTATCAATTCTTCTAACTCGGGCAAGTCTAAAGCACTGTGAAATGGCAGATTGAGTTAAAGGGTCTCCGCCGGAGGCAAGCCGCGTCGAGCACGCCATAGACCCCCTGCACGACCCTGGAGAGAAATTCTGCCGGTTAAATAAACGGCTGTGCATTTTCATCTGCCGGTGCCGGCAGAGCCCGAGCGAGCACGTGATGACGGTTCCTCTCGGAGAACTGTAGCCTTCCTCCTGATTTGAGCAGAGGCTGGCTTGGCTGTATTTGATTTACTTATGAAAATTTGAACTATGGACAGATAGACCAATTAATTCATTCTCAATTAAAGCGATCGCGAAGAAGTTGAAGAAAAGTTAGAGGCTTCCGGAAAGTCCTCACTTAACCTCACTTCTCAGCCTTGTCTAAATTCTCAGTCTACTTATTACAGTAGAGTACCTCGGCACCGCGCAGACGCTTGATTTGATGAGAAAGTCCCTTGATCCCGAAGTCGGAATTTTCGTACCGAACATGAGAGATTCTTTCATTGCCGTTTAAGGGCTGCTGATCAGAGGTCATGCCGATGGAATATACAGTATTATTACTATCTCCGAATACCAGAATTGGAGATCGAGATTGAATGCTGTTCGAACCTCGAAAGTTGAGACTCTTGACAAGCGAGGAGCTTTGGCTCAACATACGACGACCGCCGTAGATCCGGAAGTATTTAGAGATCTTAAGATCTTCGTTCTCTATCCATTTTTCTCATTCGCATTTAATTCAGTTAATTTACATCATCTCATCACTCAAACATAACAAATCTTCCAATACATCGAGAGCATTTACACAGTCACAATCGCAAACATGACTTCAACTGCTCTCGTTGGAGGAACCGGCCTCGTGGTACGAACCCTGGCGACCACCATCTCACTGCATCAAGTACCGCAACACAACGCTGACATCTCACCTACAGGGCTCGCACATCCTCTCCACACTCCTATCCCATCCCTCAATCAGCAGCGTCCACTCCTTATCCCGCCGCCAACCCGTCAGCACGAGCCCAAAGCTCCAAGCCCTCGTATTAACCGAAACATCCAAATGGTCCACCCAACTCTCCTCCATCACCCCACCACCCAGCATCTTCTTCAGCGCTCTAGGAACAACCCGCGGCGCTGCGGGCTCATTCGATGCCCAACGGAAAATCGACTATGATCTCAATCTCGCACTTGCGCAGGCTGCGAAAGCCTCTGGCGTCAAAGTCTACGTGCTGATCTCCACCGCGAACGCAACGACGCCCCATTTCGCGTATTACAAGATGAAGGGCGAGTTGGAAGATGCTGTCAAAGCGTTAGACTTTGAGCATACTGTTATACTTAGACCCGGTCTCCTGGTAGGAGAGAGACAGGAGAGCAGACCCGCCGAATTCCTTGTCAGGAAGATAGCGGGATTTGCGGGGGCTGTGTCCAATGTACTGAAGGATGGCTGGGCACAAGATGATTCCGTAGTGGGCAGAGCGGCTGTGAGTGCGGGGCTGCAAGCTCTGGGAGGAGACCATCCGAAAGTTTGGAGCGTCGGACAAGCAGACATTGTGAGATTGGGGAGAACGGAGTGGAAAGAATGATTTATGAACTCTGCTTTCTGGGCTGCAATAGGAGTTTGAGAGACTGCGTTCTTATCCATAATTTTGCGAACGTGGGCTATACCGGTTTTGATTCTCAGCGATATATTCCAACAACTCCACTAATGCGAGACGTTCAACCGAAAGAAGATTTACAGTTATCGATCATTACGACTTTCCTGCCTTTTTCGGACTTCCACCTCCACTTCTCTTATCATTGCCCCCCGAATTCTCAGCACCACCCTCCGTCTCTCCTCTCGGCTTTGAGACCTCGGGGTTTGCAGGTGAGACCTCTAATGGATTTCCAGATCCCTATTTTCGTAGCATCAGCACCTAACTCCTAACCCTTTAGTGACACAATATACCTCGCCTTCGCCAGCAAGTTTCTTCTCCTTCTCCAGGTCCGTGGTTTTTGGATCAAAAGATGCTTCTTCTCGCCTTGCAGAGGCATCGTCTGTGCCAGATTTCGAGTATTCTGTTGCTTCGGTGTTGATGCTCTCTCTGTTTTCGCTGCCCTTTCGTGGGAATCTGGGAAAGGGTGTTTGAGAGAAGGGACGGAGGCTTCGAATTGAGGATGGGAAGGGGCGTGAGATAAGCGAACGAAAGGATTGTCGTGCTGTGAGGCGGAAAATCGAAGTTGGTAACATTTTTGGGACGTTTTGCTTGGATTTCCTTTGCTGGGGAAGGAGGGTAACTAGGATTCAGCAAGTTGTAGTATTGGCTTGTTGAAATGAAAGCAATAGTGAATTAAGTCTAAATATGCAGAAAGTTTACCTCACTTACTCTGCAAGAATTGAGAAACTTCGAGCAATACTGGGGAAGCCCTCTTTTCATGAAGTCCAGGGATGAAATTGTTAATATCCATTTCGTCATAGGCGTCCCCGCGCTGACCCCCGCATGGGCTTCCAGAATGCCGCCCCACCCTAACGAGTAAGCGAGGTACCCCTGAAAATTCCCCTCTCTCGCTTCCACAGCCGGAAACTTTTCTCCTATTCCTCTTCCCCTTGACTCAAGATATTCACTGCTTAAAATGTCCCCAAACTAACAAACATTCATCCTCTTTCCACTAGCCATTTCATTCTCAAGGAGCAGAATAATCCAGGTTCAAGGGGACCCCGCATTTTCAATACGTTCTGTTTAGAACGTTGAGGAAACTTGTGCATGCAGAGAGGATGGTGCTTAAATTTCGTCTGTAATCAAGACTCATACAGATCGGAGATGTAGTGGAGACCGTGCTTACGAGCTGTGTTCAATGTACAATCCAGAACTGTGAGATCCCTCTCCCTCACCCGAATGCAATGCCGATACTTGAATAGTGAAATCCTTTCCCTTTCTCCTTGGCACTCTTTCTTTAACCCTCTCCTTCAGCCTCTTCAGCCAAAACCTTGAAAGACAACCAGCCCGCACCTCCACGTCCCCACTTCCTTCCTCACAACTACATTCGTCTACACCAAGACCTGCTCTACTTCCACGGCTAACACATACTTCCCCTCTTCCTTCCCCTTCACCGTCCACCAATGGCGGCGGTGAAGCAAGTAGCGGTTTCCTCGCAACCCTAGGCACGGGTGACCCAGATTCTCTTGGGCTTTCATCCCTAAAATAATCCGAGTAACCCATCGTCTTCCCCAGTACTCGAACCAACATCTCAGGTGTCTCAGGCGGTGTGACAAGGCCATATTGTTGTCGTGCAGGCAAGTATGTCGTGTAACGAGTGGAGCTCGGTGTGATGTTTGCATAACCGAATGACTCTTCCTTGGGAGGAGGTGTGGTTGGTCGTGTTGAGATGTTGTTGGTCTGGTCATTTGCTGGTGAAGGTGGTGAAAGGTCAGACTCTTCGAGTTGGTTGGAAGGTTGTGTAGAAGTGAGTCGGGTCTTTGAGTTCTTGTCTTCTGGCTGTGTAACTTTGAGTAGTGCTGGGCGTGCTGCTGAGTCGTTGATATGTGGCTGGTGGGGCTTGAGTGAAGCTTCGGACTCGAATGCGCTCGATAGCGCCTTGTCCTGGGACCCAAACTCATAAGTGGACGGTCTGGATTTATTGGACAGGGCGACATTCATTGGCTTCGCTGCCTTCTCTTGCAATGGAATTCGTTTTGGCTCCTCTGGGACTTTCCTCGCCTCTGAGATTGGGGCTGTTGGGAGATTTAAAGTCCCGGAAAGTCCAGAAAAGGCCGGAACATTTTGTGACCCTAAATCTGGAGCGGCTTCGGCTTGCGTGACCTTGGCTTTTGTAGGAGTTTCGAATTGGAAAGCTGGAACTGTGCTCACAGACTTGGATCCAAATGCGGATGCAAACTTTGAGATTGTAATAGTGTCGGAGTCGTCTGAGGTGTAGGTTCCAATCTCTAGCTGCTCAGCGATAGCGATTCTGGGCTCCTTGGTTCGTGAAGAAGGCTCATGAGTCGGTGGAGATGGCATGTACGGCATATCAAAAGAATGAGCTGCTTTCTCTTCTTCTGCCACGGATGGTTCTTTGTTCTGTGTCGCTGGAACATCGTCAGGAAGGATAGCTATGCTGCGAGCGTCACTTTGTGGGGGAGGTCGGGTAAAGATGTTTGGTCTAGCTGAAGAGGATGTTTGAGTCTTGAAAGGATCATCGATGCTTAATCTGCTATTTAATGCAGACATTGTTGATGACAAGGTAGGCTGATGCGGCTAGAAATGTCTAATGTTAGTCACGCCAGAATTTACTCTTAGGAAGTAGCATACCGTGCTTAACTCCCCTTCCTCCTCTTCTAGCTCGTCCCTGGCTTGCGTTGCTTTCGATCTCATCTTAACTAGCTCGTTCTTGAGTTTAAGGATTTCCCGTCTCTCCCTGTTTTTCTCTTCCTGCTGCTTCAGTCTCACATGCTCTTTAACAACAAGCTGTTGCCATTTGTTATAGACAGTTTCGACATCAGATTGGTGGTTTCTAATGCAGAGCAACCGAGACGCAAGCTCCCTAAGGTTTTTTGTAACATCCGCAACGCTTTCTGATCGATCCATTCGATCAAGCATTTGACTTGCTGTACCTCGATTCGATATATTGATAGTGTTCAGACATCTTCGTCCTTTGCTTGGTGCGTACCCCACACAGTTGAACGCTTCACCTACGCTAGGGCGGATATCTAAGGTCTTGCGGAGGTCCCAGTCGAGTGGCATGGTGGCTTGGAATGTATGATAAATCCGAAAGGCTATTGCACAATCGTATAATCGCAGAATATGGAAGAGAGATCACAAGGAAAGAAATCAAGTTTATATATTCACGGGTCACTTCGCATCTATTGATAGTATAATATTTGCGGGTGAATGAATATTTGAGCCACCTAGGACACCTGCGTCTCAAGGGGTCATGGCCTCATATACTATCACCAACAAAGGAAACTAAATCGTGCGCCAGGACGCACCAAAAGCCGGGCAGGCTGCGCCTTTTAATGCGCATCATCAGCAATACGGTCATTTTTACAATAACTTCCGCAAAATCAAAAAATCCTAAGAAGCTAAAAGATATGCAATTTTAAGGCGCATTCTCTCGCGCGAAAACCATTAAATTCGTGTGTTGCGTTGTGAAGTTGTAAAAAAAGTGAGTTTTTTTTATGGGATTTTTTCTTGACCGAATTGCTGATTTTTGACCGTGTTGATTGACTATGCGCACTAAAACCAGAGGTACGGAGGTCCATTAGTGGGTCCTGGCGCATGAGAAGGCACAGCCTTGAGAAAGTCTTATCGGAACAAGGAAAGGGGGTGTTTCGAGGGCAGATGATCAGCGAACACAGCCAACTTTGTTGGTTAAACCTCAAAGGGGATTGGACAACACCACCACCCCCTGACTTGGATGAGGTGCAGATAGACGCAACTCAGCCATCTCGAACCCATCCTGGTGCATGCAGGTCCAGGGGAACTGAGCCGGAACCCAACTCAGCCTTCACGCTCCGCTGCGAAGCAGCAGCCGCCACTGACGTACTCCCAGCCGCTGGAGATGGTCCCCAAAGCGGATGCTGCGTGTATTGCGCCATGCCAATTCGTGGATGTTAACGTTCGGTTGTAATGTGCGACCTTCAAGGAGTTTCCATTCCGAGACGGCCTGTGTCACAAAGCTACCGCAAGTCGGCTTCGGCCACGCGGACACCACACCACCTAGGAAGCTGGCTACCGAATCAACCTCAACATTCCAAACGCAATTCGTTGAAGAAACATGTTGGAGTCTAGCGCGATTTGAGAAACTTTCATGTGACAATTTATTCCTGTTAATCAAAATTTTCGGGTTTCAATTGCGTTCCAAAAAACCAACGTGGTCCAAGGTCCAGAGCTGAAGGAAGAAGCTGGGAGCAAGACCGACAAATTTGACATTGAGTCTAGACCGAGAGTGAGGTTTTTAGGTCAATTGGCTAATGCTAATAAGGGAAGATAGCTACTAGTTTTGAAGCAGGGGCATCGTCGGAAAGTGCAAGGAGCACATAGAACATCGGCCTGAGGATCTGTGAACTTTAATGACTATGGTTATTGAGAACCATCAAAGAACTAGAGAAAGAAAGGAAAGGACTTCTGTCGGAGAATGAGCATGGCTAGGGGCGGTATATATTACACAATTAGCAATATGCAATTGTGGTTCCACTTTTGCGATAACTTCACATGGGATCTGGGAAATATTCATTCTTGCTCAGTAACGACCTGCTCAACTCAAGGCTGGAGTATCTCGAATAAGACTGAATCCAATAGGGTACCTTGACCCATGCACTTCAACAGTCTCAACAATCCTTCTGATCTCAGCTACCTCCTCTATCAATAATGTTAACTCCACAGCTCCAATATTCTGCTCCAGATTCTCAATGCTCGTTGTCCCTGGAATGGGAAACACCTCTCCTTTGCAAGTAGCCACGCGAGAGTCAATTGACCCGGCGAGCAGTTCTTCCTGTTTGCAAAAGCTGTCAAGTCTTCCCCCAAGTTCAAATTCCCCGTAAAATTCTCCGCACTGAATCGAGTTAGAAATCTCCTAGCATCCCCCGTTTCAAAATCAGCAACAGATTTGAGCCGCCCAGTAAGCATGCCTCTGTCCATAGGGCTATACGCAATGACAGCAACACCCAACTCTCTGCATGGTTTTAAAAGATTGGTCTAGTCAGACTCGATGTCAAGCGTAAAGGGCGAATATTCAAGCTCGATTGCTGTGATAGGGTGCACTTTATGTGCTCGTCTGAGCGTAGCTGGTGGCACCTCTCACAATCTAAGATAATTAATTTTGCCCTCTCTGTTGAGTTCGGTCATTACTTCCACAGTCTTCTCAATTAGTGTCTTACCGTCCACTCGATGAGCAAGATAAAGATCAATCTTATCAATGCCGAAATGCTTCAGGCTCTTCTCGCAAGACTCCTTGACGAATCCGAGATCGCTGCGGAAATTCGGCATCGAAAATAACGTTTCTTGATCGAAACTAATTTGTTTGCGAGGAAGATAGACTTGCGCTGGCCTGTGCAAGTGAGTCATTTGCCGAAGAGGTTTCACAGTCCCCATCTGAGAGAGGTTAGTGCCTGGTCGGCAGGGCTAAAAACCGGAGTACTTACAGATGTCTGAAGTAATCCAGAAGGTTTTACCGAGCTTAGCTGCTCGGTCAAGAAATTGAAACCGTTCTTCATCCGATCTGAGCTTGGGCGAGTAGCCGACACTTAAGCCCATACAACCCAAACCCATAGCATGAACGAGGGGGTCATTCTAGCCCAAGGGGCGAGCTGGAATTTTGGTCATTATATTCGACTTTCGGGGCTGTTGGTGGAGAGAAACTAGCCACCACTGACATCTTGAGGGAGTGAAGTATTTATATGTTAGGTAGACTTTTGGCGATTACAAGACCATGTGCCTTTATCTCGCTCGGATGAAGTAAAGATTTCTCGTCAGACTGAGATGTAAGCTTATTGGAACCCGAAACGGGTAATGGTCACTGGAGCACTAACCTCCATCTGAAACGACCGTGTTGTTGATTTGGCGCAGAGGCAGATTCTAGGAACGAGATTTAGCGCAGCTTCATAAAATGTTAATGGAGCACATTAGGACTCACATCTATACTGCAACGTTCGTATATGAGATGGGGTGGAGTTGACTTTTACGGCCCACAGCACAGTTTACCAAGACAATGGCCCCATCCAGCCTTCCAGGACACTCGAAAAGAGGTTGCTGCATACAGCGAATTTGTAGGACTGGCATTCACCAACTATGGTAGTGCAAGAGGAGAGGCAACAACGGAAACTTAATACAAGCGGATACTGTCATCAAAATATACACAGTTTTTGACGAGAACTACCTCAGATCATAGATTATTCTCTATTGAACTTCTCATTTCTCAAGACTTGAAAAGCATCAAACCTTCCTCCTCGAGAGAAACGCCATTCTCTCCTTCACCATCACCGCTGGCATCCCCTTCGCCCAGAGTCATTTTCTGACCTAACAGTGTTCCGAAAAATCTGTCGATCGCATCTGGCTCCCAACTGCCTCTATCCTCTGGAGCCATGAAATTCTGCAGCTTCTCATGTACCGTGAACCGCATCTTGCGACCTTTGCTCGCCTTCGTATCGACGTTCTTCCTCGTCTTTGCTTCTTTCACCGCAGTCCATTGCATCGCCTTCCCTGCGTCACCTCCCGTGACTGGGTTAGTTAATAACTCGACTCTTCGCTGATCCACAAGCTCCTTCAGGAGCATTTGATAGAAATTCCCATCATCGTAGATATCAAGATCTTCTATAAGTTTCAGATCTCTCTGAATTGGCGCGCATGACCGGGGCATCTTTGTTCGTTTTACTAAGTGCTCGGAATTTGCAAGCTGGTCTTGAATAAGAGAAGTAATAGACTGCTGGGCTGTGGTAGGATTGAGCTTTCGAGAAATAGGTAATGGCGCCGTGCCTCTGACTTTAGCTGACCACTTCTCAAGAGTGGTCTGTCTATTGCCAATAACAGATACTTCAGAACTCTGCATACGTTCCCAAAGCGTAGTTGATGGCGTTGAGATCTCGGCACCTCTCTTCCGTTTCTGACCCGTTTTGGCGTCAGAACTGGCCTTGGATAATTCATGTCGAAGGCCATCTAGGGTATTCCATAACTTGATCGCTGCTTCTTCTGCAGCCTCGTACGGCTGGTTGGCGACTCCGTCAGATTCCTTCTCTTCCACAGCAGCCATGGAGTTTGTGGCAACCAGAGCTTTTTGCAACGTCATTCGGATACTCAGAAGAAAGTTGAAAGCTTTCCTCTGTTCCTTCACTGCGTTACCTTTCTCTGCGTCCGCTTTCGCGGCTTGAGATATCGTGGCTATGACAGTCTTTTGTTCTTCACCCATGATTTTTCGAAGCTCAGCACGCCGGGCCTTCTCATCCGCCTCGCCCTCACTGTCGCTTTCGGATTCCTCTTCACTCTCCTCCTCCTCGTCGCCGTCCTGGGATTCGTTCTCGCTGTGATCATCGCCATCCTCTGCATCCTCATCCATAGACATGTCTTTGTTTTCTTCTGCCGAGTCATCTGGGTGCTGATCGGCGATATCCAATATATCCTCATCAGTCTCAGCATCACTTGATCCATTCCCGTTGATGGGCACTCCCTCGTCGTCGCTGTCCGACATAAAATCTGCTGCAGTCGCCCTTTTCTTAGGACCATTCGCCGCCCTAGGTTTGCTGCTTCCTCGAAAAGTAAAGTCCTTGAATTTCTCCATATCACTCTCTCCAAAAGCATTGTCACTGTCAATGTCTCTATCCTCATCGTCCAAATCTATGTCGATGGCATCGGGGTCCGCAAATTCTTCCACCTCTTTGGCATCTTCTGAAGCTGGATCGGATTCCGAGTCCGACCTGTCCTCGATTTCCTTATCATCTTCATCGTTGTCATTGAGAAGAGCCTGCCGACTGACTTTAGAGCCAGAGTATTCGGGTCCAAGGGTAATTTCGTCAGATTTTCGAAGCCTGCTTTTACTAAATAAAGTTAGTAATGAAGTAGACTGAAGACATAATTGCATACCCAACAGCCGCATAGTGTTCAGTACCAGCTAAGCCGTCATCGCTCTCCTCAGAACCACTCTCTTCGTCGCTCCTCTGAGCAGGGCCGTCTTCCTCTGGATCGAAGTCTGCTGTAAATTAGCACATGAATTACGACTTCGTTGACCAAATAGATAGCAAACCTTTAGCTATAGGCTCATCCAGAGCAGCAATTTGCTGCGCAAGAGATTTTGCTTTCCCCATTATGCAATAACTCAAAAGTCGATTTTCGTACTCTCCAAAGATTTCGAGATTTATTTCGTCGTTTCCCCACAAAAGTTCGGCACGCTAGCGGCCGCTCTCTTGTCCCTTGAAGCTCGAGTAGTGAAAGAAACATCTTAATTAAGGATGAAGTCGCGATTATTTTCCACACTGCGCTGCCTGCAGCATGAAAATCCTTTGGTAAGCTGCAGATGGACCAAATCTCGTTCAACTCGGAAACTAATAGCCTTCGGAGGGATTACCAAGAACTGGCAGCGTCCCGCGCATGCAACGTGGATTGCCCGAACGACGAAATATCAAGGATGTCAAGAAAGTGATTGCTGTATCATCTGCGAAAGGAGGGGTAGGGAAATCGACGATTGCAGGTTCGGATTCTGCTCAGAGTTTCTGGGAGTTCTCTAAATAGGAGTAGTCAATCTCGCACTGGCATTTGCACGACGCGGACTTCGAAGTGGCATCCTCGACACAGATATCTTCGGTCCCTCCATCCCGACGCTCTTGAATCTTTCAGGAGAGCCACGGCTATCTTCAAGTCAGTCAATCATTTCATGGACGCACTGAATAGGTCTGACGACGAACAGACAACCAGCTTATACCCCTGTCCAATTATGGAGTTAAATCTATGTCGATGGGATATCTCGTCGGAGACGAGGCACCAGTAGTGTGGCGGGGGCTTATGGTTATGAAGGCTTTACAACAGCTTTTGCATGAGGTTGATTGGGGAGGCTTGGATGTTCTTGTTCTAGATCTGCCGCCAGGGACAGGAGATACGCAATTGACGATCACACAGCAGATTGTGCTTGATGGTAAGGTGTTCATTTCATTCAGAGACAGGGAACTAATTTTTGCAGGTGCAATCATCATCTCTACCCCACAAGATATAGCTCTCAAAGATGCCGTGAAAGGTATCAACATGTTCAAGAAGACGAACATTCCCATCCTAGGAATGGTACAGAATATGTCCCTCTTCACTTGCCCACACTGTCACAACAGGACCCATATTTTTGGATCACACCCAGGAGTAGCAAATGCGTGTCGGGAGCACGGAATTGAATTCTTGGGGGATATACCATTGCACGTGAATATATGCGATGATGCAGATAGGGGAAAGCCAACTGTTGTATCTGAACCAGACAGTGATAGAGCAAAGTTATTTATAGCGATATCTCAAAACGTTGGGCAGAAGGTTGGCCTATGAAAAGGTAGAAAAGATGCTTCATAGAAGCATTAAAGTGGAATCCATCATGCTAGAGTACCTCGTAGATCGATTAGGCGAATGAGCTGAACCGTCAACGTTATCTCCTTTGGAATAGAGACGAGGCCGTCAGATCGAACTGTTGTGTACGCTCGCAGACTGCTAGGTATCATCGTTTGCAGCTTGGATGCCTGACGTCCTATCAACATCTCTTGATTTAGCTTGTTCCTTCAATACACTGTGCTAAAGGGGTTTGGGAGTACATCATCCATTGCTCTATGTAGTTCCCGCCCTCGAATACTAGTTGTGTGAAAGCAGCCCGTGTTAGCCTCCATCAATAATTCTTGCGAGAAGAAAAGCAATGATCGAAACTCCAGCCTTAACGCCTAATACTTGCGAAGTAGTCCCGTCAATTTTTCTCCATGCAAATTTCAGACTCCACTAGAAACCTTCCTCGTCGCCATTTGTCTGATAGATGTGTCGACTTCGTGTAGGATCCTTCCGCATGGTCTGACCCGAGCCCGTAAAACCAACTGTTTCTATTAGTTTGTGCCATACGTGAAGAATAGAATGTGCTTACCTCGACCGTGGACACCTTCTGGTGTTCGGAACATGCTTTCCTTCTTCGCAGCTTTGCCAAATTTGCCTTTTTGTGCAAAGTCCTGCCACTTCGATTTGCCAGCTTCCAATTCTTTGTTCGCCTTGATCTTCTTGGGAACTTTGACCGGTCGAACGGGACCATCACTGACTTTACTGGGCTCACGCTTGGTTTGCTGCGCAAGCTCTGTATTAATATCTGCTGCAGCAGAAATAACATTGGTGTTCACTGGAGGAGGCGGAGGTAATGACGCGGCGACTGGTGTTCCATCAGCTTTGCGCTTATTTGGGTTGACAATAGGTTTAATATCTTTGGCGCGAAGAGTTTCGGTTGTGTCATAACTCTTAAACTTGACGATGTAAACAGGTGCAGTCGAGGATCCCGTGATTGATGTTATCCTTGCCGGATAGAAACCCTTATCACCTGAATGCCATTTCGCTAATACTGTGTCGTTGACTTTGAAGGTTGTGGATGATTCGGTCTCGTCCGGAGCAGCTGCCGGTGCTGCCTTCTTGAAAGCGGGGTGGTTCTCTCGCGACCATTTCTCCTTCACTGGTGGTTCT
>Ga0302325_10008344_pt1 | contig 22755 bp, 15 predicted proteins | sample Palsa_T0_2_FD_201948 | JGI IMG/M metagenome (GOLD analysis project Ga0302325, IMG submission 201948) | Peat permafrost microbial communities from Stordalen Mire near Abisko, Sweden - Palsa_T0_2 | ecosystem: Environmental > Terrestrial > Soil > Palsa > Peat permafrost | place: Sweden: Abisko...
GACGAGGAAACCAGCGAGTCCGCTGATGCCACCCCGGGCGCGGACGGCGACACTGAGGACGGCGACACCGCGCACCGCAGGCGGCTGAAGCGTTTCGCGAGCCGCGCCACCGCCCTGGAAGGCAAATCCGACACCAAGCTCGGGCTGCTGGCCGAGGTGGTCACGGGGCTGCTGCTGGAGGGATACAACCCGGTGATCTTCTGCCGGTTCATCGACACCGCCGAGTACGTCGCCGAGCACCTGGCCCACCGCCTCGGCGCCGCTTACACGGTCGGCGCCGTCACCGGCGTGCTTCCTCCCGACGAGCGCCAAGCGCGGATCAGGGACCTGACCGGCGACGAAGCGCGGCGGCCGGTGCTCGTCGCGACCGACTGCCTGTCCGAAGGCGTGAACCTGCAAGAACACTTCCAGGCTGTCATCCACTACGACCTGGCGTGGAACCCGACCCGCCACGAGCAGCGCGAAGGCCGGGTCGACCGGTTCGGCCAGCGGGCCCACGTCGTCCGCGCCGTCACGCTATACGGCACCGACAACGGCATCGACGGCATCGTCCTGGACGTGCTCCTACGCAAACACGAGCAGATCCGCAAAGCCCTCGGAATCTCCGTCCCGGTACCCGACCGCAGCGACGACGTGGTCCAGGCCATCCTTGAAGGACTGCTCCTCCGCGACGCGCCCGGCGAGCAGCTCGCGTTCGAAGGCATCGGCCTGGAAAAACGCACCGGCCTGCACCAAGAATGGGACAGCGCCGCCGCCCGGGAACGCCAGTCCCGCACCAAATACGCCCAAGCCGGAATCCAGCCCGCCGAAGTCGCCCGCGAACTCGCCGAGATGCGCGCCAGCCTCGGCACCCCCGGCGAAGTCGGCGCATTCGCCGCCGAAGCACTCAGCGCCCTGCACGCCGACATCACCCAGACACCGGACGGATTCCGCGCGGCAACGGGGGTTCTTCCCCTCGGCTTGCGCGACGCCCTGGTCACCGGCCACGCCGAGCCGCTGCCATTCCACCGCGACCTGCCCGTCCCGCCGCGCCAGGCGTACCTGGATCGCACCGACCCGAACGTCGCCGCGATCGCCCGTTACGTCCTGGAGTCGGCGCTCGATCCCGATGTCCCGGCCGACGTGCGCCCCGCACGGCGGTGCGGTGTGATGCGCACGTCAGCGGTGAACCGCCGAACCACGCTGCTGCTCGTGAGGTTCCGCATGCACCTGGAACTGCCCGGCCGTGATGACCGCCGCCAGGTGATCGCCGAGGACGCCCAGGTACTCGCCTACCGGGGCCGGGCCGACACGGGGGAATGGCTCCCTCCCGCTGAGGTACAGGACCTGCTCGCCGCCCGCCCATCCGGCAACGTGCCGCCAGATCAGGCCGCAGATTTCGCCGAACGAGCCGTGGCTGATGTGCCCGTCTTGATGGCACATCTGGACGGCGTCGCCGACATCCTCGCCAAGCGGCTGCGCGAGGATCACATCCGCGTCCGCGAAGCCAGCGGCCAGCATGCCCGCCGCCAGATCGCCGTCCGCGCCCAGAAACCCGCCGACATCCTCGGCGTCTACGTCTACCTGCCAGCAGCAGGAGGCACCGCGTCATGACCGCGTTCAGCTCCCTGAAGATCGTCGGCGGCTTGCTCTCCGCTGACCTGCTCGGCCGCGTCTTCGCCGGCGATCCGCAGGTGCCAGGAACCGGGCCGCAGACCTACGGCCTTGAGCGCGGCGAGTCAGTCCGGCGGCAGGCCTCAAGGTCGTGGCTCTACCTGCTGGAGGTCTGGCAGGACTTCAAGCGGCGGGTCGAAGGCCCCGGCGCGGCCGAGGCCGTGTCGGCGCGGGTCACCAGGGAACGGTGGCTGCGCATCCTGCTGCGCGAGCTCGGCTTCCACGAGATGGCCGACGGCGGCTTCGAGCTGGAGGGCAAGAACTTCCCGGTCAGCCACCGGTCCGGGCACGTGCCGGTCCACCTGCTCGGCTGGGCCACCGACCTAGACCACAAGACCCCGCACGTCACCGCCCGCGCCCCGCAATCCATGCTCCAGGAACTCCTCAACCGCGACGACGCCTACCTGTGGGCCATCCTGTCCAACGGCGCCACGCTGCGGCTGCTCCGCGACTCGACCGCGCTGGTCGGCTCCTCCTACGTCGAATTCGACCTCGAGGCGATCTTCGACGGGGAGCTGTTCTCCGACTTCGTGCTCCTGTACCTGACCTGCCACGAATCCCGGTTCGCGATCCAGGGCGACGGCGGCCCGGCCTCCTGCTACCTGGAGCAGTGGCGCGGGTTCGCCGCGCAGCAGGGCGAGCGGGCACTGGATCAGCTCCGCAATGGCGTCCAGCAGGCCATCGCCATTCTCGGCACCGGGTTCCTCTCTCACCCGGCCAACCCGCACCTGCGCGGCCGCCTCGATCCCGGCAGCGCGGACCTGAAGCTGGACGACTTCAACCGGGCGCTGCTGCGGCTGGTGTACCGGATGCTGTTCTGGTTCGTCGCCGAGGACCGGGGCGCGCTCCTGCGGCCAGATCCCGACGACGCCGACACCGCGACCAGAGCCAGCCTGCGCGAGGCTCGCGACCGGTACGCTGCGTACTTCTCCTCCGCCCGGCTCCGCCAGCTCGCCCGCAGGCACCGCGGCAGCAGGCACGGCGACCTGTTCGACGCAGCCCAACTCGTCTTCGACGCGCTCGGTACCGAGGGCGGCGTCCCCGAACTCGCACTGCCCGGCATCGGCGGCATCTTCGAATCCCAGCACGACGACGGCACACCGCTGCCGCTCGACGAACCCCTCGCCGGCGCCCGCCTATCCAACGAGGCCCTGCTCGGCGCCATCCGCGCCCTGTCCCTGGTCAAGCCGCGCGACGGCGGCGGCTGGAGGCCAGTGGACTTCGGCAACCTGGGCGCCGAAGAACTCGGCAGCGTCTACGAATCCCTGTTGGAACTGATCCCCCGCTACGACCCCGAGCAGCTCGCCTACACGCTGGAGACACTGGCCGGCAACGAGCGTAAAGAGTCCGGCTCCTACTACACACCAACGTCACTGGTCGAATGCCTGCTGGACTCCGCGCTCGACCCGCTTCTTGACGAGGCCCGCAACCACGGGACACCCGAGGAACGAGTCTCGGCACTGCTGGACATTACCGTTTGCGATCCCGCCTGCGGGTCCGGCCATTTCCTCGTCGCGGCCGCCCGGCGGATCGCCAAGCGCATAGCCGCCGAGGAAACCGGCGAGTCCGAGCCACCCGATGCCATCATCCGGGGCGCCCTGCGCCGTGTCGTCGGTCGCTGCATCTACGGCGTAGACATCAACCCCATGGCCGCCGAACTTGCCAAGGTCTCCCTGTGGATAGAAACGCTGGAACCTGGCAAGCCACTCTCGTACCTTGACCAGAACATCCGCGTGGGCAACTCCTTGCTCGGTGCGACTCCCGCGCTGTTGGGAGAACCCCTACCGGACGCGGCTTTCAGCCCCATCGAAGGCGATGACCGCAAGGTCGCCGCATCCCTCAAAAAGCAGAATGCCATCGAGCGCCAAGGCCAGCACGATTTGTTCAGCCAGTCCGGTATCCCCGTCACCAACGCAGTCCTGGCCAAACGGGCCGTCGAGATCGCTCGTGTACTGCCCGACAGCTTGGAAGACCTGCATATTCACCAACAGCGCCAGGCCCTGGAACTTGCCGAATCACCCGAACTCCGCGTCCAGAAGCTCCTCGCCGACGCCTGGTGCGCGGCATTCGTCCAGCCAAAAATTGCCTTTACCCGCTCCACCGCGATCACGCAGGCGGTTTTGGAGCGGTTCGGATCTGGGGCCGACACACTGGATCTGGCCGCGGCTGAGGAACTTGTCGATGATCTCGCCCGCCAGTACCGCTTCTTCCACTGGCACGTAGAGTTCCCGCACATCTTCCGCGTCGGCAACGGCGTTACCGACATCGATCGGGCCACCGGCTGGGCAGGCGGATTCTCCTGCGTCATCGGCAACCCACCCTGGGAGCGAGTCAAGCTCCAGGAACAGGAGTTCTTCGCCGCTCGCCAGCCGGAGATCGCGAATGCGCCGAACGCAGCGGCGCGCAAGAAGATGATCGCAGCCCTCGCTGACAGCGCAAGTCCCGCCGACCGTAGGCTATCCGACGAGTTCGAGGCCGAACTGCGCAAGGCCGCGGGCTGGAGTCACCTGCTCCGCGAATCCGGCCGGTACCGGCTCACCGGCCATGGCGATATCAACACATACGCCGTCTTTGCCGAGACCGCCCGCACGGTCATCAACGCGAGTGGCCGCGACGGCCTCGTCCTGCCCACCGGAATCGCCACCGACGCGACGACCGCGCCTTTCTTCAGCGACTTGGTCCGCCACGCCAAGCTCGTGTCGTTCCTAGAATTCGAGAACGAGGCGTTCCTGCTCAGCCATGCCGTCGACCATCGTGTTCGCTTCTGCCTACTCACAGTCTGCGGCAGCGGGGCTCATGTAGACAGAGCAAGCTTCGCGTTCGGCACCAGGTACATGCAGGATCTCCCGGCTCGCCGGTTCGCGATGCCGCCAGAAGAGATCCTGCTCGTCAACCCGAATACTGGCACCACGCCCGTGTTCCGATCCCGCCGGGATGCCGAGATTACCATCGGCATCTACAAGCGAATCCCCGTCCTCTGGCGCGACGAACCTGAGGAGAATCCCTGGGGTTTGTCATTCATGCGAATGTATGACATGGCCAACGACTCCGGCGTGTTCCGGACTCGCGACCAGCTAGAAAACGACGGTTGGACGCTGACCGGCAACGTCTTCGTACGCGGAACTGAGCGCATGCTCCCGCTGTATGAGGCAAAGATGATTCATCATTTCAACCACCGCCTCGGCACCTACGAAGGCCAGACCGAAGCCCAAGCCAACATGGGTACCCTGCCACGGCTTAGTCACGACCAGCAGGATGACCCGCGTTTCGTGGTGATGCCCCGCTACTGGGTTCAGGAATTCGACACGCTCAGCAAGCAGAAATCTAAGCCTGATAAGCCAGTTTACGATCACGGCGTAACATCCAAGCTCGAAGCCAAGCACTGGGAACACGATTGGCTCCTCGGCTGGCGCGACATCTGCCGCAGCACCGACGAAAGAACGGTCATCTCGGCGGCAATCCCAAGAGCCGCAGTAGGCGACAAGTACCTCCTTGCTTTCACGGAGAACGACTCCTATTTTCTGCAAGCGAACCTATCGAGCTTCGTATTCGACTATGCCGCAAGGCAGAAGTTTGCGGGAACTTCGCTGAAGTATTACCTCGTCAAGCAATTGCCCGCGCTACCTCCCGAGACGTACCGAGCGTCCACGTCGTGGCTCGGCTCGGCCGCAGACTGGATCCGGCAACGTGTCTTGGAGCTATCGTTCACCGCGTGGGACATGCAAGCGTTCGCGCGTGACCTCGGAGATGACGGGCCGCCGTTCCGATGGGGCGAGGAGCGCAGAACCGATATCCGAGCCGAACTTGACGCTGCGTACTTTCATCTCTACGGCCTTGAGCGCGACGAGGTGGAGCATGTGATGGACTCCTTCGAAGCGCTGCGGCGCCGCGAGGAGAACCCGCAGACCCTCGGCGAGTTCCGCACCAAACGGCTGATCCTCGAACGCTACGACGCGATCGCCGAGGCCATCCGGACCGCCGAGCCGTACCAGACGATCCTCGACCCGCCACCCGGACACGGCCCTCGTCACCCGAAACGAGACGTTCTGAGGGGGGACGACCTTGGCTGACGGACAGGTACGGTACGCCCTTATCGTGTGGGAGGCGCTGCAGATCCTTCGCGACTCTCCGGCGCCGATGCAGTCGCGCCAGATTACGGCTGCGGTTGGCGAGCGCATCCAGCCAACGGCGTACGAAGACGAGCGTCACCGCAGCGGCGGCAACCGCTGGGAGACCGCGTTGCACTTTCACAGTGGAGATGCAGCAACGGTTGGTTGGATGACCAAGCGCGGCGGGTGGGCAATCACCGAAGCTGGCATCGAAGCGCTCGACGCGTATCCGACGCCCGATGAGCTGCTTGCCGAGCTGAACAGGCATTATCGCGAGATCGATCAGCGGCGCAAGCAGGCTCAGCAAAACTTGGGCGGTGTCGAGCAGTTCATCGCCACGACTCTCCGGCTCGTCGAGACTGGTACCTGGACCGCGCATGAGGATCTCGCTGATCTCGCTGGCACTACCGCGGCCGAGGTAGCCCACTTCCTTGCCAGTGGACAGACCGCGCCGCCCAACGCCTACCGAGTGCTCAACACCGATGGCAAAATTCCGGATGATGGGATGCTGCATTGGACTTACCGCATTGCAGATCTTCATAACCGGCTGGCCGCAGAAGGCGTCGAGTTCGATGCAGCAGGACGAGCTGCGCAGAATCAGCGGCTAACCGCCGACTCGCTGAAGGAGCTGCTTGCCGACCGCGCGAGCACGGAGGAGACGGAAACCCCGACAGCTGTGAAGCGAGCATGGATGGTGCGCGGGTCCAACGTCGACGGCTACAACCTCGTCCCGGAATGGCTTCGCGACGGTTTCGTCTCGCTCAGCGCCTCTCAGCTCGGCAGTCTCGATCCCGGTACCGGCTACGGCGGGCTAAGACAGGCCGTGGAGGCCGGATATCAGCACAAGTCCTACGCCTATCGTGGCCAGAGGCTCGAGGAATTCGACCGGTTCCTGCGCCGCATGCGCGAAGGCGACCTGGTGCTGACACCCATGCGCGGGGGTGTCTACCTCGGCGAAGTATCCGGACCTGCGCATCTGGCCGAGTCAGCGGCCCCGCACTCCAACCTGCGCCGCTCCGTCAAGTGGTTCAACCCGGCGGAGCCAATCGACGGGAGCCAGTTGCAGGCTCCGGTGCCGGCCCTGTTGCAGAGTCAGGCCTACATCGTTGACCTCACTGAGGCATACGAGCAGCTAGCCGCCCTCGTCCCGCGCGGCCCAGTGCCCGAGCCGACGACGGTGGTTGCCGAACCGGTCAGGCGTCCCCTCGGGTTCAACCTGGTCGATCTCGATTTCGCCAGGCACCTGCTGCTGGACCACACAGAACTCGCGAAGATCGCCGACCTGCTGTGGGAGCGCAAGCAGATCATCCTGTACGGACCGCCCGGAACCGGCAAGACTTACCTCGCCCGCAAACTGGCTCGCCACCTGACCGACGACGGCGCGGTCAAGCTGGTCCAGTTCCATCCGTCCTACACCTACGAAGACTTCTTCGAAGGCTTCCGGCCAGAACCAGGCGGAAGCGGCACCCTGACCTTCACACTGCGCGCCGGGCCGTTCCGCGACTTCGCCGAGGTGGCCGGGGCCAACCCCACCACGGCCTACATCCTGATCATCGACGAGATCAACCGCGCGAACCTAGCCAAGGTGTTCGGCGAGCTGTACTTCCTGCTGGAGTACCGGGACCAATCGATCAGCCTGCAGTACTCCCCGAACAAGGAGTTCACGCTTCCGCAGAACCTCTTCATCATCGGTACGATGAACACCGCAGATCGGTCTATCGCCCGGATTGACACGGCCATGCGCCGCCGGTTCGCGTTCGTCGAGCTGGACCCGCGCATTCCTCCCGTGGCGGGCTTGCTCAGCCGCTGGCTCGACGAGCATCACCTTCCTCAGGAGGCGGCGCTACTCCTCGACGAGCTGAACAGGCGGATCGCGGACTCTGACGCTGCGATCGGCCCCTCGTACCTGATGGATAAGAGGATCTACCAGCGCGAGGACGGAATCGGCCGGGTGTGGCAGTACTCGATCATGCCGCTGCTTGAAGACCTGTTCTACGGCCAGCGCGACCTCAACGAGCTTTACGGCCTGCCAAGCCTCCGCAAAGCCATCGCCGCCGCCCCTGCTGAACCGTGAAACCCATAGAACTCGACGAGCTGGGGCCAGGCGTCGAGCTGCTGCTCACGCCGGAACAGGGACGATCCCTGGCCGCCTCCGGCGTGGTCACCGCCGCGCCATCCCCTTACCGTCCAGGGGCCTGGCAGATCGGCCCCGCCGGGAAAGTCGGCGCGGCCAGGGTCGGCGGCATCGAGATACACATCAAGCCCAAGGTCCCCATCGCCCGGCTGCTGTTCCTGGTGGGCTATGCCCTGCATGCGGCGGCCTGGCGGCCGCAGACAGTATCGGTGGCTGAGGCCGCGGACCTGGTTCCGGCCATTGCCCAGGCGTTGTGGCGGCAAACGGAACAGGCAACCCACCAGGGCCTGCTCCCCGGGTACATCCTCGTCGAGGAGAGTTCTCAGGTGCTGCGCGGCAGGCTCCGCGAGAGCGAGCAGCTGCACCGCCACCACGGACTCCCACTTCCACTCGAGATCCAGTACGACGAGTTCACCATCGACATCCCGGAGAACCGGATCCTGCGGACGGCATGCGAGCGGATGCTTGCGGTTCCGCGCGTGGATGCCGAGTCGCAGCGTATGCTGCGGCGCTTGCTCCGCGACTTCAGCGACGTCACGCCGCTGCACCGCGGGGAGCAGATCCCCTGCTGGCAGGCGACCAGGCTCAACGCCCGATACCGCGTGGCGCTGCGGCTGGCCGGGCTCGTCTTGCGCGCAACCTCCGTTGAGCATGAATCCGGGACCGTGGCCGTGAACGGCTTCCTGTTGGACATGCCGGGGCTGTTCGAGGACTTCGTCACCGTGGCCCTGCGGGAGGCGCTCGTATCGGCGTACGGCGGGCGCGTGGACGATCAGGACCGGAACCACTTTGACGAGGCAGGGCAGGTGCGTCTGCGGCCCGACATCGTATGGAAGATACGCGGGTCAGCCGTCGCCGTCATCGACGCCAAGTACAAGGCCGAGAAGCCAGCCGGATACCCGAACGCCGACCTGTACCAGCTACTGGCCTACTGCACCGTCCTCGGCCTGCGCAGCGGCCACTTGGTGTACGCCAAAGGCAACGAAGAGCCTGTGCGTCACGTCGTGCGCCGTTCCGGCATCGAGATCTTCGGCCATGCCGTTGATCTTGATCAAGAGCCTGACACGCTAATTGGCCAGATGCGCGACCTCGCCCAAATAATCGCCTCTGTTCATCTGACAGCTGCGGTAGCGCCAGCCCCGCTCGAAGGTACCTGAAATGGTGCGTGCCGTGCGCTCGTGGAATACGGCAGGTGTGGCGGAATGTCGAAAGGTACCTGAAATGGTGCGTGCCGTGCGCTCGTGGAATACGGCAGGTGTGCCGGAATGTCGAATCGCCGACGGCCGGCAGGCGGATCGCGTAGAACTCCCGGAATCGAATTCCACCATTGGGGCACGTCTGGCCGTCGGCGGCCGCCTCCGCCGGGCGGCTCGGTCAGGTCCCGTTCAAGATCGTTTCGGATACCACGTAATCACGGTTATGTGGTATCGGCGTTAGCCCGTGGCAATGAGTTCTGCCTGCTCGTAACAATTTATTCGAGGCCTTGACCTACCGGGCAAGAGAGGGCCAGGAACACGGGCGTAAGATACATGGTCCCTGTCAAGGATAGTCTGGACATCGGTGATTAGAGTGTGGTGAACGGCCAGGATGAGCAACTGCTGGGCGCGTGATGCTCCCACATAGAGGACGCTTCGTGACTCGCCTTTTATGTCATTGGTCCATAGGTACACGCCGTCGTCCTGGTCGCTTGTGTTTCCGGAGTGGTCAGGGATTATCAGAGCGACGACCGGTGATTGCAGGCCTTTGTATCCGTGGATTGTGGAGTGGGCGAGGTAGTTGGCCGAACCGGACGGGGTATCAGGCCATATGTCACCCTTCGGGATCTTGAGGCCGGCCGTCGACCACCCGAGCTGATTCCGAGCGTCCTCCCCCGCTGCCAGCTGTGCCTTGAACGCGGACGGCGGGGCGGTGAACGGCGGGTCAAGCGACATCGCAAGACGCAGCGCCCGCTCGCGGTATTCACGGGACGAGAGGCCTAGGCTGTGGGCGAACTCAGACTGGGTGATCTCATGATGCTCAGGCTTTGCGTGCTGTTGCAGGAGATTTTCGAGGCAAGACAGGGCCTCGGCGCGTACGCGCGGTGGTCTTGATTCGTCCTGGATGCCATGTATCGCTGTTGCCAGAGCGTAGAGCTTACTGTCGCTGTGCTTCAGGTCGGCAGGAGCGCCGGCGCAGGCTCGTGCCTTGCCCCAGCTGTGAGCGAGCACTACCAACTGGTTGCGCTCGAATCCAAGTCGGCCGGCTACTTCTTCAATCTGCTGGCGAGCTTGTCCTGGCGACCGGTAAGGCACCAGCTGGATGGCATGTGTCACTGCGGCGTGCTTGCCGACAGGCTTGTCAGTAGCGGCCGAGCTGCGGAGGCTGTCGACGACTCCACAGATTGCTGGCGAGCTGCGGAAGTTTCCGTCGAGCCGCTGCCCAGTCCTGACAAGCTGCCGGAGTTGCCGGAGGCCTACCTCCGAGGCGCCGCGGAAGCCGTAGATGCCCTGGTCGGGATCTCCAACCATGATCAGGCGGACGCCTGCTTGGAGCAGAAGGCGGAGAACTTGCACGTCCTCGCTGCAGCAGTCCTGAACTTCGTCGACGATGACCTCGGAGAACCGGTAAGCGAGCAGATCTCGCAAGACGGCGTACGTCATGTCGTCAGCGAGATACGCGGAGGCGTGGACTCGGCTGGCGGCGGAGCCCAGAACGCCACGTGTGATATTCCGCTTCCATTGTCGCGAGGCTTCGATCTGGACTTTTATCCGCTGCCAGGGCTCGAGGTTGGTGATGCGGTGCCTGCGTTCAGCCTTGACCCGGGTCGGATCCGCCGTGGCGGTGCCGTCAGGGGTGAATGTAAACCAGTCGAGCGGGAACTGGCCCCGAACCGATCGGGTCGTGATCGTGGATCCGGGAACGTTGCGCCAGCAATCGCGGAAGCTGGGGATGATCCCGGTCCTGCTGGTGAACACCGGTGCCACGATGAACCGGTTGATGAAGCTGTCGATCGTGCCGACGAAGTTAGGCGCGCGCAAAAGTTCGGGCCGTCCGGTGCATCGTGACCGGGCCTCGTTTACGGCCGCGTTGGTAAACGACACCAGTGCTACCCCGCGCCGGGTGTCGGCAGCGGGGCGCTCGATGAATCGCTGGACGATCGCCTGTGTCTTGCCGGCGCCAGGGCAGGCTTCAACATATGTCGATGTCTCAGCTTCGATGAGAGTGCGCTGCGGGGCGGTGAACTCGATGGTTTCGGTCACTATACTGGCCCTGCAGTGACTTGCCGGATGGCAGCGTCAAGGTAGGCAGGACAGCTAAAGCTGCCGCTTGCGCTGATGAGGGCGGCGACATCGTGAGCAAACTGCCCCTTGCTGATCCAGCCCTTAGTCGTCCGCAGCTTTACGTACATGGCCTGGGCCGGGTCAGGGTCTCCGGTGATCGCTTGCCACTGGTTCCCGGATCGCGGACGCTGGAGTTTCAGTGCCTGACCGAGAACGACATGGTTTTCGGTCCCGGGCACGAGAAGATCAGCCTCTAGAGTGTGCGGGGCTTCGGCGATGCGCAACACGTCGGCTGCACCGAGCAACTTGCCAAGTGCACGGAGCTCGCTTGCGCGGTTGTAGACGGTGATTTGATCATCGGCCTCATCGTCGTCCGCCGAGGGACTGCGGGGAGCTTCGTCGCTGTCTGGCGCCGGGTCAGGCACGTGCTCGGCTTTGCCTGACGGGAGCGGCGGGTCACCGTCGGTGATCACTGCCAGTTGGTCGGCCAGGCGGGCGCCGTTGATTTGGGTGAGCAGAAGGCGTATGTAAGGCGAGAAGTCGACGCTGCCGACGTTGATAACCGACGTTCCCCGGAACGCGCGACGTCCCCTGAGGTCGGCTTCCTCACTACCGGAGAAGACGGCATGGCGGGCCAGGGTCGGCAGGAGCACCGCTTCTGATATGCCCTCGACGAGAATCGCCCTTCGGGTGAACAGCAGTTCTGAGCGGGTGACATCCAGATACTGATCGATTTTGCGGCGCTCGTCCTGGCTGAGCGGAATGGCGCTCAGCGCGATCGCCCTCGTCTGGCTGGTAGCGGCCTGTCCGTCCGCCGAAGTCAAGGCTGAGCGAAGAACCACTACATCCCTGGTGCTGACCGCACTCGCCAGGTTAGGTGAGTGCGTCGTGGCAATGACCTGGATCCGGCCAGCGGGTCCGGTGCTGTCGTCCCGGACCGACCGAGCGGCTTGGTCTCGCAGGTATTCAAGCAGGACCGCCTGGAGTTGGGGATGGAGGTGTGCCTCGGGTTCCTCAACGAGAAAGAGCGTCAGCTCAGAATCCCGAGCGTGCTGCAACTCCAGGATCACCGTGGCCAGGTACAGCAGATTCGCATAACCCAGGCCCGAAGCGGTTAGATCGGCTAGGTCGACGCCATAGTCAGACATCTTCAGCCGAAGGCTGCGGGCGAGGCGGTCCAGGTCAGGAGGATCGAAAGCCATGCCGACTTTCTGGGTCCGCACCGCGTCGGTAAGCCCGCTGACGTGATCCTGGATCCGGTCGCTCGTTTTAGTGACCGCCTTGTGGCCGGAGAGCTTTGCCAGGTCTTCCTTAGCCTTGGCCACGAATTCCTCCTGATGGTCAGGCCCCACCAGGTACTTCATGATGTGCGCGAGCCTGCTCCCAGAAGCGGAATCCAGCTCGCGCTGCGCGTCGCGAAGCGGCGTCAGGTAGACGTGATTGATCTGATCGCGCTTCTCCGGCTCAGCATCCGGCGCCGCAGCTTTGCCAGCAAGGTGTTCAAGGCGGCCGCGAGGGTGACTGTCGTCCTTCGGGTAAAAGCGCGTCACGTAAGACGCGGTCCCGCTTACGATGTCGAGCGCGCCGATGTACTGGCCGCGCTGGTAGGGGCTCAACCCGGCGAACTCAGCCGTCAGCTCGACAGGACCCGCCTCGCCCCGGGTAAGATCGTCTGCTTCGAAGTACCTCGTTCGACGGCCGCTTAGCGGCAAGGTAGCGAGCCGGAGCGCCTCGATGACGTTGGACTTGCCCGCATTGTTCTCCCCGACGAGAAGAGTAAGAGTTGGCCGCAGCTGAACCTCAACCTCCAGGCAGGAGCGGAACCTTTGAATGCCGAACCGGCGGAGATACATCGTCTCCGGAGACGAGCACCCGGCGGCAGCGGGAAGCACGGTCACCAGCGAGCCTCGAGGCGACCAACCTCGGCCAGGGCATGCACGAATCCCCCGATTTCGTGCCAATATGTGACATCTGAGGCAGGCGACAAAGGCAAGCTCACCAAAATGGCACACGATCCTCTCCATAGGCCCCGGGAATCCTACGACAGGCAGGGCCTGAATACGTCATCTTCGTCGCGGCGTGTCGCGGAATAGAGCTATGCGCATTTGACCCCATCTACCAGGTATTACTCGGTTCACTCCGCAAACTGTGGTGTCGGCGGCAACTGGATACTGGCTGCCGTTGACATGTGGTTGCCATGGAGGCCCAGGTTGGGGGCGCTGCGCTCCCGCAGTCGGTTCGTTGGTCCCGTAGAGATTCATCCGTACCCGGCGGTGCGGCAGCATGACAGAGGGACAGGATCGGCATGCGCTGATGATCCTTTCCGTGAAGCAAGCAAATGCGTACGTAGTGACCGGGGTGGGGCACAGGCACGGGGCGCGAATTGCCCCGAGTCCCGCGTAGCGCCGAGCGGCAGGCGCGCGCACCCGTCCGCAACCCGCCGCCTGACCGCACCCGCCCGCTAGGAGGGCCTGTTTCCAGAAGGGCCTGACCGCTCGTCAAGATACCTCTTGCCGACCGGGATTCCGCGTCTGCGGAACTCGATCCGGCCCTGTTCATACATTAGTTCGAGGTTCTCCCTCGTGTATTTCCAGCAGCGCCCCTCGGGCAGCTGTACCCCCCGCCACTCATAAGCAAGGGCCGGTCTCCCCGCAGCGGCACTGGTGAGACTAACTCGCTGGTAGCGCCGCCCAGTGCCGTCTTCGACATAGGGGTAGCGCTCGGCGTCCGCCACGGCTGCCACTTCCGCTGACGAAGCCTGGTCCACTCTGACACCTAGTACCGCGGCTCGCCTGAGCAGGTCAAGCGGGCGCATCAAGAACAGCTGGCGCCCCGATAGCGCCTGGTACTCCAAAACCAGCTCAGGGCGGGGCCCGATGAACTCTGACTGCTGCCGCCACCACCAGTCTTCCTTCTCGTCACGTGTCACAATGAGAAGGTCGCGGTCCTGCTCGCGCGCATAGCGAGTGGCCTGATACCAGACGAGATAATCGCCGGCGCCTCCCTCGGGCAAGTCGCTACCGCCCTTGTCGGCGTCAAGGTATCCGGGGGGCTCCTCGGAATCAATCCGGCGGTTGGCTTCCGTGATACACGCAGTCCACTCCTCCTGATCCAGCGGCAGCGTGACCCGCCCCGCGAGAAGCTCTTCGAGCCGGTCCAGGACCGGGTCCATGGCTCGCTCTTCGCCTGCATCTTGAAGGACGGCTTGAAGTTCACCTCGCAGCTCACCGACGAAGCCATTCACCCGTGCGGTCAGGCCAGCCAGCTCGTCCTCATCGACGCCAACAGCCTTGGCCCACGAAGCCAGAGCGTCACAGACCGACCGGCCGGACTTGGCTAGCGCATCGGCGGCCTCTTTCGTGGAGCGGCGAGGACTGTCGAGCGTACGCTGCCGACGCCGCCAGAATTCGCGAAGCCCCTGGTGGGGGACGACAAGGCGATCGCCCAGCTTCTGAAGGACAGTGAAGAGATCTTGAGAAGTCTGCGGCCGGAACCTGTATAGATCAAGCAGGACGTTGGCGTCTACGGCCACGATCGCGTCCCGCAGCGCAGCGTCGAGTTGCTCCGAGGACGCGGCCTTGAAGCCAGCGAACTCGCCGTCGTACAGCCCGTGCATAACGAGATTCTGCCGCTTGCGGGAACCACCGCGGATACGGTCCCCCGATTCAAGCAGGGCAGCACCTCTAGCTACGCTCTGTGCCTACAGGCTGCCCGGCTGTACGCCACCTTTGCCCAGTCAGGCACCGATCGCATCGGCTGACGGAACCGGCTCCGGGCGCCTGTCCGCGCCGAGGAGCCGCTGGATGACGGCGAACGATTCGCTGAGCGCTTCCTGGACGTCCCTGGGCCGACCGATTTCCTGGCCGCCGTACTCGTAGGCGAGGTAGTTCCGGAACGCCACGCCACCATACTGCGAACTTCTCCAGGCTTCGAGCAGCTGCGGCAGCGTCAGGCTGCGGCGCTGGTGCAGAGCCTGGCAGCCTTCCAGTTCTTCCAGGTCCAGCACGGCCAGCGGCTCGATCGGCCCGGCCGGCGGGAGCCCCGAGCGGTAAGCTCCTCGCGGACGTAGGTCATGGTGAGCGGGTTGACAGGGAACTGCCCGCCCTCCATTACGATGGGCACGATCCGTCTGGCCGGGGCCGGAAGCGGTGAGTTCGCGGGCTGGGGATCGCGCAGCAGGCCGGCCGCCCATGCACTGCGCCGCGCCTATACTCTCGCGCGGGCAGGGCCGCCCACAGTCAGGATGACCGACCGCCGGCCCGACTGGCCCACACACATGTGTGGTCAGGCGAGCTATAGCCACGTTGATCATGAGTGCGGGACCGGCCCGTCCGTCTCGATTGACGGGCGTCGACTGTTTCGTGAACCCGGAACGGTTGCGGTGGAGGCGCCGTGCTACCGGCACCTCCGGGCGTCCACGCCACGGGTCTCGCGCATCGCCCAATGAGAGCGTGGCTCCGTAGTTTTGTACCCAGCCCTCTCGGCAACTAAGATTGAATGTGTTTGTCGCTAGGTTCAACTTAAATTGATGACTAGGCAGCTGGCCTGGCCGTCGCCAAGCCTTGGTACTCCCTTCCTCAAGCTGCGAGCCAGCTGCGCAGCCGCGGGCGTGTATGCAGGGAACCCGCCAGGCTGGGGAGCGATAATTCCGATGGAAGGCAGTCCGGACTGAGGTGAACCAGATCAAGCTGGCCCATCAGCACCTGGCCGATGCCAGCGGCGTGCCCGCCGTGCTCGCCGCTAGCTGGGAGCTCTTCGAGCTGATCGCGGCCATCGCTTCGGCGAGCGCCGTCGAGTGCCCCGACATGTATCCCGCGTTCACCTTCGCGAGTGGCGCCGCGGTGAACGGCCGCAACGCCCTGGCGTTCGCGCCCTCCCTGCCACCCCTCTCGCGAGGCGCAGCGCACGACCCGCCGAAGCCCGTCGGCGAGGTATACCAGACCGCCGACGCTCTGGCCGGCCTAGCGTCAGCCCTGAGCATCCGCCTGCGGGAAACAGCCGGACTCGCCGCCGCCACCGCTGACCGTTCTGCCTGCGAGAACGCAGCGAGCGACGCGGACCGGATCACTCAGCTCCTGGCCAAGGAGAACTAGTTGACCTCGGCGGTGTTCGGGGACTTCCTCGGCGCAGGCCGGCGCCACCTGGAGGCGGCGGTGGCGGCGGGGGAATGGGAGGTCGCTGCGCTGCCTGCTGTGGTGCCATCGGTGTACCGCCTGGTGACCGTGATGTGCGTGTACCTGGAGGACCTGGCGCCGTGCGATGAGATCGAGGCCGCTGGCCGGACGGATCTGCAGGCCTGGGAACGCGCGGTCGTCGACACCGGGGCCGCCCTGCGCATCGCCGCCGACTGCCTGCGCCACAGCATCCTGGATCTGGGCCCGGCCGGACCGCCGGACGGACCTGCTCCGTCACCGGCTCGTCATCTCGACGCAGCCGCAAACGAACTGGCCGCAGGCCGGGACCTGCTGCACACTCACATCACCCGTACCCCGGACGGGCTGGCTCAGGAACGGTCGGACTGGGCGCCGGTGGTGACGTCGCTGCCGGTGACGCGTGCGCTGGCGGCGGAGATTGCCGCATGGTCAGTGCGGCTTGCCCTGTTCACCACCTGGCTCGCGGGCTTGGCCACCGGTGATGCTTCCTCGCGCCTGACTGGTCAGCCCGTCGTCGTGTCCGCTCGCGGGGAACTGGCCAGCGCGAGCCAGTGGCTGCTGGCCGCCAGCGCCGCGCTGCGTCCGGCGCATGACGCCGACCCGGTACGGGCCGCGGATGCGGACTTGCTGGAGGCCATCCCGGCCGCCGTCCCGCCTGCGCGGCAGCCGCTGAGCGCTGCGCCGGAATCGATCGCTGAGCTGTGCGACGGGATCACCGTCAGCGCATCCCGGCTCCGCGCGGCGGCGCACCGCGCCCGGGACCGGGCCAGATGGTCGCCGGACGTGACCTCAGGCGCGTGGCAGTGGATGGCCCAGGCCGCGGCTATCACCAGCCACCTCAGCGAACTGGCGCTGAGCTCGCTGGCCGAACGGGCTGGCCAGCACCCCGCCCTGCCGGTGACACCAGCACGCCTGCACGCTGCGGCTGATGCCATGACCGGCATGCGGACGGCCTGGCAGCACGTCGACCTGATGTGGAACGGGATCATCACCGAACGGCGCCTGCTCTCCACGCCGGCCATGAGCGAGGCGAGTGATCTGCTGCTGCGGATGGGCCGGCTCGTCTGGGACAACCCGCAGTGGACACCAGCCCGCGCCGGCCGCGGCCCCCGCCGGGACCCGGCCGCCCTCGCACCCGGACCCGACGCATTCACCGCAGTCCTGGCCGCCGCCCATCAGGCCGCTGATGCCCTGGCTCGCGTAGCCATCGCCGACACCGGCACCGTGCAGGCCGCCGCCCGGGCCGGACGCCTGTTCGTGCCGACCCGATCCTTGCCGACCGGGTTCGACGTGCCACGCGCGTACGCGCCCGCGCTGACCGACACCGTCCTAGAGTTGCGCGACGCCTACCAGGATGCCGCCGAGGCCAGCACGCGAGCCGCGCAGCACCTGGACGAGCTGGCCATCGAGGTAGCAGCGTCCAGCAGGGCCCTGGGACTGGCACGGTCGGCGGCACTGGCCCCGGCCCGGCGACGGGGCAGTCACGGCACCAGGCCGCAACGCCCCGGCCGCCCCAGTCACCCGCTGGCGGGCGTGTTGTTCACCGACAGCCGTGCCAGTACCGGCCTGCCCGGGCCCGTCGAGCGGGCTATCAGGCAGCGCCGGGTCCGGGACCCGGTCGTCCTCCTCCGGGCCGCAGCGATCGACAACGCGGCCCGGTCCTTGATCGGCCTAGCCGACACCGCCAGCCCATCCCCCAAACCCCCCGCAGCGCAAACCGCCGGCCACGGCCGCGATGCCGTGCTGCTCGCCGCCGAAGGCTTCCCGCACGATCCGGATCTGAGCCGGCCGGCCAGCCCGAGCCCGCCGGGCAGGCCGTCTGCCGCTCCGCCCTCGGACCGGGCCCACCTGCGCAAGACCTGACCGCAGCCGGCCGTGACGGTCACCTTCGGCCGCTGATGTAACTGGCCATACCCGCGAGAGTGCCCTCGGCAGCCGGTCGTGTCCGGCCGGTGGCATCGGGTTGAACGACGCTACCGGCCGTGGCTGCCAGATGCAGGGTGCCTTTGCGGGATCACGTTCGCGCCACGGCGTTGCCGGGTCTGGCACGGACAACTGCTTGCCTAGCAGCTCGGCGTTGACATGGAAGAGGTTTCTACGCTGCTGGAGCGGGTGAGCGGGCCAGACGCCGAACAGTGGCTGCGCGACGTAGCGCAGGACGATCTGGTTGCCGGGCTCGTACTGACACAGTGGCGGATAAAACACGGGCGTACCACCGAGGCTAGAGTATCTCTGCTCATAGATGCGGAAGCCCGAAATCCTCTCGCCTGGATGGAATTGGCTCAGCTGTTGCAGAAAACCGGGGAAGCAGACGAGGCCGGAATGATCATGCACCGCATGGCCGAGGCCGGCGACCCGTGGATGATGACAGAGCTAGCCGCTGGCCTGGACCAGTCCGGCTACCTTGATGACGCCCGGAAGTGGTGGCGCCGGTCCGCCCTAGCCGGCGCCGTCAGCGCGATGCTGCATCTGGTCGGCGATCTTGAGCGTGACGGCGAGCCATGCGAAGCCGAGATGTGGCTGCGTCGCGCCACAGAAGCAAGGGCAAACGACGGACTAGGGCCCTCGCGCAATTCCTCCGACCCAATAACCGGGAAGACGAAGCAGGCCAACTTCTGCGCTGCGGCTTAGAACCAGGAGGCGCAACTGCGGCCCCGTGGTAAGGGATGCCAGCTTGGCGGCCTCGCCGTGAGGTCAGCGTGCGTGTCGCAGGTTACCGGCGTACACGTCGATCGCCGCCGCCAATCACGAGCGGGTCGCCGATCTCAGTACCGCCGGGGCGCGATCGCCGGATCCTGCGGAACCCGCCGCGCGCGGCTGCCAGCCTGGCCGGTCCCGGTCAAGTACCTGGTTTGACGTTATCGCCGTAGCCTGATTGATTCTGGTATGTGAGGTTAGATCGTGAGCCGCCTAAGGCGGTCCAGAAGTCGCTCTTCGCGCCCGAGCCGGGTGCTGCGCCGGTGAAGCCGGCGGGCAGTCAGCCTGAACGCTTGCGTGTCCTTATTACGGTGAAGGCCGCGCCCAATCCGTCAGAGCGGTACGGGGAGACAGTGTGTGTCGCCGGGCTGCGCCTCGACCCGGATCTTGCAGGGTGGGTGCGGCTTTACCCGGTCAACTTCCGTGAGCTGGAAAGTGGCAACAAGTTCCAGAAGTACGACGTGGTGACCGTGACGGCCAAGCCGAATCCGGGAGACCCGCGGGCGGAAAGCTGGCGGCCGCAGATGGGGACCCTCGTTGTGGAGACGCACCTGCCGGCCTGGCGCCCCCGCAAGGCCTATATCGATGATTACGTTGAAGGCACGATGTGCGGCCTGATCGAGGCGGTCCGGGACGGGGGGCCGGCCAGATCGCTGGCCGCAATACGGCCCCGGCACGTGACCGGCTTGAACATCGAGCCGCATCCCGGCTGGAGCGCCAACGACCTGCGCAAGATCGACCAGTATGTCAGTCAGCTTGAGCTGGAGCTGCCCGGCGTGGGCCGCGGGGCGAAGACCGCGTTGGAGGCACCGAGATTCAACGGCTGGTACCGGTATCTCTGCCAGGCGCCGGGCTGCCGTGAACACCGCCAGGGCATCTACGACTGGGAGTGGGTGGCCCTCCAGCGGAACCTCGCTCATATGGCAGACCCGGAAGCCTGCGCAGCGCTGAGGGAACGTTTCCTTGAGCAGATGTGCGCGCCGGACAAGGACCTGGTGTTCTTTGTCGGTAACCAGCAGAGACGGCCGCAGGGCTTCATGGTCCTGGGCGTGTTCTACCCTCCGCGCCAGCCGCGTCGCTAGGAAACCGCCGCGCACAGATCCAGACGGTGGTGCAGTTCCTGGAGGATCACGTATCGGTGGCAGGCGCGCTCGTCGGCTTCGACGCACATAACCGCTACCACGCCATCGCTTGCCGCCGCGGCGATCTCCTCCAGTCGGGTGGCTGCTGCGTCGCTGCCGATCATGTCGGCAAAGCGGGCACGGGCCGCCTGCACCTCATCTGACGGCCCGCTGAACCCCGCCCGATTCCAGCCCGGATTCCCCAGCTCAGGAACATGCCAATAACCGATCCCGGCATCAGCCAGTGTCGCCTCCAGAAGCCGTTTACTGAATCCCCGTTTCCGCGAAATAGCGTTCAGGCGTACATCAGCCAGAATCCGGGCGCCGCTCGTCACCAAGCGGTGAACAAACGCGTCGATATTCAGCCCTTCATAGCCAATGCCGAAAATCCCGCACTGCGATGTAGTGTCATCCATGCGCTTATTATGTCATGAATGCTCGAACACCGGAAGGGCCACGATCCATTTCGGAGAATATTTTTTCAGTATGCTCCGTCGCGGACCGCTGGACATTGATCAGTGAGATCCTGAGGCCAGGATCCCGGCTTCTCCTCATAGAGAGAACCCCGGGTCGCGAGCCGCAATTCTTCGCGCTTACGCTATTGGGCGAAGATCAATCAACAGGAAGTGCGGTAGGCATTACCTTGACAGATCCCTGGTATCTTATCATAATTCCTACGGAGCGTAAGTGTCAGTCCCTAGTGTTTTCGCGAACTCACGCTCGTGAGCAAAGCTGCGGCATTGGAAATAATAAATCGTGAGGCCATGAACACCTGGGCAGTGTTCTCGCCTTGGACCATCGCATCAGTCAAAGTTACTGGTGAGATAGCGCAGTCGAAACGGGAAATCATTGCATCCCGCCACGGGCCTTCGTCGGGATAGCAGTACATGACCGCATCAGGAGCGAGGGGGTACGATATAGGTGCCCTCCATCGTGATGGCCGCCTTGAGCCACATCCTGTTGTCTGCCGTCCGCCAGGCAACGGGGTTATCTGATGTGATGAACGAGGCGGACGTCGCGTTCCGGCCAAACAGCCACGTGGAACTTTCCACGCGCTTGGCAAGAGGAAAGATTAGTTCGTCGGTCTTCCACAGCATGTCAGTGTGGAGCGCTCGTCTGTCTTCATCGGAATCTAGCGTATTACCTGCGGCTTTAGCGGAGTCGGCCAGTTTGGAACGGGCATCCGCGGTCCGCAGAAACTGGAGCACCAAGAACAGGCTGACCGCCTGACGGTTAGCATCGGGCACCGGTAGCACATCGCCTGGCTCCCCGTTCCGGATCCAGTCGAGCCAATCACTTGTCACGGCCGAGACGTCGCTTTCGAGATCGGCGAACTGGCTCTCTATCATCAGCGGATCATATCCCTGTTCGGCCAATTCGCGCACGAAATAGAAATCGGACTCTGCTGCGACCGATCCCGGCCGGGTAGGGAAGACTCGATCGCCGTCTCGGTCCCAGATCCACAGTCGTCCATTCGAGTCGGTGAACCGGCGGAGATAGAACTGCGGGACGTAGTGGTGAAGCTTCGGATTAGTCACACCAGCATTATCCACTAGGCAATTAATTCCGCTCTAACCAGCCGGTCTTGCCTGCCCGCTGCCGATGCACCGAAACATAGCAAGATAGCTTCGGCCCGGGGCGATCAGCTGAAAGTCTGCCAGGCTTCGGAGGCGTTGAGGAACCCGAAGGCTTCGGCCATGTAAAGAAGGGCCTGGCGGGTCAGGTTCTGCCGGTCGTCGGGTTCGAGGTGTGTCGGGGCGGTGATGGTCACTGACATTGTCCGTGAGATCGTCCCGGTCGCTGCACCCCAGGCCGCGAGGCCGACGAGATCGCTGTCGTCTTGGCGCAGCGTCTTGCGGGTGCTCTGCGGACACGCACAGCTCGACTTGCGGCGGCCTGGCAGGCGGGGCGGCGGCAGGGTCTGGGGGTCGCCGCGGCTGACAGTATTTCTATCGCTGTCTGCCATGCAATTCCCCAGCTGTGAGAGGGAGATAACAGCAGGCCAGGGTATGTATGAAGTGGTTCCGCAAGTGGTACAGCCTCGGCGCTACCGCTAGCCCTCCTCGGTGGGCGGCTTCTGGCGCTCCTCATCGGGCGGCTTCTGGCCCTTCTCGATATAACCGATCAGGTCCGTGTCCGGGTTGAAGGGGGGCGGTTCTGGTCGGCGCGGAGGTGGCGTAGCTTCGGTAGCTGCTTGATCGCGGCTGGTCTCGTTTTCCGGCATCGGCTTGACCTCCGGCTGTTAGTGTACCGACGACAACCAGAGCGGCAGCCATTGCAAGGCAAAAGACCGACCAACGCACTCTGCTGCCCTTGTGCTTCACCAGCTCTGCTGCGTCCATGACCATCTTGATCTGGACATCCAACAGTTGCAGCTGGGTCTCGGATTCGGCTGCCGTGAGGAACTTCTGGCGGGTTCGAAGTACCTCTAGCACGGGGTAGCTTCGAGGGAAGACTGCCCATGCGGCCAATACGGCGGCAACTACCGCGACACCAAGTCCGCTCCTGAAAACTCCATTGGTGGAGATCGTCGCCTGGGCTGTGGCACCTAGACCAACGAGAACCCCGGCGAATCCGAGTATGACACCAGCCTTGGTGTCAAGGCTCTCAGCATGTGTGTTCATCGTC
>Ga0302325_10008345_pt1 | contig 22754 bp, 18 predicted proteins | sample Palsa_T0_2_FD_201948 | JGI IMG/M metagenome (GOLD analysis project Ga0302325, IMG submission 201948) | Peat permafrost microbial communities from Stordalen Mire near Abisko, Sweden - Palsa_T0_2 | ecosystem: Environmental > Terrestrial > Soil > Palsa > Peat permafrost | place: Sweden: Abisko...
GGCGCGGAAGAACTGAGCCTTCTCTGCAGCAGAGGCTCGGCTCCACATGTCCCGGGCTTCCTGGCGCGTGGGGCAAGGACTCGGCGCCGGCGCCGGCGGTACTGCCTCGGGCTGCGATGCGACATCGTTTACGGGGCTCCGGGATTGCGGAGTGCGCCGGTTAGGGCTGCGTGACATCTCCTGCACCAAATCTCTGGGCACGCGCACTTCGGTGACCGCGGTGGCCTGCTGAAAGGGATTTGAGGGGTCCCGGCCGGGGTCCTCGCGACGAATGAGCCCCAGGCTCCTGAGCAGTTGGTACGCCCGCGTGACCGTAGACGGGTCAATGCAGCACAGGCTGGCAACCCGCTTGAGCGGGATCTGGGAACACCAGTCCCCGGCCTTCTGCCCCTCCTCCCAATGCAGCCAGAACACGCGTTCTGCGGCCTGCGGCAGACCTTGCTGCCAGAGCCATCGCTCCAGCGGTCTCGGCCTGAGGCTGAAATACTTATCCCGAACCAAGACCACTCGAGGGTCCCGGATCTCCTCTAAGCACACGGATCCCGTGCGCATCGTTTCGGCGGACATAGAAATCCCCTTCGCTCTGCACGAATTCATCGATAACCGCCGATCCGAGGGGCTTAGCTCTTGACCCGGGAATCCCGGGCAACTAACCTTGATTTGCGACGTCGAGGCTAGTTTCGCAGTCCGCTGCGGATCGACCCTTGAAGTGAAAAGGCCCCTTTATTTGGGGCCTTTTTATTGGGTGGTTGGCATGACGCGCCCTCCTCTGTGAGCCCGCTCGGCAGTTTCAAAACTCTTGCTGCTTTGGCTGAAGCAAATACTTTCCTGCAGGAAAGTTTTGTGGACCGCCCCGTCTGTCGGGGGGTCACTCGCGGCCCGGAGCTCCAGGATCGAGACCCCGGCAATGGAAAACTTTCCTACAGGAAAGTTTTCGAGGCCAGTGTCCCTCCAGGGCCGGCCCAGCCCACTTCCGGGCAAAACCCGGGAGCGCGTGAAACGCAGCCCTCCAAAACGCGCAAACCCCGGAAGGCCGGGGTTTGCGAACTGCTGTTTAAGCGATTGGGACCTCATGGTCCCTCAAGTCGTTTGCGAAGCCAGGCTTCGGCCCAGTCTTTCAATTCCTCGCGCAGCGCCTTCTGCATGGACTCATCCACATGCTGCAGTTTCAGCACGATCCGGTTGCGACCAGACCCGACCTTGAGAGGGATCCGACCTCCGATTCGCACCGATTCTTCGCGCGAGGTTCCGCGGCTTGGTCCGCTCTTGCCCGCAGCGGCTGCGACCAGCGTTCGCAGCACAACTTCAGGTGTGGCAAGCGGCTTGCGCTGAGCGAGCCGTTCTGCGGACCGAAGCACTGCGGCGCCGTTGGCCTTCAGGGCCTGGCTGAGCGCCGGACCCCAGCTCATTGGAATCAGGCGCTCGTCACCGAACGCCGCGAGAATCTCCCGCGGCAGGGCGGCGACGGCGAGGTACTTGGCAGCCGCGGCCTCACCGAGACCAATGGCGCTCGATAGCTCGCGCTGGCTGGTGTAGACGCCGGCTTCCAGCCAGCGCGCAAACATCTGGCCTTTTTCAAAGGCTGAGAGATCGTAGCGCTCTTCATTCTCCCGGTACATCTTCAGTACCAGGTCGCGGGCCTCGACGGCGTCGGCATCAACGATCGCCAGCACTGGGAAGCCCTGTTCAGATTCGGCCTCGAGCGCCAGACACGCGGCGTGGCGGCGATGACCCGAGACAATCTCGAATTCAAAGGGCAGGGCGTTCTTTACTGGGCGAACCCGGATCGGAGTTTCCTGGCCGTGCGCGCGCAGACTTTCCTTGAGCTCGATAAATTTTGGATCGTCAGCGAGCAGCGAGCGCTCGAGTCGGTTGCGAAAAGCCGTGGCGCGGATTTTCTTTGGATTGAGTTCGAGCAGCAGCCGTCCGCCAGCCCGCGCTTCGTCGTACAACTTGGCCCGCGTGGCCACGTGCTCGGCATACAGATTGGCCTGCTCGGCAATCGGTCCGAGCTGGCGTGGCGCGAGGGCAGGGCGCTCGGTCGGTACGACACTGGCGCGCGCGCTCAGCGTCTGATCGAGGATTGCCCGGCGCTCCTTGGCCTTGATGTTCATGCCATCACCGCACGCGCTTCAAGGGCCCGGCGGATCAGCAGTTCGATCTCGCCATTGGCGCCATTCATCGCCTCGATCGCGCGCTCCAGAGTGCGGCGATCGCCGTCGTATTCGGCGACTTCGTAGAGCGTCAACAGTTCGGGGCCAACTTTCTCCAGTGCTGAACTCTGCACCATCGTGTGCGCGCAGGTTTCCTGGGGGAAGAACTGACGGATCCAGCGGCTGATCTGGGCGTGGGTTCCATCGCTCGGACGTACCCGGGTCAATAGCACGGAGGCGAAATCGTAGGTCTTCGGCGCCGCCTCAGCGCGATTGAAGGCTTCCATGATCTCAGCCACTAACTCAAAAAAGAGCGAGGAGGACTGGAGATCGATCATGGCGGGAGGAAGCGTGATCAGGAGCCCATCTGCAGCGAACATCGCGTTACTGTTCACAAATGACAGCGAAGGTGCAGTATCCAGGATAATGACATCGTACTCGGCCCGAAGGGGAGCAAGGCCATCGGCCAGCGGCCGGTGGAAGGCAAACCCCTCCTCGTCGCGCAGGCGGGCGGCGATCGCAAATTCGGAGCCATAGACCCCAAGATTCGAGGGGATCAGGTCCAGACCGTGCCAGTGCGTGTGCTGAACCACCGAACGTAAATCGCCGGTCCAGGCCGGGTTGGTGCGGCCGCCAAAGCGGGGACCTTCGAGAAAGGTCCGGACCGTCTCATCGTCGCCCACTTCGGTGTGAGGGAGGATGCCGAATAGCTGCGTGAGGCTCGCCTGCGCATCAAGATCAACCAGTAATACCCGATAGCCATGCATCACCAGGTACTGGGCCAGATGCGCGGCCGTCGTCGTCTTTGCCACGCCACCCTTGAAATTGCAGATCGAAACCACGAGACCCGGTTGCCCGTTGGCCCGCTTCGCGGGGAGCTTGAACGCCTCCCGCAATGCAAAAACTTCTTCAAGGGTAAATTCCCGTCGCCGCGGATTAGGGGTCATCCCCTGCGGCAGTTCGGGATTGCGATCCAGGCGCCGATAAAGCGTCTCGACCTTCAGATCCAATAGTGATGCGACTTCTGGACCAACGAATTTTCTTAATGTTTTCCGATGGTTGGGATGCGTTGCCAGATCCCGGATGGTCTTGTTCAGGTCGGCTGCGCGGCGGGCGAGGTCGGCGACACCTTCGGCGCCGATCGGCATTCTGGGCTCGGTCAGTGTAATCTCAGCCGATACGGTCTCTGGATTAGCAGCCATCAACGCTCAGGTTCGCCCCCTAGAACAAGAATCAACTGGATCTTAATTGAGATGTTATGTTATGGCAAGGTCTTTGGCTAGGAAAGCCAACAACCGATAACTAAGTCGAGGAGGGCGGCCAAAGCACGGTCATGCAGCTTTGCTGACAATCCACCCGCACCGCGGTCGCGTCAAGATCAGGCGACTCTGAGGCTTGTAGTGAGGGCTGTTAAAGAAACGCCAGCTCTTACTATGATGAGGCAATTAGAAAGGACGGAGCATCGCCGCGCCGCGAACTGAGAACGCATAGGGAGCACTCATGAAGAGTGTCGCAGCACTGCTTTTCCTAGTATCGATTTTGAGCGGATGCGTGAGTACGCGAACCACAATGATTGGCGCCGACTCAGTCAGTTCGTTGCAAGGTAAGTCCTTGGCACTCTCAAAGAGAGCCAAGCAAGACTTCTCGGCGGCGACTCCCGCCAAAGCTGCATTTGGCCCGATTGCAGCCGTGGCAATGATCTCGGCCGGCAATCAGCTGGTGGCTGACAATGCGATTGAAGACCCCGATGGCTACATTGGCGAGCAGCTTGGGCAGGCACTGGAGAGCAAGTACGGACTCAGCCCTGCTGCTGAAGTCACCGCGCTCGCCGATACGATGGATACGCAGAAGCTCGCTGCACTTTACCCACGTGCCGATTGCCTTCTCGATACCCAGACCGTCAACTGGAGCATTCTGTATCGCCTTAACTTGAGCCGCTATCGTATGGTTTACGCTGTGAAGGTACGACCAATTGATGTGCACAAGGCGAAGCTGCTGGCAGAAGGCTTTTGCCATCGCAACGATGATAGCGATCCGAGCCCACCAACTTATGAGGAGCTGACGGCCAATAAGGCCGAGCTACTTCAGAGTCGACTACGCAGTGATGCTGCTGCCTGCGTTGGTGAACTGAAGCAAAAGCTGCTGGGCACAGCATTGTGAAACGCTAAGCGCCATGCCGACTACAGTGCGCGATGGCACGCGTTTGCACAGGTGGGGCCGCAGTAACCGTTCCAGACTGATCCCATGAGATTCAGGTTCTTCGCCGGGCTGCGGCCACTGACACGTGGCGGCGTGCTGCGGGATGTATTCGCTGGCGTGAATCTCGCCTCGATCAACATCCCACAGGTGCTGGGCTACGCGCGCATTGCCGGCACGCCGCTGGTCACCGGGCTCTACACCGTGCTGCTGCCGCTGCTGGCCTTCGCCCTATTCGGCTCCTCGCGCCATCTGGTTGTGGCGGCGGACTCGGCCACGGCTGCCATTTTCTACAGCTCGCTCTCGCGCATGGCGGTTCCGGGAACTGCGCACTACCTGGCACTCGCCGGCAGCGTTGCGCTGCTGACCGCCGGCCTGCTGCTGATCGCGCGCGTCTTTAAACTTGGCTTCCTGGCCGACTTTCTCTCGCGCACCGTGTTAGTCGGGTTCCTGACTGGCGTGGGCCTGCAGGTCGGCATTGGCATGCTGAGCGACATGCTGGGATTTCAGAATCAGTCGCGCTACACATTGATCCAGCTGTGGGACTTGCTGCGGAGCCTTGGGAATCCCAATCTGCCCACCGTGGGACTCTCGGCCGTTGTCGTAACGCTAATTCTCAGCGGCAAGCGCTGGATCCCGCGTTGGCCACTGGCGCTGGTGGCCGTGCTGGGCTCCATCGCGGCCGGGCAGTTGTTTCATCTCGGTGAGCATCGCATCGCGTTGATCGGCCTGGTCCCGGGCGGCCTGCCGTCGCTCGGCGTCCCGGCGGTGAGCTGGAGTGAGGTGCTGGCGCTGCTACCAATCGCGGGTTCCTGTTTCGTGATGATCATGGCGCAGAGTGCGGCAACGGCGCGCGGCTTTGCGCAGCGCTTCCAAGAAATTGAGGACAGCGATGCGGATCTGCTGGGACTCGCAGCTGCCAACCTGGCGGCCGGTTTGAGCGGCACCTTCGTGGTCAATGGCAGTCCGACGCAGACGGCAATGGCGGCACAGGTCGGTGCACGCACTCAGCTCGCACAGCTGGTGCTCGCGGCACTCGTGGTGCTCGTGCTGCTGTTCCTGACTGCGCCACTCCAGTACCTCCCCCAGTGCGTGCTGGCCTCAATCGTGTTCACAATTGCGATCGGCATGATTGATATCGCGCACCTGCGCGACATCCGGCGCGAAAGCCCGGGTGAGTTCTCACTGGCTGTGATGACTGCCGCCGCCGTGGTAGCGCTAGGCGTGGAGCAGGGGATCCTGATTGCGATTGCACTCTCGCTGTTCCGCCATGTGCGCCACAGCTACCGGCCCCACACCATGGTACTTGCGCCGGGGGAGGATGGGCGCTGGACCCCGGGACCGGCGACGCCGGGGCGCGTGACGGCGCCCGGGCTCATCATCTACCGCTTTGCCGCGGATCTGTTCTATGCCAACCAGGATCGGTTCGTGGATGAGGTGCGCCTACTGGTTGCAAACGCCCCGACACCGGTACACACCTTCATCATCGATGCCGGGGCGATCACGGACATCGATTATTCGGCCGCACTGGGAATGAGGGGGTTGTTGCAGGATCTGGCCGCCCGGCACGTCGCTGTGATCTTTGGTCGCGTGAGCCCCTATCTGCAGGCCGACATGGACCGCCACGGCCTGACGGCGGTTGTCGGGGTAAAGAACATCTACTCCACCCTGCACGAAGCCCTCGCCGTCGCCCACGTGACCCCAACCGCCCTGGCGGAGGACCTCTAAATCCAACATTCTGGGCCGGCTCGGTTGTGCAGCGCAACGAGCTGATGCATGATCCGCTTGATGCGTTGGGGGTCTTTGTCACCGTGTCGTTTGGGAATCTGACCTCAGCGCGGGGTGCTCCTCGGGACTGCGGCGTGTAGCCGTATTCCAGCCGTAGCGAAGATGCTCAGGCGCATGCAAACACAGCTTTCCACAAACCTTCTGCTGCTGCTGATCGCCAGCGTGCTCCTGCCGCTGACAGCCGCGCGCGCAGACTGCCCCGGCGATCTGCAGGGCACCGATGGTGAGCTCGGGCGGCAGCTCGATCAGGATCCGGCGGCCACCATACCAAAGCTCAAGGCGCTGCTCGAACTCAAGCCGACCGGCACCATCCAGGATCCCAGCCCCGCGCATCTCGATGCGCTGCTGGCTGCTGGATACTGGGACGTGGGTGATGTCAGCGCGGCGCGCGCGGCCGCGGCGCAGGGATTGGCGGCCCTGAGTGCCAGCGACAGCGAGGGCCTGCGCCGCCGCTTGCAGCTCAAAGCCATCTTGCTGCGCGCTGAGCAGGGCGAACTGGTCACTGCAACGCGTGAATACGATGCGGCGGCAGCGCAGGTCCCCGAGCAGGCACCCGACATGGCCTGCGTGCTGATTGACCGCGGCTACCTGCGCTATCGCATGGGCCGCATGAGCGAAGCGGCCTCGGATCTGATCCGTGCTTACCAGCTGGCCGGCGAGCGCGGGAGCGATGCCAACCGGATGCTGGCCGCTACCGTGCTCTCGATGCTGTATTCGAAGAATGGTTTTCGCGAAGAGGCGCTCGACTACACGCGCGAGATCATCGACTACGATGAAAAATCCGGCAATCGCCGCTGGCTCGCGGATGGTTACTACCGCCGCGGCGATGTCTCCCTGGGCTTGGGCGATCTGGCTGCGGCTGAGACGGATTTCAGGCAGGCGCTGGCATTGTGGAAGCAGGTCGGTTTTCCACTTGATGTCGAAACCGCCCAGCACAGCCTGTGCGCAACGCTCGCGCGCATCCCCCAGCGTGCTGATGCACGTGATGTCTGCCGTGAGGCTTACCGCATGGCCGTGGCGGTGGATGATCCGGAGATTGCCAAGACCGTGCTTGGCATGCTCGGTCAGATCGAATTCAACGACGCTCATCCGAGGGATGCGCTTGGTCTGCTCAATCGCGCGCTCGCCAACGATGGCATCGACATCAACAAACCCATCGAGGCCGGATTCTACGGCTTGCGCGGGCAGGTGCGCGCGCAGCTCGGCGACGCGGCAGGGGCGCTCGAGGACACGACCATCTATCTGCACTGGCTGCAGAATAATCTGCTGGTGCGCAATGTTGGCCAGATTGCCGTCACGCGCGCCAAGTACGAGGCCGCGATAAACGAACAGCAGCTCGGCCGGCTGCGAGCCGAATCCACCAGCGCGAAACTCGCCTCATCGCGCCAGCTGCTGGAGATGAATCTGATTGTGCTGGTGCTGGCGCTGCTGCTCTCCACCGCGCTGCTGGGTACGTGGGTCCGCCGTCGTCGCCGGGAAACCGAACGCGTGGCCCAGGCGGCGGAAGAACGCCTGGCCGCGATGGGCCAGGTGACCGGCGGCATCGCGCATGATTTCAATAACCAGCTCACGGTGCTGCAGCAGGCGACCTGGCTGCTCTCGAGTCATCCCTCGGTCGCTGCCGATGCGCGTGCCCGCGAGCTGCTTGCTGATATCCGCCAGTCCGGTGTGGCATGCGCCGAAATCACGGCGCAGATGCTGAGCTTCGCGCGCCAGCAGAATCTCAAGCCCGAGCCAGTGGCGCTGGATGAGTTCCTGCTCACGCTGCGCCCGACCTTCGAGGCGCTGGCAGGCACCGGCATCACGATCAAGTTTGAGCTGGGCAACCCGGCGCCGGTGGCATTCGTTGATCAACGCCAGCTCACTGCAGCACTCCTGAATCTGGTGAGCAACGCGCGCGATGCGATGCCCGCAGGCGGTACGCTGTGGATCCACGCGCACACAAGCGCGCCGCGAGCCGTGCTGATCAGCGTGGTAGATGGCGGCTGCGGGATGAGCGAGGAGGTGCTGGCGCGCGCGATCGAACCCTTCTATTCCACCAAGCCGGTGGGGCGCGGCTCGGGCCTCGGCCTGAGCATGGTGGAGGGCTTCGCCACGCAGTCAGGCGGCTCGCTCACTGTGAGCAGCGTACTCAATGTTGGGACTACCGTGCAGCTCACGCTGCCCGCGGCTGGAGTGGGTGCATGACAACGGGGCCAGGGATGGCAGGCGTACACATTCTGCTGGTCGATGATCACGCGCTGCTGCGCGATCTGATGGCGCAGATCCTGAGTTCGCAGGGATTCCAGGTGACGACGGCTGAATCGGGGGAGGCGGCCATTCGCCTGCTCGAGAGTGGCCTTAATCCGCAGGTGCTGCTCAGTGATATCCGGATGCCCGGTCTCTATAACGGCGTCGAGCTGGCTCGCTGGGCGCGGCCGCGCTATCCGTCACTGGTGATTCTGCTGCAGACCGCATTCACCGATATCGATACCGGCGACTTCCGCGTGCTCTACAAGCCTTTTGATCCGCAGATGTTTCTGTCCGCGATCCAGGAACTGTTGGGCTCGGCGGGGACCGGAGCGCCCGGCAACGACGAAGAGGGCTGAGCAGCGCTGCGGGCCCTGGGGTCCGCAGCGCTGCTAGATCAACCTTCAGGCTCCCGGCGCTTCCTTGTTCTGCGAGATCCAGAGCAGGGCGGCCTCGACATCGGCGAGCTCGGCGGCATTGAAGCCCGGAACCCGTCCACCCGGCGCGGTCGCCTTGATCCGCTCAAGCTCGGTATGGGCCTGCGTATGGACCCAGTTCAATCCGCGGCGCACCTTGGAGGTGAATTTTTGCTGTTTGTCTTCGGTCATCATGGTCCTCGATAGTAAGGTCAATCAGGAAAAAGCGTGGCTGGCCAACGGAGCGCCCCCGCTCAACTTTGGAGCCTGCTGACTACGCCATTGTTCTGCGCGAAGCGCAAGCCCAATACCGAAAAACAGCGTCGCTGATTGGTTGCAGCACGGAAATTCCGGGAGGAGGCGGGGCGGACACATTCTAAAGACGGTCCGCCCCAAAAAAGCCTGGATAGCATGCCCCGTATTCTCAAGCCGAGGTCATCGACGAAGCGGCGCGGACTAACGAATGCGACACTTCATCTGCCGTCAAGCAAAGCAGAGAGTACGACGAAGCCTTGACACAACGCAACTCGGACTGCCCGGGTGGCTGGCGCAAGTGCATGTACTACAAGCTCGGCGGGTCTTTGATTCGCGCTTCGCCCATGATGGATAATGCGCGCGCGGACATGCATCGCTTAAACGTGCGAAGGAGTGAGGGCCCTGAAGCATGCGTAGGTATCATCGCTGGATCAGCACGGTGTGCATGCTGTTTCTGGCCTGGGTGTCGTTGACTGGCGGTCTGCTGACACTCGATGAGCTGAACCCACCGCCAGGGCTCGGTGGCTCACCGGCCACGGCGCTGCCGATGCCGGCGAGCAGTGGCTCATTCCTCACCAACACGGCGCTGCGTCTGCGGCTGCATAACCTGCTCAAGGAGCTGCACACCGGCTCGATCATTGGTCTCAGTGGCCAGTGGCTGGATTTGCTTACGGGGCTCAGCTTCATTGTGCTGGCCGTCACCGGGATCGTGATGTATGTGAGCCTGCTCTCACAGCGGCGCAAGCTGGGCCGACGCGGCCTGTTCTGGAGCTGAGCATGCGCAACCTGCACCGCTGGCTCGCCACAATTGCCATGCTGTTTCTGCTCTATGTGTCCGTGACCGGATCGATCCTCGCAATCAGTGAGTTGCTGCGCGGGGGCCCGCATCTGATCGCAGCGCCCGGCGGACCCGAGGGCGCCGGGCCGCCACCGCCGGGTCCCTCTGGAGCCGGCGATGGTGCACGCGGTTCAGCACCGCGCTTCGATGAGCATGGCTGGCCGACCAACGAGTTCCTGCAGGATGTGCACAGCGGCGCAATATATGGCGCGGGCGGCCAGTGGCTTGACCTGGCCACTGGCATCGTGTTCGTGCTGCTATCGATTAGCGGCCCCGTGATGTATTTTCAGATGCTCCGCTCCCGGCGCAAGTCGGGACGGACGCAGGCTTTCTGGCGCTGAGGAGTTTTCCGCTTCCAGTGGTAGGGTCTTGAGCTGCACTAGTCGGGAGGCGTCGCATGTCACGCTGGATCCAAACCCCGATGAATCGTCGCGATCTGCTGCGCAATGGCTGCCGGCTCGGCTGCGGCCTGGCACTGGGCGCACCGCTCCATGCCGGCGAGAGCGCCGAACTGCCGCTGATCACCAAACCCATTCCATCCTCGGGCGAGCGCTTGCCGGTCGTGGGCCTGGGCACGATCTGGTTTCGCGACGCCCAGTACGAAGCGTTGCGCGCCGAGATTGCGCGCTTCAGTGAACTCGGTGGCACGCTGCTCGATACGGCCGCAGCTTATGGTGAGAGTGAAGGAGTCATCGGTCGGGCGGTCGCGGATCTGGGTCTTCGCAAGCGGCTGTTTCTCGCCACGAAGTTTGATGCCGGTGGAACGATGCCGATGCCGGCACCGGGTGCGCCAGCGGGCGGCGCCTCGCCGCTGCCCGGACCGCCCGAGGGAATCGCGCGCCCGGCGCGCGATGGCGTTGGGGGACTTGCGAGTTTTGAGCGCTCGCTGGTGCGCCTGAAGACAGACCAGATTGATCTGCTGCAGGTCCATAGCCTGAATGGCGTCGCGACGCTGCTGCCACAGCTGCTCTCCTGGAAGCAGGCCGGGCGGATCCGCTATATCGGTGTCACGACCTCGAGCGTGGCGCAGCACAGCGAACTGATCGAAGTCATGCGCAGCTATCCGCTCGATTTCATCCAGGTCGATTATTCACTCGCCAATCGTGAGGCAGAGGCGGCCGTGTTTCCCGAAGCGCTCAAACGCAAGGTGGCGGTGCTGGCGAATCTGCCCTTAGGTCGCGCCACCTTGATCGCACAGGCCGCGCAGCGGCCGCTCCCGCCCTGGGCCGCAGACTTTGATGTGAGCAGCTGGAGCCAATTCTTTCTTAAGTACGTGGTCTCTCATCCGGCGGTGACCTGCGCGATCCCGGGTTCGCTCAAGCTCGAGCATCTGGTCGACAATCAGGCCGCGGCTCGCGGTCGGCTGCCTGATGGTGCAATGCGGCGACGCATGGAAGCGCTGTGGGAAAGCCTTCCGAGCTAGAGACCTGGGCTTTGCTCCCAAATCGGGCTTCGAGAGGCGATCCGATGCAAGAATTGCAGTGCGCCGCGGGCCCGAGGCATCAGGCCGATGGTGCCGCTAAACGCTGAATATCCCTGATTAATTAGCGCGGTGTGTACGCGCTGATGTCGTGCGTGAGGCACAGGACGCGCGCATTTTGCATTAGCGCTTCTTAATGTAGAGCCCATCGCGCTTTAACTCGCGGCGTCCTAGAGTGACTCCATCATGAGTCTCGATTCAGCAACCGCGAGCATCGACTCGTCCCAGCTCACCGCCTGGGCGGATGAGCCTGTGGAGCTGAAGAGCAATGCCGATGCCAGTGACTTGAGCCTGGTGCGACGTGCTCAGTCCGGTCATCGTGGCGCATTTGATCTGCTGGTGCGCAAGTACCAGAGCAAAGTACTCAGTGTGGCACGGCGCTACGCCCGTCACCCGCAGCTGGCCGAGGACATTGCGCAGGAGACCTTGATCCGCGCCTATCGCGGGCTGCAGCAGTTTCGCGGCGACAGCTCCTTCTACACCTGGCTATACCGCATCACGGTCAATTCGGCGCGTAGCGAGATTGCCGCACGCCAGCGCGATCGCGGCATGGTATCGCTCGAGGGTCCACGTGGCAGTGGGATGGAAGAGAACTCGATCTATCTGACCGACGCCAATACGCCTGAGCTGACAGCGGTTGCCGATGAGATCCGCGATACCGTCAACACGGCCCTCGATGGTTTGCCGGCGGAGCAACGGCGGGCGATCGCGCTGCGCGAGATTGATGGCTTGAGCTACGAGGAGATTGCCGTAGCGACCGATACGCCGCTCGGCACTGTCCGCTCACGCATCTTCCGCGCCCGCGAGACGATTGATCAGCACCTGCGCACGGCAGACCGCATCTGCTCGGAGCCCGCAAGCGCAGGCTGGTGAGCGATCGTGCAGTACATCGATTCGCGCCCGGTCCCCCCTCCCTATAGGTTACGGTGAAGCGGCCATGCAAAGACCGCTAGTTCCGCTGCTGATCCTGAGCGTTGCCCTGCCCTGGGCTGCGGCCCAGGCCGAGGCGCCGGCACAGTGTGATGTGCGCCTGGTTGTCCACCTGACCCCCGATGTGCCGGATGCGGCCGCTTCCGGTTTCTTAAGTTCCCTGCTCACCAACCCGAATTTCCGCCTGAGCGTGTTGGGCAAGGTCGGCGATCGGGATATAGCCATGGAACTGAGCGGACCGGGTGCTGCTGAAAGCTGCTCCCAGGTAATCGATGGCATGCGCCGCGATGCGCGCATCGTCTCGATCGAAATCCAGGGTGGCACGAGCTAAATGAGCGGCGGCAAGCGCGCGGCCGGTGTACGGTACGTGCCTGGCTGCTGAGGTGGATCGGCAGCGAAATAATACAGAGTGGTTGACGGTCAAGGCGGCGCTCCGGCACCACGGGCTAGCTCATAGTCACAGCGCATCGCCAGACACACGGTCTCACTCATGCAAAACACACCGACCTCTGCGGACTCCCAGGATCCCGCAACTGGCTCCTTTTGGCATCGTCAGCGCCACGGCCGTATCTGGCTGATTGGTCTGATCCTCATACTGATCATCCTCGGCATTGTGATCTGGCGAGTGATCGCGGCCCGACGCGCGGCCGCCGCCGCGGCCCACCGGGTTACCCTGATCAGCATCAAGACGGCGACGGCCACCAAGGGGGACATCAACGTCTACCTCAATGCCATCGGCACGGTCACGCCGGTGTATACCGATTCGCTCACCACGCAGGTGAACGGGCTGGTCACCGAGGTCCAGTACACCGAGGGGCAGCGCGTCCGCAAGGGCCAGCCGCTGATCGAGATCGATCCGCGCCCTTATCAGGCCACCCTGCTGCAGGCTCAGGGGATCCTGGAGCGCGACCAGGGGCTGCTCGCCCAGGCGAAGATGGATCTGGCGCGCTATCAGGCGGCGCTCGCGCGCAACGCCATTGCCCAGCAAATCGTTGATGATCAGGACAAGCTCGTCCAGCAGGATGAGGGGACCGTGAAGAACGATCAGGGCAGCGTGCAGTTCGATGAACTGCAGCTCGAGTACTGTCACATCAGCGCGCCCATCAGTGGCCAGGTGGGATTGCGCCTCGTCGATCCGGGTAACGTGGTGCAGTCGAGCGGCGCCACGACGCTTGCGGTCATCACCCAACTGCAGCCGATCACCGTCGTATTCACGTTGCCCGAGGACAGCCTGGCGCCGGTGGCGGCGCGACTGGCGCAGAATGCCAAGCTGAGCGTCGATGCTTTCGATCGGGCGGCCCAGAAGAAAATCGCCTCGGGTGAACTGCTCGCCCTGGATAACCAGATCGATACGACAACCGGCACGCTCAAGGCGCGCGCAATCTTTCCGAACCAGGACTACGCGCTGTTTCCAAACCAGTTCGTCAACACCCGGCTGCTGGTCAACACCGAGCAGGGCGTGACGCTCGTGCCCTCATCGACGGTGCAACAAAATGGCCAGTCCTCGTTTGTCTATGTGATCCAGGACAACGTGGCGCACATCAAGACCGTCAGGCCTGGCATCAGCGACGCTGGTAATACGGCGGTGGAGGGCATCAATCCCGGCGATGTCTTGGCCGACAGCAGCTTCGACAAACTGCAGGACAACGCCCACGTCACGGTCGCGAATACGCCGGCGCCGGCACCAGCGGCGCCAGATGCCAAGGCGCCACCGGCCAAGACGCCACCCAAAGCGGCGGGCAGCTCATGAGCAGGGACGTGCACCGGCGAGCCCGTGCGCTACACAGCACCGCCCGGCGCTAGCATCTTAGTGTCGGCCCGATCGTGAATCCTTCGCGCCAATTCATCCTGCGCCCGGTGGCGACCTCGCTGCTGATGGCCGCAATCTTCCTGATCGGTATCGTCGGCTGGGAGGAGCTGCCGCAATCGGCACTGCCCCAGGTCGACTATCCGACGATCCAGGTGGTCACCTTCTATCCGGGGGCGAGCCCGGATGTGATCGCGACCACGGTGACCGCGCCACTGGAGCGGCAGTTCGGCGAGATTCAGGGCTTAAGCCAGATGACTTCGACCAGCTCGGGGGGCACCTCGGTCATCGTACTGCAGTTCGCGCTGAGCCTGAACATCGATGTGGCCGAGCAGGAAGTTCAGGCCGCTATCAATGCCTCGCAAAGCCTGCTGCCTGCAACGCTTCCCGCCCCACCGGTCTACAGCAAGACCAATCCAGCCGATGCACCGGTGATGACACTGGCATTTACCTCCACTGCGATGCCGCTCTCCAAGGTCGAGGACCTGATCGATACACGCGTTGCGCCCAAAATTTCGCAGGTGCCTGGCGTCGGCCTAGTCACGATCAGCGGTGGCCAGAAACCCGCGGTACGCATCCAGGCCAATCCCCAGGCGCTCTCCTCGTATGGCATCAATCTCGAGGATCTGCGCGCGGCGCTGGCGCAATCGAGCGTCAACGCCGCCAAGGGCAATTTTGACGGTCCGCGCCAGGACTACCAGATCGATGCCAATGACCAGCTGGTGACCAGCCAGGACTATCGCAAGGTCGTGGTCGCCTATCGCAATGGCGCACCGGTGATGCTCACCGACGTGGCCGATATTGTTGATGGCATTGAGAACACCTCGCAGGCCGCGTGGATGAATGAGACGCCGGCGGTAATCCTCAACGTGCAGCGCCAGCCCGGCGCCAACACGATCGACGTTGTCAGGAGCATCAAGGCGCTGCTGCCGCGGATTCAGGCCAACCTGCCGACCGGTATTCAAATCACGACGCTCACTGATCTGACCACTGGCATCAAGTCCTCGATCTCCGATGTCGAGTTCGAGCTGCTGCTGGCCTGGGGGCTCGTCGTGCTGGTGATCTTCCTGTTTCTGCGCAGCGTCAGTGCCACGATCATTCCGAGTGTCGCGGTGCCGCTATCGCTGATCGGCGCGCTCGCAGTGATGTATCTGTTGGGCTACAGCCTGGATAACCTCTCGCTGATGGCCCTGACCATCGCGACCGGTTTCGTGGTTGATGATGCAATCGTGATGATCGAGAACATCACGCGCTATATCGAGCAGGGCGAGAAGCCGATGGACGCTGCGCTCAAGGGCGCGCAGCAAATTGGCTTTACGATCCTGTCGCTGACCGTGGCGCTGATTGCGGTGCTGATACCGCTGCTGTTCATGGGCGATGTCGTCGGACGGCTGTTTCGCGAATTTGCTGTGACGCTTGCCGTGACGATTGGCTTCTCGGCCGTTGTCTCCCTGACCCTCACGCCAATGATGTGCGCACGAATCCTCAAACATAAAGGCGAGGAGCAGCAGGGCAGGCTTTTCAAAGCCTCCGAGCGCATCTTCAATAACATTATTGATTTCTATGGCCGCACACTCAAATTTGTGCTGCGCTACCAGCGCGCCACGCTGCTGGTGGCGCTCGGCACGCTCACCCTCACCGTGCTGCTTTATATCCTGATCCCCAAGGGTTTCTTCCCGGTGCAGGACACCGGGGTCATCCAGGGCATCTCGCAGGCCGCGCCGACCATCAGTCCGAGCGCAATGGCTGAACGGCAGCAGGCACTGGCCAAGACCATCCTCGCGGATCCGGCAGTCGAGAGCCTCTCCTCATTCATTGGGGCCGATGGCACCAACACGACGCTCAACAGCGGCCGCTTTTCGATCAACCTCAAGCCTATCAGCAAACGCAGCGGTGCCACGAAAGTCATCACACGCCTGAACAAGGAACTGGCGAAGGTGCAGGACATAGAGCTCTTCATGGAGCCAGTGCAGAACATCACGGTCGATGATCGGGTCAGCCGCACGCAATACCAGTACACGCTCGAAGACTCGGATGCGGTGGAACTCGCCACCTGGACCAACCGTTTTGTCGGGGAGCTCAAGAAGCTGCCGCAGCTGACCAACGTAGCGACCGACCAGCAGCCCGGTGGCCTGGCTGTGTTTCTCACGATCGATCGCATCACGGCTTCGCGCCTCGGGATCTCGCCTTCGACGATCGACAACACGCTCTACGACGCCTTTGGCCAGCGTCAGATCAGCACGATGTACACCCAGGTCAATCAGTACCACGTGATCCTCGAGAGCGCGCCCCAGTTCCAGCAGGATCCGGATCAGCTCGGGCGTCTGTACATCCAAGCCAATGCCTCTGCCGGCACGACAGGCGCCGCGGCTGCCGCCTCCTTTTCCTCGATCGGCTCTTCCTCAGCCGGCTCGAACGCCCTGACCGGATCGCCCCTGTACACGGCTACGGCTACGTCCACGACACTCACGCCGCCGACCAACGCGCTCTCGGCTGCAACCTCGACCGCGACATCGGCCAAAGGCGCCACCTCGGCCGGTGCGACCAGCTCCACCTACAGCAGCTCCGTACCGCTCAGTGCCTTCGCGCACTTCGAGCGCACCACTGAGCCGCTCACAATTGCCCATCAGGGCCAGTTCCCGGCGATCACGGTCTCATTCGATGTGGCACCGAGCTCGTCACTGGGCAGTGCGATCAGCGCGATCAACAAAGTCGAGAAGAACCTGCACCTGCCAGCGAGTGTCCTGGCGGGCTTCCAGGGCACTGCGGCTTCGTTCATTAATTCACTTTCCAACGAACCGCTGCTGATCCTGGCTGCGCTGATTGCGGTCTACATCGTGCTCGGCATTCTGTATGAGAGCTTCATCCACCCGATCACGATCCTCTCCACGCTCCCTTCGGCGGGCGTGGGCGCATTGCTGGCACTGATGCTGTTTGGGCAGGATCTGAACGTCGTCGCACTCATTGGCATCATCCTGCTGATCGGCATCGTGACCAAGAACGGCATCATGATGGTCGACTTCGCCCTGGATGCCGAACGCAACCAGGGCAAGAACTCGACCGATGCGATCTACGAGGCCTGCCTGCTGCGCTTTCGTCCGATCCTGATGACCACCATGGCCGCGCTGCTGGCCGGACTGCCCCTCGCACTCGGCACCGGCATCGGCGCGGAGCTGCGGCGGCCGCTCGGCATCGCCATGGTTGGCGGCCTGCTGCTGAGCCAGGCGCTGACGCTCTACACGACGCCGGTGATCTATATCTTCTTTGATCGACTGGCCCATCGCGGCAAGCAGAGGGACAAGGACAAGGGCAAGCCGGAAGGCGAGGGGCCAGGCGCGCCCGGCGGGCCTGAAGCGGGGCCAGCGGCGGCTACGACATGAGTATCTCGGCACCTTTCATCGCCCGTCCGGTCGCGACCACGCTGTTCACGGTGGCGATCGTAATCGCTGGCGCCGTGGGCTTCAGCGTGCTGCCGGTCTCACCTCTGCCACAGGTGGATTTTCCAACGATCTCGGTCAGCGCGAGCCTGCCCGGTGGCAGCGCCGATATCATGGCCTCCTCGGTCGCCACGCCGCTTGAGCGCCAGTTCGGGCAGATCGCCGGGGTGACCGAGATGACCTCGGCGAGCTCGCTCGGCAGCACCTCGATCACGCTGCAGTTTGACCTGAGCCGCAACATCGATGGTGCAGCCCGCGATGTCGAGGCCGCGATCAACGCAGCGCGCTCTTATCTGCCCAGCAACCTGCCGTCGAACCCGACCTACCGCAAGGTCAACCCGGCCGATGCGCCGATCATGATTCTCGGGCTGACTTCCAATAACTATGGGCCAGACCAGCTCTATGATGCGGCCTCCAGTGTCATCCAGCAGCGCCTCTCGCAAATTCCGGGCGTCGGTCAGGTCAATATCGGGGGCGGTGCGCTCCCTGCGGTGCGCGTCGAGGTCAATCCAACGCAGCTGGCCAGTTATGGACTGACAATGGCGAGCCTGCAGGCGGCCTTGAGCCAGCAGAACAGTGATTTCCCGCGCGGGCAGATCAAAGCGGGAGGAACCTCGCTCGACATCCTGGCCAACGGGCAGATCTCGCATGCCGCCGACTATCGGCCGCTGATCGTCGGCTACAAAAATGGCGCCGCGGTGCGCCTCTCGGATGTCGCTGAAGTGGATGACTCGGTGCAGAACCTGCGCACCGCGGGTTACTTGAATGGCGAGCGCGCGGTGACGGTAATCATCTTCCGCCAGCCTGGCGCCAACATCATCGCGACCAACGATGCGATCCAGGCAGCGCTGCCGTTCGTGCGCGCCTCGCTCCCCTCCGGCGTCAAAACCACAGTGGTGATGGATCGGACCACGACCATCCGCGCCTCGGTGAACGACACCGAGCGCACGCTGCTGACTTCGACGTGCCTGGTGATCGCGGTAGTGTTCATCTTTCTCAGGAACTTGCGTGTCACACTGATCCCGGCGGTCGCTATGCCGGCCTCGTTGGTCGGCACCTTTGCCGTGATGCACCTGTTCGGCTATAGCCTCGATAACCTGTCGCTGATGGCGCTGACGATTGCCACGGGCTTCGTCGTCGATGATGCGATCGTCGTGATGGAGAATATTACGCGGCACATCGAGGCGGGCATGAAGCCGATGGCAGCTGCACTCAAAGGGGCGGGCGAGATTGGCTTCACCGTGCTCTCGATCAGCATCTCGCTGGTGGCCGTGTTCATCCCGCTGCTGTTCATGGGCGGCATTGTCGGCCGGCTGTTCCGCGAGTTCGCGGTCACGCTCTCGACCGCCATTGTGGTCTCGATGATCGTGTCGCTGACCGCGACTCCGATGATGTGCGCCTATGTGCTCAAGCCCGAGGCCGAGCAGCAACACAACCGTCTTTACCAGATGAGCGAGCGCGCCTTCGCGCGGCTGCTCGCCGGCTACCGCACGAGCCTGCACTGGGTGCTGGCGCATTCACTGCTGACGGTGTGTGTGCTGGTACTCACGGTCATTCTCAACGTAGTGCTGATCTATTACATCCCGAAGGGCTTCTTTCCGCAGCAGGACACCGGCGCGATCACCGGTGGTGTGCAGGGCCCGCAGGATTCTTCTTTCCCGGCGATGGATGCCTCGATCAAGCAGATTGTCGGGGTGATAAAAGCGGATCCGGCGGTGCAGAACGTCATTGGCTTTACCGGCGGGAACGGGGCAACCAACTCCGGCAACCTCTACGTGGCGCTCAAGCCGCTGAATGTGCGCAAGGTGAGCGCGGCCGAGGTGATCAACCGTCTGCGCCCCAAGCTTGCACGCCTGCCGATCGCCTCGACCTTCCTGCAGGCAGCGCAGGACCTGCGCATCGGTGGCCGTCAGAGCAACGCGATGTATCAGTACACATTGCAGGCCGATAATGTGCAGGACCTGAGCACCTGGGGCCCGAGGCTGCTGAAAGAAATGAAAGGCCTGCCGGGCTTCCAGGATGTGAACTCTGATCAGCAGAACGGCGGTCTCGATGAGCTGCTGACCTATGATCGCGTGACGGCGGCCAAGCTCGGCCAGAGCGTGCAGTCGCTCGATTCCGCGCTCTACGGCTCCTTCGGGCAGTCGGAAGTCTCGGTGATCTACACGCAGCTGAACTACTACTATGTGGTGCTGGAAGTGGCACCGGTCTTTGCCCAGAGTCCGGCGGCGCTGAAGGACGTTTACCTGCAGTCCCCGGGCGGCAGCGTGCCGTTGAGCGCCATGAGCGTGGCACATGCCACGACCACGCCTCTGGCGGTCAACCACACCAGCCAGTTTCCCTCGGTCACCACCTCGTTCAATCTGGCGCCCAACGTGTCCCTGAGTGCAGCCATGCTAAGCATCCAGCAGATGCAGAAGCGCCTCGGCACGCCCTCCTCGATTCAGGGGTTCGCCTCCGGCACGCTGCAGGCGTACCAGCAATCGCTCTCAACCGAACCGATACTGATCGCAACCGCGCTGCTGTCCGTGTACATCGTGCTCGGCGTGCTCTACGAGAGTCTGGTGCATCCGCTGACCATCATCTCGAGCCTGCCGCCGGCGAGCGTCGGGGCACTCGTGGCGCTGATGCTCTTCGGGCAGGACCTGAATGTAATCTCCACGATCGGCATCGTGCTGCTGATCGGTATCGTCAAGAAGAATGCCATCATGATGATCGACTTCGCGTTGCAGGCCGAGCGCCATGAGGGCAAGAGCACCGAAGATGCGATCTTCGAGGCCTGCGTGCTGCGCTTCCGCCCGATCCTGATGACAACGATGGCGGCGCTCTTTGGTGCCATGCCGCTCGCCTTTGGTACCGGCACCGGCTCGGAGCTGCGCCGGCCGCTGGGCATTGCGATCATCGGCGGTCTGTTGATGAGCCAGCTGCTGACGCTCTTCACCACGCCAGTGGTCTACCTGTACATGGATCGCTTCAGCCAGCGGTGGGCACGACGCCACGCGGACGGCCATGAACCGCGCACGCTGGCTCTGGGTGAATCATGATCACACGCCGACGGAGGATGAGGCCCATGATTCGAGCCACCTTGACTGCGGCGCTGGCGTTGGGCCTGCTCAGCGCCTGTAACGTAGGGCCTCCCTATAAGAGAGCGTCGGTGGCACAGGCTTCTGTCTATAAGGAGCTGCTGACCGACCAACCTTCCGGTGAAGGCTGGAAAGTGGCGCAGCCCGGTGATGCGCAGCTCCATGGCAAGTGGTGGGAGCTGTACGGGGATCCGAAGCTCAATGCGCTCGAGGAGCAGGTGAATGTCTCGAACCAGAACATTGCCGCCGCGTTCGCGAGCTTCATGCAGGCGCGCGCCCTGGTAAAGGAAGCGCAGTCGCAGTATTACCCGACGCTGACGACCGATCCCTCGGTGACGCGCAGCCGCACCTCCGCCAATCTGGCACCGGGCGGTGGCGGCGGTGCTGGTGTGGGCGGCACGACGCAGACGGTCTACGACCTGCCTTTCGATGCCAGCTGGACGCCGGACCTGTGGGGCCGGGTGCGCAACACGGTCAAGGGCAACGTAGCCGCGGCGCAGGCGAGCGCGGCGGATCTCGAGAACACGCGCCTGACGGCGCAGGCGGAACTCGCGGTCGACTACTATGAGCTGCGCACGCAGGATGAGCTGCAAAAACTGCTCAACGACACGGTCATCGCCTACCAGCAGGCGCTCGATCTGACCAAGGCGCTGTACGACACCGGCATTGATGCCGATGAAGCGGTGGCGCAGGCCGAAGTACAGCTGCAGACCGCGCAGGCGCAGGCGACGAATCTGGGAATTGCGCGCGCCCAGTACGAGCATGCGATCGCGCTGCTGATCGGCCAGCCCGCCTCGAGCTTCACGCTCCCGGTTGAGCCGCAGGTCGCCACGGTGCCCACGATCCCGGTTGGCGTACCCTCGCAGCTGCTCGAGCGGCGCCCGGACATCTCGGCCAATGAACGGCTGATGGTGCAGGCCAATGCCCAGATCGGGGTCGCCAAGGCGGCATATTTTCCGACGCTGACCTTGAGCGCCACCGGGGGCTTCGAGAGCTCCTCGATCAGCAACTGGCTTGCGTGGCCGAGCCGCTTCTTCTCGGTCGGGCCGAGTCTCGCCGAGACGCTGTTTGATGCCGGGCTCAGGAGCGCGACGGTGGCGCAGTACAGAGCCGCCTACGATGCGGCCGTGGCCAACTACCGCCAGACGGTGCTCACGGCATTCCAGCAGGTCGAGGATAATCTGGCCGCCTTAAGGATCCTTGCACTTGAGATCAAGCAGCAGGACGACGCAGTCGCGGCGGCCAAGCGCTATCTGGACATTGCCACCAGCCGCTACCAGCTCGGGCTCGATCCGTACCTGAACGTGATCACCGCGCAGACGACATTACTGACCAACCAGCAGACCGATGCCCAGCTGCGCATGCAGCAGCTCGTCGGCAGCGTGCAGCTGATCGAGGCCCTGGGCGGTGGCTGGGACACCTCGCAGCTGCCCTCCGGCCACTAGCGCGCAGCGCGCCGCCTCAGGGGCTTGCGGACTCGGGCGCTCCGCTGGCGATAAGTTTCATGTCGATGTGCGGGATGCCATCCTCGTCATAGGCTTGCGAGATCGGCACGAAGCCAAACTGCGCGTAGAACGCCTGCAGATGCAACTGTGCTGCGATCCGGATCGGCTGGCCAGGGAAGGCACGCTGCGCATGCGCAATGCCGCGGGCCACGATCTCGCGCCCGATGCCAGTGCCGCGCACCGACTGCGCGCTGAGGATGCGGCCGAGCGAGGGCTCGGAGTAGCGCACGCCGGGGGGCAGGCAGCGCAGGTAGGCCACGAGTTCCCGCTCATTGCCATGGCCCTGCCAGCCCAGCAGATGCCAGGCCGGCAGATCAAGGCCATCCAGATCCTGGTACAGGCAGCGCTGCTCGAGGATGAACACCTGCTGGCGTTGCTGGATAATCGCGTACAGGTCCGGTTTGCTGAGTGCCGCGTACGCCGACCATTGCCAGTCAATCATCCTGCCGCCTCGCGGTCGGCCGCGGTGGCAATCAATTCATCGGAATACTGATGCATCATCGCAGTGACTCTCGGATCCAAAGGCGCTTCAGATCGCTAGTGTGGCGAGTGTCGCGATTCACGTCCAATCTCCCGCGTGCAGGGATGTGCCGCATCGCCGTGGCTGTAGTGCTCCTGATCGCCGTGCCCGGGGTGC